>OGVX01000001.1_pt1 | contig 31941 bp, 51 predicted proteins | sample 1575851 | NCBI WGS metagenome assembly OGVX01 (sample SAMN07581529, study PRJEB24739) | freshwater metagenome | place: Singapore | collected 2015-01
TTTCCCAGTCACGATAGGAGTTGCGTAGAGCAATCCGTCAAAGGAGTAGTTAGACTCAGCCGAGCGATCATTGGATGTCAAAGCAGAGGCTGCTTGATTACCCGATGAAGGCAGAGCAGTTAAGACAACGCTATTGATCGTGGTGATCGCAGCAATCTTTTCAGATCCCGCAGCACCGACATACCAAGCATAAGCCACCGCACCGTTCACCGCAGTTACGGAAGCGGAGATCGAGAGGTTGGTTGAAGCGGTGGTTACGTCAGCAGAAGCGGCTGATTTTTGAGCAGCCCCAGCGTTGATTGTGTCGGTTGTTCCGTCCGCATTCGTGCGGCTGATTTGTTGAACGACACCGGTTGCATTGACACCCGCACGTAGATAACCATCGTGGGTTAAAGCAACGCAGATAACTTTATAAGTACCAGCGGTGATCGAACCACCCGCAACAAGACCAACCGTAGGAGTAGGCGTTGTTCCGAGAGCGACTGAGGAGTTACCACCAAAGAGCATCTTTTCTTCTTGGATCATGAGTGATCGCAAAGCAGCTTCGACTGCTTGGGCTTTCACATCTTGGAAGCCTTGAGCAGCAGCGTCCGCTTCGAAGGTCACCGAGTTCTCGATACCGAGAGAAACGTAAGCGGCAGTTTTGTTGTCTAAAGTTTGAGTGATTTCACCACCACGTTGTCCTTCGGAGAGTCCGGGATGAACGTTGGTTGAGTTGATGGCAGTAATGGCTTTCCAGCGGGTCGCCGTGTCACCATTCTGGCTGATCACACGAGGGAGAGCAGCACGAATCGGGGTAATCTTTTCGCCCCAGGGGTAGAGGTTAATCGCAGGTGCTTGGAGATCGTAATTGACCAGACCAAGAGCGACATTGGTTCCAGATTTGGCAATCGCATCAGGATTCATCTGAGCGGCTTTGACCAATTCGGCAGTTTCGTTAAGGGACATAGTGTCCTCCTATAAAAAATTAAGGGTTAATAACCAAATCTTTTTCCACCGTTGGAGTGGATGCTTTTGATAAGGTCGAGGGTTGATTTTGGCTTACCATCATCACTTTTCGATACCACACCATCTTCGGTTTTCTCGATTGTGATCGCCTTAGTGAAGCCTTTGTTTTCGGCATTTTTAAGATCCTCGATGGCTTTGTGAGCCTTTGCGAGTTCGTCTTTTAGACTTTCGTTTTCTTTCGCAGCTTTCGATAGATCATCATTCGATTCTGCTTTTTTCTTTTCTTCTGTTCCACACATTTTTTCATACATGGCTTTTACGAAACCATACATTTCTTTCATCATCATTTCATCTTCGCTTGGCTTAGGATCTTCTTTAGGAGATTCCTCTTTAGGATCTTCTGCTTTGACAACAGAAACTTCCTCTGCCTTTTCAGCAGTAGGTTCAGCGATAGGTTCTTCTTTCTTTACTTCTTCGATTACTTCGTTTTCGGGCATTTCTTCCTCCGTTGGTTGGGACATCAAGGGAGAAAGTTCCTCTTGTGTCATTTGGTTTAATATCTCAAGACCCTCGCCAATCCACTCGGATAACTCTTGAGGGATCGGTGAGTTTTCATCTTCCATTAAAGCATTTCGTTGAACGTATTTTGCGTGATTCAAAACACTCGCAAGATCTGCGATGCAGTATAAACTTTTCTCAGTTTCATCGGCTTTGTATAAAGCGATCATCGCATCAGGATTAGCGGGACGATCTACCAACGAAACTTCGGTGAGTTTAAGAGACTCGATGATATTGCGTTTCGTTGCGTTGCGTTTTAATACTTTTCCTCCGATACTGAAACCTTTAAGCACACCGGATAAAACTTTCTTAACGCTGACCGGATCGACCACAAGGGCTTCGATCTCAGTTTTTCCGTCATCATTGACGGACATTCCAATTGTTGTTCCCGCTGCGATCTGTTGGTGCATTTCACGTAACGCACCAAATTTCATATAGTCAGGAATTGAGTTTTTAATAGCGTCTGCTAGAATGACCTCGCCATCAGAGTCCACGCTTTCACTTGAAGCAATCCCTGAGACGATCAGAGTTCCATCTGCATTTTCAGTAACTTTAGATATATCGCCAAATAGTTTCATTGAACCTCGCAAAAAAAAGATAATATCTATCTTTTAATTGTATCCTATAAAAATGAACGCTAAAGAGAAGCTCCATCTAAACAAGGTCGCACGTCTCGGTTGTTACTGTTGCCGAGTGGATGGTCATGGTGAAGTTCCAGCGATGATTCATCACATCCGAGAGGGAAAGGGAATGGGACAACGTGCTTCGCACTTCGAGACGATTCCACTTTGCGAAGGTCATCATCAAGGTAACTTTGACACCAGCAAACTTGCGTTTCACCGAAGTCCTAAGAAGTGGCGAGAACGCTATGGTCAGGAGTCGGAAATCGTGGCGGGGATCAACGCAGTCATAGGTCGTCTGGACGAAACCGATCCGTCTTGGTACTTATGAGTTTGTTCAAAGTGAGGAGATGGGTCAGGCTTTTGAATGAGGCACTTGCGACCCTAGTCCTATTGACTGCTTTTCTTATAATGTTCCAGCTCTGGTGGAATATAGCCCATCAGCCAACCCCCTATGAGATCCAAGAGGAGATCCGAAAATCCCGAAAGCGATAGTCTTTCGCTTTATTTACGCCTCTTTATAGGCGATTCTAGGGGGGTCTAGCCTTGTCTGAGGGATTATGCCTATGCAGATATTGGTTAGGCTTAAATCGAGTTATACGCAGATATTTATATAAGTCCTTTGTTTGCATAGTTTAGATAGGGATATATAATTTATTGACATCTGTCAATTTTTCAGTAATCTAGGTTCATGGCACTAAGCCATAAGGAGATCAAAATGTTCAAACAAAATAAAGACGGACAATTAGTTTACAAGCAAGGAAAGATAACCAGAGGTTTTATTACGCCTCTAGCAAATAATCGTTATGCTTATTCCTTTGGCAAACCTAGTCAATCGAATTACGTTAGTTTTGAGTGCGATAGTCTTTATGCTGCTAAATCAAAGTTTCTATCCATTGTGGAGGTGCGATAATGCTTAAACAATACAAGTCACCCATAATGGTAGGGATCTGCACATTTCTCGGATTATTCTTGATAACCCTAAACGTGATCTTGGCTTCGCTCTCTTTTCTTTACCTACTGTTTTTTATCTGCTCTCTCGTAGGTGTTACAGTTATGATATCTGCGATTCACGAGGAATTACAAAATGCAAACTAAAATGACTCAATTTGAAGCACTATGCTCTGCTCTTGAATTAGCCATCACCGCACCGACTGACAAGAAGTCCAGAGAGTGTGTCGCTTTCTGTGAGGCGATAGCGATTGGAATGAGTGAAGCAGAAGTTGAACGAGCCAAGCGTCTTGTGATTAAGCGACTAGACGAAAAAGGAAACTGACCTAGTGGAAGGGTCGGGAATGGGGCTGATCTAGGTCAGCCCTTTTCTTTTAGGCTTTCAACGATTCTGCGAGACCAAGAGAATCCAGCGTCTCCACCCCACAAAGCCCAAGCGACTCGACCTTTTGATGGATAGCCTTCTTGGTCAGGGTAGAAGCCCTTACCTTGCTTATCGACTTCATGACGGCTAAAAAAAGAGAACATACGCTTGACGGTGGATTCGCTCAGATTCTCACGTTTGGCTAATTGATTTGCTCTAGCGAGTCCGACTCTTGTACCTCCAGCTTTGCCTTCGGCTTTCCACTTCAAGGCACGTCTAGCTTCCTCAGCCATCGCTTCGGTGGGTTTGTAGGTCTCTGCTTTTTGCAGCTCTGCGGATTCGGATAGAGCCAATAGATCTTCATTCACAACAGGGATCGTGGTGCATCGGCAATTCGGATGTAGAGGCGGTGAATATTCTCCGTTAGAAAATACCTCATTTACCCCAACGACTTCTCCGTTGTAAGGTAAACACTCATCACACGCATCATTGGCGATCAGCCATTCTTTGCCTTCCACCACGCCTGAATCAATATAAGACTGCACCGCACCTTCGTTATGGGCTAGTGAGGATTCTGTTCTTGCAATAAGCATGGCTCGTTTGTCACCGAACACACCAGACGCATCAATTAGATCGGCATACTCCTTAACCGACATTCCGGTATCAATCGCAACCCCCAGTTTCTCTCTAACTACGTTTAAGGTTGTTTCTCCAATATCGGTAATGAGAGATCCGGTTCTTGTCGCTGCATATTCTTTAGCGTAGTTATTCACAAGATTAAACACATCAGCAGCAAACTCAGTTCCGATCTCTCGGCTGACTGCCGCAAGAGTTAGCGTAGAAGTTTCAGCCGTAATCTTCTCAAGCAAGGCTTCTAGTTTCTTAATGAGTTTAGGACTTGCTTGTGCAGCTCTTAATTCAGCGATCAGGGCTTCAATGCTGACCTGTGAATAACTTGCCTTCATCACGTTGGCTTCAAGATAATTCAGGATCGCTTTTCTTTGGGATATAAAATACTTCTTAAATAGCGTTTGAATCTGCTTTTCAGCTTTAATAACCGACTTACGATTTATAGATGGTAATGGCTTTCCCAAGCTCTTTTTTTTTTAGTTGTCGGCTCTGCGAGTGGTAAATCCAAAACCGGTTCTTCAATCGGATCGAGTCCTAATTGTTGTCTCGCTTCATTGACCGTCAGAATGGGATTAAGTCCGTTCACATAGATATTTAGAATCTCGGCTTGTTGCTTGGGATCGACTGAGCCATCCTCGACCCAATCAAAATCTAATTCCGGTGCGTCAAAGGCTTTCTCTAGAATCTCGTCCATCACATCGGATAGCCAGAGTTTGATCGGAACGACACCTTGCTCCAATGCAGTTTCCTTTTGGATCTCTGCGGTTGCTTTATTAACTTGAGCGACTGCCCAATCCGGTGAGATTGAGAACGCATAGGACACAACACGAGCAATCCATTCATCAAGATTGTCTTTGATGACCGGATCTTTCGTCTGGTGTGGTGTAATGCCACCGGGAATAAACTTAGCCCTTCTGCGATCTGCGGTGTTGCCAGATAAAACAGAATCGAACCATTCTTGATATTGTGATATCTGATCGACTGACCACGTATCAGGGACACCCAGCAACATATCGGGAATAGAACCTGTCGTGTAGTATTCGATCTGAGACAGTTGTCGTCTCAAAGCCAAATTGATAATGTTTACGACTTGCTCGACTCGGCTATATCCATAAACACGATTCGAGCGTCTGTTGTAAATCGGGACGATTAGTTCTGAAGTCGTATAATCAATGGCTGGGATTCCCTTAATCACTTGTTGATAAGCGGTATAAGGGGGAACAGGCGTTCTTCCGTAGGCGTCAATCTTCAAACTGAGGGTCGCACCGTCCATCACATCGAGTAGGGGTAATTCGCCTGTCGGACGGATGTAGATTGCAGGTTGATCGATCACCAAGTGATCGTGAATGATTTGTCTGAGCCAAGTACGGAAGGGGTTGACTCCGTCTGGTTTGCGGAGACGTTGCATAATCTTTTGTGCCTTTTCTCCGCCATCGCTTCCGTCACGACCTTTGATGTTCCAATTTGATCCTGAGATCTGATCTTTAATCGATTCGATCACGAGTGCAAGGATATCGAGTCCACCTTGTGCGGGATCGCTAATGGTTCGCAACGTTGAGAATCCCACGCTGGTGAGTTGATCGGCTCTTGGTGTGATCGTGTAATTGTAATAATTGGGATAATCGCTTAATCGTCCACGCACTTCAGGTGGGGCTGAGGGTTGGACAGGCTGACCACTTCCAAAGAACGACTGAGCCTGTGCTTGATCTGCACCACCGACTCGGTTTAAGCGATCAATCATCGCTTGTTCAATCTCTGTGATTTTGCCTCCCCTATTTAATGCCATCATTTATCCCCTAATGTAATTCGGACGAGACGCTCAAAAGCCTGTTGCAACGAGACATCAAAGCGTTCTTCCTCAGATAGTTGTTTTGCGTAGTTTTGTAAAAGCACTTGAATATCCAAAGGGACATCGAGTTTCATATTATTCTCCGATGATGCGATAAAGTCGCTGACTGTGTATTCAATAGAATAAGTCTAAAACGGATGACCCCTCAAGGTATATTCTATTTTACCTTATCAAATATCGATGAGCAGTTCTGACAAGTAATCAAACGCTTCTTTAGACCCCAAGTGTTCTCGTCTGGATAGGACTTATATCTTAAAGACTTCTGCCCACACTTGGGACAATCGACTAATGGGAGATATCGTTTGGAGATCAAACTTTGACTCCAGACTGCTGACGCATATATTCAAAGATTCCACCACCGCCTTTTGAGGCATACGTAATCGCCATCACGAAAGCGTCCACATCGTCATCATGCGGGGCTAATGGGAATGAGGCTAAAGACTCCACGAAGTCAGCGACCCACTCGGCTCGTTCAGGAAGATAACAGAGTTTCCCTTCGTGAATAGGTGTGATGAAATTGGCTCTTGCGATCTTGTCTCGTTCAATATCGTAAGGATGAATCGGTGTTCTTATTTCACGTCTTAGTTCTTGAATCAGGGATTGTCCAGAGGCTTTGTCCTCAATCAAGATCAAATTAGGCTTCCACTTTTCACTAAGGCTTATGACTGTTCGTTTTAATTCGGGATACTCGACTTTTTGTTTCCATAGGTCGAGAACGTAATATCTGTTTTGACTAACGCCTAAAGTAAGGCAGCACGAATAATCGTTCTCCTCTCCGGTCTTGAACGCAGTATCCCACGCCTGATATATCTGCGTGATTCCGAGATCCTTTGGCGGCAAGGGTTTGTAGTATTGCCAATCCGCACGTTTGAATAAGCCCCCTTCCATCGCAGTCGGTCTCTGTTGATGTTGCCCCGCATAACCGTAAGATCCCAAGCGTCTTTTCTCGGTGTCGATCACATCTCTGGGGAATCGCTCAGGAAAGAACAGAGAGCCTTCTTCGGTTCGTGGATCTTTCCAGCCTAGTGATGTAACGTAATCAGTAGGTTCGTATTCCTGACGGATAATGACCTTCTCCCAATCTTCTTCGTTTTCTAAAATATAACCCGCCAAATCCTCATCGTGTAGGCGTTGCATAATCACGCAGCGACCTCCTGTTCTTAGGTCGTTTAGTCGGTTACTCGCAGCTTGTGTCCACCACGTTAGGATCGATTCTCTAGCCGATTGACTGAAGGCTTCAGCTGCGTCTAACGGATCATCGCAGAAGATATCATCGGCTCGATCTCCGGTCACTCTTGACCCCGCACTTTGGGCTTTACGGAATCCAGAGGCGGTGTTCTTGTAGTGACCCTTAGCGTTTTGATCTCGTTGAAATGACCACGTAGGCTTGAAGGTTTGTTTATACCAATCGCTCTCTAGGATCTCTCTGCACTTCATAGAATCACGAATGGCGATTGATTCGTTCCCTGAAAAGAATAAGCCACGCCACGAGGGGTTATGTAGCCACATCCAAGCGGGGGACATAACTGAGACAATCGTGGACTTCATAGAGCCGGGTGGCACATTGATGAGCAAGTTCTTATGTTCTAATCTCTTTTCTAGGAACGCTTGGATATGATCGCAGATAGCGTCTAAGTGCCAATTCCATATAAGCGGAGTTTCAGGCTCAATGACCCTCCACGCATGACGAGTAAAGTCTGCTAATGAATCCTCGCATATTCGCTTATAGTAACTCTCGTTAAACAGATTCATTCTTAGATAATAAACGCTTTTCTAGTTCCCTTGCGATTCTTATTTCCTCATCGGTAGCCTTAGTCCAATCAATAACAGGAATAGCTTGGAGTTGAATTGGGTTTCCGTTCACACCTGACTGCTCTATTCTGGTCGGTGCGTCTAAGCCTTGTAGCTTTGCCTTGCGTTCCATAATCTTGAGAATCGTATCCGCATGGCGAGGGTTGTCTTTATTAGCCCAGAGACTTCTGAGCAAGGCATCTAAGCGTTCGACCTCTAAAGCCACTAGGGTTGAGGCATCGGTCTTGATATCTTCCTTGATGGTATTAAGCCCCTTGACGATCAGATCGTGGGCGGTTGATTTAGCCACGCCTAAAGCCTCACCTATCTTCTCATAGGTCAATCCAGCCTTCCGGAGTTCTAAGGCTTGGTGGGTCATATCTTGGGTTTTAAGTTTTCTAGGGGTGGCTTTCTGGTTCATCTGTTCGGTTTTCTATGGGTTCGGGTTTTAGATTATCACCGACCCATTCAAAGCCAAACTCGTTCTGCGTCCAAGTCATGGTCTTATGGCTTTCTTGCCGGTGGCTTTCTCCCAACGTTCTATAATCACATCGCAATAAATAGGGTCTAGTTCCATCATATAGCAATGGCGGTTGGTCTTTTCACAAGCGATCAGGGTTGAGCCTGATCCACCGAATAGGTCTAGGATTATATTATTTTTATTTGATAAATCTAAAATTGCAGTTTCTGCTAATTCCACAGGTTTTTGAGTTGGGTGTAAATAACTCATTACATTGTCTTTACTTAATTTCCATACCGCAGATCTTCTTTTTTCATTTAATAAAACTCTACCCTTAACGCAGAATAAAGCTAATTCATAATCAATCGCATAAGACCCATATAAATCACCGATTCCACCACCGCCTTTATGCCAAATGATTGTTTGTTTATAGTATGTGTCAAATTGATTTCTCCATATTGGATAGACAGAATGGCTTGTCCAAATAAAACAAGCAGAATTGTCATTCATAATTGCAAAAATAATATCTGAAATATCAAGAATTACATTATCATTTTTTAACTTATTGAATCTTGTAGCAGTTCCACCTTTAGACATTCCGCTTTGATAATCTACCCCATAAGGCGGATCAGTAAACACCATATCGGCTTTCTTACCATCCATTAACTTCTCTACATCCTCTATTTTGGTAGCGTCACCACATAAGAGCCGATGATTGCCTAGAGTGATTAAGTCTCCTAGTTTGGTAATGGCTTTCTTGGGTGGTTCTGGGACTTCATCTTCATCGACACTAGGTAATAAACCTGACTCAGCCTCTTGTGCGTTTAGGGTCAATAGAAAATCCTTTAGGTCTTGATCGGACGCATTGGCTTGTTCTAATAAGAGTTTCAGGGTTTCGTCATCTCGGTAGGCTAACTCGGTAATGGGGTCTAAAACCGCAAGGGCTAACTTTTCCTCGTTCTCGTCCAAATCTACATAGGTCACCGGTATAGAGGGTAAACCCTGTCTAATGGCTTCCTCGACCCTAGCGTGACCGTCTAGGACATAGCCGGATCGCTTATTCACTATGACCGTCTTAATCCAACCAAGTTCTTTCATTGATCCCTTAAGTGCGTTCAGCTGCTCTTTGGGATGCCGCCTAAAGTTTAGGGGATTGGCGGTTAGGTTATCAGGGGCTTCCTCCCCATGACCTACGATCCGAGACTTCAGGTTTATCTTTGGCATAGTTCCTCCGAAAATATAATAACACTTGCACTATTTTATGTGGAACACTATTTGCAGAGGGGGGATTATGGTCAAACGTATTCCATTAAGCGAGGATATAAACCGGCAACATCTTGATTGGTCTAAAGACGACTGCATACGAGAGCTGCAACGAATCGCAGAGGAGAATCCTGAGCAAGTTATAACTCGAAACTTCTTTAGGAATAACTCGCAGATTTCAGAATCGACTTGGAATCGTTACTTCGGAACATTTGCTGAGTTCAAGAAACAAGCGAATATCGTTTTGTCCAGACACGCTCAGGGATTAGAGAAGCATATTGCAAAACACGCTAGTAAAGATAATCAACGAAAGATGACTGTTGAGAAGATGAGTTTTGAGGGAGATTACTTACGAGGTTTTGATAGACGCTTCCAGACGATTCTCTGTGGGTCAGATATTCACGATGTAGAGTGTGACCCCTTCTATCGGGAGATGTTCCTTGAGGCTTGTAAACGAATTCAGCCTGAGAAGATCATATTGAATGGCGATATCTTCGACCTAACGGAGTTCGGTAAATACACCCAAGACCCTAGAGAATATAAGCCGATTGAACGTATCAAGTGGGTGCATAAGTTTCTTGAGGACATTCGAGACAATGCCCCTAATGCAGAATTAACAATGGTCGAGGGTAATCACGAGTTCCGCTTACTTCGACATTTAACAGAAGCGACCCCAGCACTCGTTACTGTCTTAAGTGATTTGCATGGAATGACTGTCCCAGACTTGTTAGGCATTAAGAAGTATGAAATAAACTACATCGCACGAATGGACTTGGCTGCGTTCTCTAATGGTGACGTTAATCACGAATTGAGAAAGAATTATTACATCGCTTATGACTGTGTTTTATTCCATCATTTCCCGCATGGCTTCGATATGGGCTATCCGGGAGTGAATGGTCATCACCATAAGCACTTGGTCAAATCGGCTTATTCGCCAATCTTTGGAACGTATGAGTGGCATCAGCTGGGGTCAGGACATAAGCGAGAGGCATCCTACACCGCTGGAGAAAAATGGGGTAATGGGTTTATTTTATGCCACGTGGATACCCATACAAAGCGAACGCAGTTTGAATATGTTGATACGACCCACGACTTCTGTATTATGGGCGGTAAATTTTACAAGCGTGAGAAAATATAGTCAGGAGAGATTATGGATCGTCAGTATTTCGTTGAGTCCATCATCGATGCTTCTGAAGGCGATGAATCGTATAGTTACGCTATTGTCTGTGTCGAGCAAGGTCAGGCTAGAACCGTCTGTCTAGGGGTTCAATCCAGAGCGGAAGCCCAGAAGATCGCCAATGGCTTGACGTGGTATGAGACGTTTTTAGAGGGGTCGATCTCAATGCCACCGACCAAGATATCCGAAAAACCCAAGAGACGCAAGAGGGCTAAAGAGTAGATCTCCAAGCCTTACCCTCTTTGACGCACCAACCATTCTTAATGGCTCGTTTGATACATTCCTTGACAATAGATTCCGGCAGCATTTCAAAGTGTCTTTTAGATGATACTCTCGCAAGTTCGACCAATCCCCAATTTTTATGATTAAGACAAGTGATGAAGATCATCGACTCCATCGTTTGTATCAGGCTGGGGTGTTTGTATTGGTCTAAGTTCATACCGCAAAATCGAGGTGGTTATCAATGTAGTCTAACGCTTTTTTAAGATTTGATAATTTAGCAGCGAGTTCAGGCAGTTCGTTCTTGCGGCTTCGGTAGTCCTTCGTTCTGCACCATTTGACCTTGAGATATTCCGATTTAACCGATTCAATCTCCTTCACTAACTCGCTGCGTTTCATACCTTCACCTCGCATAATTCCTCCTCTGGGGTTAATTAGATTACCCCATCAAAATTGACTTTGCTTAGGTGTCAATTCTTTATGCGAGTGAACAAAAACTTAGCGAGAAAATAAGGGAACACCAAAGGTCTCCAAGCGTAATCCTTTAACTTGTATTTAGGCTCGATATGGAAATCCAGAGCTGCAATAGTGTGACTGTCAAAGTCATCCGCAAACATCCACATGGCGGTAAGACCGACTCCGATTAAGTATGTATCAATCATAATTTCTCCCTTTCAATTTTAATTAGTTTGACTGCGTTTTGTAAGTGTTCTAATTCCTCTAGGATTTCTTCGCAATACCCACAGATCGTAAAATCAGGGGGCATTGGGATTCGCTTGTGGCAGTAATGGCATTTGGGATGTTTCATTGTCGATTGCTCGTATGAGGATAGAAAGATCATACAACGAAACTGCACACACACTCGACTGATCGGTTTCGCAAACCGCCATCCAGCCTATTCCGGGAACGCTTTTAATCGTCCAATTTTGAGTCGGCTTCCAATCAATGTGCATTGATATAATCCTCAAGTTCCTTGACGATCTTAGTCAGTGATTCTTTAACGATCTCTGCGTTCTCGATCCCTGAGACGCTAAAGCTAATCATCGAATCGTCTGTTCCGTTTTGCACTCGGCATTGGTAACGATTGAACGAGATCGCCACATCGAGATTATCCTGATCTCGCCAGAAGGTTGTGGTTTGTAAAATCATAACTCACCCAAAATGATTTCGTTGATTCGTTGAGGGACGTGACCCCAATTCTCTTTGGCGATCTTGAGACAAGCCATAAACTTGTCCTTGCCTTGAGGTGAGGGATCATAAGGGAAGATCTTAACTTTCATTGACCCATTCAGCAGCGTCTCTGGGTCAGGAAACTCAATATAGATTTTGACTTCCTTGTGCATCTGGTGGTTGATGTAGAGCCTCGTAAAGCTCTGGACAAGACCGGTTTCGTCTTTCTTGCCCCAAAAGGAACACGATATTCCTTCTTTAAGCAAGGTTTCTCTGATTAGTTGATGCATAAGTCTCCTTTCACGAGATCGTTCGGTTAATTAAATCTAAAATATCATCAGATTTCTTCTTATTATTCTTTTCTTTTATATTTTGTTTTACTTTAACTATATCTATTGCATTGCCTTTGCTATGCGTTTGCCATGCGTTTGCTATGCCATTGCTATTAGTACCCCATCGCTTTTCAGCACCTAAAACCCCTGCATCGTGGCGTTTAGATAGGGTTTGCTCGACTTCCTTACGTCTTTCATTAGCATAGCGGTTGGCTCGTTTGCCTTCCTCGAAATTCGGGAAGAAGCGTTGGATCACCTCCCAAGCCTCGTCCATTTCGGGCTTGGAAAGTCTTGCCAAGCGTCTTATCTGCTCTTGATCGTCCGGTAGTGACCCATCGATCCATTGGCGGCATAAGAGCCTAAAACAAGCCCCTAATTCGATTGTGGTCATTTGATCCACTAGGGCGTCTGAAAGGAACGCAGCGGGTTCGATAGGAAACCAAAAGGGCTTCATGCGACCTCCCATACCGCTACGTCTCGCTGGTGATTAGTTGCCTGAGTGGATGGAATGAATCTGCCGGTTTTCTTTATGCGTTTAGACTTAGCCGCACTTCTCATAATCGATCCCATCGCAGAAGGTGCGTGTGGTCTAGGCACTTGCCACGAGTCGAGTATCTCCCAGACTTGATCGGTCGTGAATTGCGTGGTGTTTTTAATCACCACGTCTAGGGCTTGGTTGGCTTTCGCTAACCATTCCGGATCAGCGTTGGATTCCACTTCGGCAATCGCCTGATCTTTTGTTTTTAAGATGACAGGTCGTTGCTCGATTTTGCCTTGTTCATTTTTGGTTGTGTATAGTTTTCGATTGAAGGAATTAAACTTATCAATTTCTTCCTGTGGAAATAGCATTGAGATCTCCTATTTCAATGGTGATGAATGATTCTATGTTATATGTTTTTGTTACTTCTAGGGTACAGATTTGAGCATCGTCAAGCCAGACAAGCCCATTTAAGGCATCTAGTAAGGCTTTAGCGTAGTTATCCAAGTCCGGTTTGACGGTTGGGTATTCTCTCGTTACGCTCTTAGGTCTAGCAATTTCAATGCTTATGCTAACCTTGATCGCCCCATCGAAAGCCTTAAATCCCTTTGGCAGCTGAGTTTTGGTAATCATCTTGACTGCGATCTCGTACGCTGCGGTTTTGGAATCGGTATAGACCAGAGGATAATTCCGACCTTTAGGGATACGAAATCGTGGTCTGCCCTTTGCGATGGGGTCGATCTTATAGATCAGTTTCATTGGTTTAGAAACGAAATAAACTGAACCCAAGCGTCTAGCTCTTTCTCACTCATCTCTCGTGGATTGATGGGTCGATGAAAGTGCTTTTCAATAAGAGCGATTTTTTGTTCTTTGGTCATAGCCAATTTCCTTTTTAATTTCAATCAAGATTCTTGCGGCTGCATGACGAGGGATACCATACCTCAAAGCAACATTTTCAATGTAAGGTGGTTGATCTCCTTCAGCCAAACGCATTAGCACAAGTTCCTTAATTTTGGGTTTTGATTGATTGTAGATTTCGTCTTTATTTGGACGCATTGAGCGTGACCTCCAATATTTTAATTAAAGATTCTGTCGTGACTTTGTGGGTTTCGCTTAGGTTTTTAGCAGCCCAGATGAAGTCGTTAAGATCATTGGTCAGGATCATCGTTGTCCTTTCAAGCATTTGCGTTGCCGGTTAATCTCGTATTTTCTACCGAGCCAAAAACCTAGAATGAGAATGAGTAGGGCTATCATGCGACACCCGGATAAATAATTTGGTGATAAAGCGTCTCAGCCATATTTTGCCACTTGGCTCTGTCCTTAGCGTATATCTCTACCGGAACGTAATGAGCCGCTCGTGGCATATCTTGGTGTCTCCAAAAGACATCAAGCGATTCCTCTAGCGTGAGTTCTTTCATATGAAATAGCCGGATCGCATGAAGTATCTTTGTTATCTCAGCCACCTCTGGAGTTTCATTTGCTAGAGTAGAGTTCGTCATTCTCTTTCTTACCCACAATAGACTTTCAAGATCCGTAAATAACGGATAGGTCGAGAGTTGATGAAACATCTTGGGCAAGATAAACAGATTCCCCTGATAATCGTAAGTCGTCAGTTCCCAGACATCGTGCCAATAAGCGACTGATCCCTTTGTATCGCTGGGGTCAGAATTGTACCCATGCCGACCCTTGCATTTAGCACAGACGAAAGCCCCTTTGTAGTAATCACCATCGTCCACTAAGGATCGGTATTTAGTTTGAGGATGTGCAAAGAACATTTTGCAATCGTTACAGATCCACAATTTGCGATTCAACAAAAGTCCGTAAGGCTCGAAGTCCGAACCTTCATAGTAGGCAACGGTGTCGGCTTTTCTCGCTCGATCCTGATTTTGTTCAAACTCTCGGTCGGTTTGATCGTTCAGGGTTTGGTTTAGGTAATCTTTGAGTTCGCTCATGCCGATCTCCTAGAAAGGAATATCTTCGGTTTTGACCATTGACTTAAGTTTGACGATCTTGTCTCCGTATTCTTTAGAGAAAGCGTCAAAGGATTTTTCTTTAGCGACTGCACGAGCGATATCAATCTTCTCGCTAACTTGTGCCTCGCTGATACCAGCGATCACAAGGGCTTTAGCGTAGCCTTGAATAATGGTTTCAATTTTTGCAGCATCAACCGTCTGTGGTCGAAAGTCCTTCACCTCTTGTTTAGCGATAGGTTTGTTTTCTACTTTCTGTATGCTGACTGAGTTTCCGTCATCATCTTGATCGGCACTTGCCATTCCGACAATAGCAGCGGCTGAGTAGCGTTTTAGATAAGTGATGGCTGAACCAACCCCTTGAACATCTTGCTTTGTTGCCGGTGCTGATGCAGTTGATTCAATCCACTCTCCCGAAGCGTGAGCCAAGAGTGAGGTGACTGAGACAATCCCATTCTCAAAGGAAGGGAATTGGCTGAGGGCTAATTGGTTTTTAGCCAAAAGAGGACGTAAGTTCCCAAGCACTTCGGATAGATCCGCATATTTCGATTTGAAGTGCGGATTGAGTGCGTTTTTGTCTGCGTCCTTGAGTTCGCCTTGCAAAGCCGACAACGCTTTGACTAGGTTTGCGATGGATTCGCTTTTGTTTAACATATAATCTCCTTTGTTGATTTTATTGAAGTTCAACAAACTTCTAGTAAGTAGGATTAAAGAACGATTCGATAACCCCACATAAAAACTGTAATTAAGATTTTAGTAATAATGCCCAAAGCAAATAAAAAGAAAGCGGTGGCAAAGATAGAAAACAATCCAGCGAAGATGCGAGAGACTATTTCTTTGAGATGCATTTCATTACCTCGTCAGATGAAAATACCTTTGGATAGTACTTTGCCAAAATTAAAAGATGAGACGCATTGGGAAATCGTGATCCACGAATCCATCGGCACATAGTCGCTGGGCAAACTCCGATTTGTTTTGCGAGAGTGCGTTGATAAATATCATAGTCATCTAAAATTAATTGCAGCTTCTTGCTCACTTCCATCTTGATCTCCTATGGTTAGGATATATTGACAAGTGTCAATATTCAAGTCAAAACCACCCCCGAAGGGGGGTGGGCATTGAAAGGAGATCTAGCCTATCTTCCGATGGCTGACTATTAAAATCTTACCCCAAAACGGAGTGAATAACCTAAGTCTTTAGAATTGACCCCTTTATGGGTCGTCTGGGTCACATCAAGCCCAATCAGGAAAGCCCCTACATTACGCTGGATAAACGCACCATATCCGTTGTTTAAGATGATTCCACCGGCAGCCCACTTGGGGGGGTCGGGATAGTGCGTGGTCTCAATCGGCACATCAATTCCGCCTATAACTTCCCCATTCTCAGCATTTGCAATCACTCGGTAAGTCTTATCGGAAAGTCTAATCAAATCTAGTTTTACAACGATAGGCTTTATTTCGCCATTAGAGGCTATTAGAGAGGCGTTAGGTTTTATGGTCACTTCGGTATGTCTGAGCCATTCAGACCCCGTAAAAGGCATTATAGGAGGTTTTTTGGGTATTTTAGTTTCGCTTATATTTCGCTCTAAGACCAGACTTCCGTCCGACTGCCTGATCTCAGGTGCATTAGTTTCGATCACAGGCTTAGGGCTATATCGTGCATACCCTAGCCAATAGCCGAGTCCAAGTCCAATCGCTAGGATTATGACCTTGATTTTCATTTAGGCGAAAACTTATCGACTGTTGAAGCACCTAAGCAGACGCAGATAATCGTCACGCATCCCGCAATCAATTCTGGACTAGGGGCATAGCCGACCTCTGAGAATGAGTTGATAAAAGTCGTCAGGAATAAAACCACCGAGCCGATTAAAGCTATGACTCGTTTAGTGCTGGGTGACTCGGTCTCGTCTAAAAGCATTTTTTGTATAAATTGTTTCATCGTTTACTCCTGATAAATTGAATGGCAGATAAGGCTAAACATACATTCATCGCCACTTCACCGAAGCGACCAATTTTATTGTAGGCTAACGGACACTCTGAGCCGAATATCCATTGAATGATAATCATTAGAGAAGTGAATATCGCAAAGATTCCAGCGTACCAAATTGGTGTCTTGAGTCCATGCTTAACTTTTTTATTACAAGCAATCTTATAGCACCCAGCGAATATCGCAATCAGCGAAAGGATGTTAATGACCAAGACTTGATTGCGAAGAAATGAGAGCATAGCCTACTTCCTTTTGGCTCTTTTCTTTTTTGGGTTTTTAATCTCTCGCCCAATTTCCATAATGTCTTTATTTTGATTCTTGGCGAGAAAGTTAGCGACCCAATTCATAACGGAGTATCCTACAAACCCACATAGGAAAGCAATCCCTAGTTCATACATCCACAATTCATTCGGATGCACTTCAAATCCAATTTGCAGCAGAATGGGTTGAGCAAACATCAAAGCAAAACCGACAGACACACCTCCACGCATAAAGGCTTCTTTGGTATCTTTAGGCGGGATATAAGACAGAATGGACAAGCCACCGAGTATGCCCCCGATGAAAGATGAAATCTTTGCACTAATCCACTCAATCATATTTATCTTCCTTGCCCACGATAGGTTTTAATTTTTTTGTCTTTAGAACCTCGCTTGACTTTCTTAGTCGGCTTAGTCCTTTGTATATATTTTAACGCATTACCTTTTGCCATTACGTCCCCCAGATTCGTATCAGAGGATAGTGACGTTTATTCCCTTCGTACGATTCGCCACGCAGTTCTCGTCTAGGTTGCTTGTCGAGACCGCATAATCCGATATGGATACATCCTCGCTCAATAATCATTTGGTCAATGTTCGCCATGAACGTTGGATGATTCGCAATTTCAAAGAAGGTATTTTGTAAGTCGTGCTGACCCTTGACCTTTGATGGAAAGGTATCCGAAGCTAAACCAAAGATATGAGCCGATGTTTTAGACCCCCCAATCGCCTCGTTAAGTTGTTGGGGACGATACCCTGAGTTTATTCTGATTGAGCATCCCAAGATACTTCGAAGTTCCTCTAACTTGTCGGCTACTCGTTGGAGATTCAGAAAATGGTCAGCGGTCAGGAGTTTATAGAGATTCAGTTGAATCTCATCCGCCATCGCCGATTTCATAAACTCGCCTAGTTTGAAGTTGTCTGATAATTTATCTTCAGGACGATACATCTTAATTCTCAAAAGGCAAAGGCAGAGACACAATGGGGGGATTGATTTGAGCCTCAATCTGTTTGTCCAAAGAGGCTTTCATATCGTCCATATTCACGATAGCCGACACCCATCCCCAGACTTGGTCTTTGGTAAGTTCGTCGTAGGGAGTAAAGGTATCGCCTTCTTTGAAGGTGACTCCGCATGAGCCATAGGCAGTCGCAGAGTATTCGCCATTGGTTGCGTTCATTCGCCAGAAGATTGTGCAAACAACATCGGTATAGTTGTCGAGCGTGGGGTAGCAGTCCATTCGTTCGATTAGTTCGGTATAAGTATTAGCCATTTTCGTTTTCCTTTAGTTGGGCTTGGGCTTCTTGTTGTATCTTGGCAACAAGTTGAAACACCTCAGCGTAGGGTCGTTGTGCGAGAGCATTGAACACGATGTTCAGCTCTTGTTCGGTAAAAGTGAATTGCATAGTTTTCTCCATAAATAATTAGTATGTACCAACGGTGAAGATATCGTAAACATCTGCGGTTGCGTCACCGGGTATATTTGCAGTTCCACCACCCGAAGCACCCTGAACCGACATTCGCACTTTTAGATTGGCAAGGTTTTGAGATGCCGAGAGCGAATAAGCCAAACTCCCTGTGGTCGTAGATGGTGTGGTGAATAACCACATTTGCGTATAGTTCGTTCCACCATCGGTTGAGATTTCAAACTTCACCGATGAAGTCGCCCCTGTTTCTCCGTTGTTACCACTTGCATCGGCAGAGATGTAAAGACGTAAGGTGTTGTAAGTGTTTGAGGTGGTTTGCCAAGTATCAAAGATGGTCGTTGAGGTTCTTGAGGCAGCGGGTACTCCAGACCTTTGCCACGTTCCCTTTGTGAGTCGGTGCGTAGAGTCATCTGCGTCATAAGCATAGGTCGGGTTAGTTTCCGATTGAGTTCCTGTCCCACCGCTTGTGTAGGTTCTTGCAGTTGGTCGCCTTAATTCTCTGCGATGGACTCGTCTCCAAGTCCCACCATCGTTATACCAGACCTCAGCCATCTCACGCCAAGTGCCATTATCCTTGTACCAGAAGGCATTGGTTTGTCGCCAAGTTCCAGCATCGTTGTACCAATGAGCAATCATAGTTTAGTAGATATAGTAATGGTCGCCAGACGAACCGCCTGTCGGAGTTGAAGTTGAAGTGGTTGTCGTAATAGCCCCATAGCCTTTAGTGCCATTGTTTCCCAATAGAACGTCAGATGCTTTTATCTTTCCTGTTACGGTGAGTTTCTCTGTTCCATTGGTGTTGCCGATTAGTAATTCCCCACCGCTTGTGATACGCATACGCTCGGTAGAGTTTGTTCCTAGTATCATTGGATATGTTGAACGAGAGGCAATCATAAAATCTGTTACATTACCTGAGCCGCTGATACCCTTTCCAGAGCCGACATCTCCAATGCTTGTTCCAGAAGAACGCCAAATGACGTATGGGCCGTTTGCATTTGTGCTTTCAAAGTATGCAAGTGCAGCACCAGAGTTGTAAACGTGCAAAGGCAACGATGGACTAGTACCTATACCTAAATTTCCAGAGGCATCAAGAGTCATTGCTTGACTCGTTGAACTATAACCTACACCGCCACCTGTTGCGAAAGTGATACCTTCCCTAGCGGAAAGAGCAAGTCCACCGTTGTTCCATCCCATTACAGCGGCAAGGTCGGTAACACCATCGTTCCCACGAGAAAATGTGATTGCTGCACCAAGTCCTGTAAGCGTTGAGTGAGAGGCACTCTTGAATAGCAAAATGTTATTCGCACTAGGACGAACATCTAGTTTCGCTGCTGGTGATGTACTTCCGAGACAAAAATTACCATTAGTATCAAACATTGCAATTTGAGTTGATGAACAAGCAAAACGAAGTGCGTTGTCATTAAAACGGATTGCTACTCCTGCGGGTGCTGCCGTAATTAAATCTGCTGAATTACCGAAGTAACCTATGTTTGCTCCGCCTTGATCTATTCGTAAAAAATTGCCATCAATGTGCAGTTTTGAACTCGGACTTACAGTGCCTATTCCGACCCTATCGTTAGCGGAACTTACATATAAAGTATTCGTATCAAAAGTAGCGTTTCCCGATACAGTTAAACTTCCAAGCGTTCCCACACTCGTAAGCGATGAGGCAGTAACGCCACTTGCTAAGGTTGTTCCTGTCAAAGTATTAGCCGCAGCAGTGACGGTTATATCAGCAGTTCCGTTGAACGAGACGCCATTGATGTTTCTAGCAGTCTGCAAGGCGGATGCGGTTGCAGCAGTTCCTGTAGTGTTCTGATTGAGCGTAGGAATATCCGCAGCGACAATGGCTCTGAATGTAGGTACTCCAGCCGAACCGTTCGGTGAAGCGAGGAAGTAATTGGCAGTCTTTGAAGCGTAGGGATTTTGAGTATCACCGTAGCCTGAAGCGAGAGCAATCGTGGGATTAGCAGTCGTTCCTGTATTGCTTACAGGTGAGGTAACGCTAACTGTAGCCACATAATCCGTCCCCGCACTTGCCGCTGATACCGTTCCTGACCCATTGGCTTTTAAGATTCCATTGACTGTTCCAGCACCGCCATAAGCAGAGCCGATCACATTTCCATTCCATACGGAGTTACTTGATAGTGTTTTATTCGTCAGCGTTTGAGATGCGGTTAGCGTTACCACTTGGTCAGAGCCGACTTGGACTTGTCCTGTTCCGTTCGGGGTCAGAGTGATATTTCCATTCGCACCGTCATAAATACGGATAATGCCTTCCGTAGCCGAGCCTTCGTGCGTGGTAAGGATTAGGTCGCCTGTGCCATTGGTGGCGATTGTAGCGTCTGCGTTGTTGTCGCCTAGTCGCAAGGAATCTGCATTGACGTGCAAATCGCCTGTTCCGTCTGGGGCTATTACGATAGGTGAATTACTCCCATTGGGGCTTTTGATAGAAGCTGCAAACTCCACGTCCCCTGAGAATGAGCCTGTGCCTGTGCTGATTGAGGTAGGAGTAATTGCACCAAGCGATAAGGCGATTGTGCCGCTAGTCGTAATCGGTGAGTTGGTAACGCCAATTCCGTTAGCACCTGAAATGCCAACGGACGTGACTGTGCCTGTGCCGACTGTATCCGTCTGCCATCCTACTTTGCCATTGGATAAGACTTTCAGGACTTGTCCGGTTGTTCCTGACGAAGCGGTGGAGTCGTAGATTTTGTTTTGGAAGGTCGCATCTCCGGTGACGGTTAAATTATTGCAAGTGATGTTCCCCGCACCTCCGGCATACGTTCCATCAATCCATACGTCAAAGAGTTTGAGATCGATCTCTCCGGTTAGACCCGGCAAGGAAACTCCATCCTCATAGATCGTTCCACCACCGCCTCTTGTCATTGTTACTTTGACAAGGATATTCCCCATTGTAGGCGATAGCGTTCCAAGTGCCATTGAAAGGGTTTGAGGTGCGGTAGGAATACTTGCTTGTGTATCCGTTCCGAGCGTTGTCCAATTAGATCCATTATCGATTGAAAACTCGTATTTGACGCTAGAGGTCTTAGACGATGATCCGCTAGTCGCAGAAGATTCACCGTCTTGTAATATGGCATAAGATCGAGAGACGTTGATCGTTGCCGCAGTCCACGTTTGCGTCTTAGAAGCCCAAGTCGTGAGGCTGAAGATATCGACTCGGTTGTTGGTTCTTGCTTCTTGTGCGGCATACCATTGTCCGAAGGTCGTTGCGTGGTTCGTGTCTGAGTCATAAGCCTTAGCCGAATCAGTAACCGTAGGTGGGTTAGCAGAATACGAAGTTGTAATTACAGAGGGTCTAAGAGTTTCTAATTGATCCGAGCCACCAGAGGTAAACGATGGTTGAGGAATCCAAGTACCGTCCGCAGCTAGTATTCTCTGACCGCTATTAGTTCCTAAATTGGTCGTGGCAGGTGCAGCACCAGAGATCGTTCCACTAAAAGGGGCAACGGATTCCTGTATAGGTTTCTCTCTAGGCACATAAGTGGTGGCAGCAGAAGTTGATATCCAAGAAGTCTTAGTCATGATTTAGCCTTTGTAGTAAACCGCTCGAACCGCAGCATTAAGCGTTGAAATGTTGCCACTATAAGAAGTCGCCTTAATCCATACTCGCACATCGCCTTCGACTGAAATTGGTGGGAATAAATACGTATCCTCATCATCAGGATCGCTACCTTCAAATACGATCACGTCAAAATGATCGGGGTCTGGTGCATTGGCTGGAAACTCCCAAGCCACTCTGATTTTGGTCGAGGATAATAGAACTGTTCCTGTTCCGACACCACTTGGAACGGATATTCCTACTCCTGAATCATCTTCTAAATACTGAGCCATAATTACACCGTTGATATCGTTACGTTATAAGGTTGAGGTAAGTTTTGCGTTGGAATGGTCGTGGAATAAGCAGTAACAGTTGTTATATCTTGCGTCACCGTTCCAAACACGTTGGTCGATACAAACTTAAAGTAAGTTAGTTGCCCGATGAACGTAGAAGGCACAAGCCACTTGAATATGGCGTCATCAAGTCGGATAAATTGCGAGTTTGAAGCGTGAGATTGAATCGTTGTTCCGTACACCCCACGTTTCATCGTGGTTAAATTGTAGGCATAGCCGCTAGTTAAGGTGGCGGTTTGATAACTAATCAATTCAAGTCCGCTGGTGGCTGATGTTTGAATAGCCGATAAGGTGACATAAGCTGCGAGACCGGCAGCATCGGTTGAGATCAGTTCGCCATTAGAGGTGTCTAAATCGACTGCAAGGGTATTGGTGGTGTCGTTGATGTTTCCGCTATTGCTTGTGATCGAGCCGGTAGATACTCCATATCGAGCTTTATTAAAGATCGTTCCAATCGGTGCATAATCTACGTTATCTAGCGAAGCGTAAACGGTGCAGCCTCCCCAGAATTGCGAATCTGCTGAGACTGCCATCCAGAGTTCCTGACCGCTTGGAGTTAAGAAGTAAGGGGGGTTAATAAAAAACGGTGTATTGATGTTGCCGGGATCTGCACCATAGTTCGTGCCTGTGCCTTGACCTGATCCGGTGGTGTATAGAGCTGGTGAGGAAGCCCCTAATGGGAAGTCCTCTGCCTCAATGGTGAGTAGCCCTTGATCGTTCTCGCTGATCGAGGTAATACGAACGGTCTTGGCGTTAAAGCCTAAATTAGAATCGGTGATATTGACGAGATCCATCGGCTCTAGGAGACAGTATCTCCAGCCGAGAACGAATTGATATTTATTCACAATGGACAGATTCTTCTGCAAGATCAGTTGAGCGACCATCTGGGCGGTGTCTTTATTGGTGATGAAGTGCATCTTGATTGTATCTTTTTTCCTTAGACCGAATTGCTCAATATCGGCATCGTCTTTCACTTCAACGATTGAGGGATTATATTGCTTGTCCTTGTCCACGTACTCGATGGAGATCTGATTGTAAGTATCGTTTCTAGGTTTGCGTATGACTTTGATCGGATCTTCATTCTTTTTAGACATGAAGTCGTTATCGGTCAGCGAATAAACCGGTGTGGTATTGGCGGTGTAACTGATACCAGCAAATGGTGATGTTCCATTTAGGTCTGTGTCGCCATAGGGTTTGATTTTCAGGTAGCCTTCCGACCAGACGAACGCACCATTGGCAGCCATTATGATTTCGTTGATAATCTCAGCGGTGGGTCGTTGCTCTTTTATCAATGGGCTAAATAGCATACGTGGTTTGTCAGCACCGGAAGTCATCGCTACGCAGTAATTCCAGAAGGTTGAAACCCCAGCGGTATCCACGCTCGGATCTAATCGTGTAAACCCAATTCCAAACTGACTGCTCGTTAGAAGTTGCTTTACAATCGTTACAGGGTGAGCGTCATAATATGAATTGCCTGTCGAATAGGGATTAAGACCGGTGATAACCACCGAATGATTGGGCAGTCCTGTGCTAGTTCCGAGATCGTAGTTTTGATAAGCGATATAAGCGATCTTGGGATAAACCCTTGCTTGAGCAGAAAAGGATGAGGTCATATAAGCCCACGCAGAAGTCTGCGATCCGGTAAAGGTTGCCCATCCGGTTAAGGATGTTGGGTTCTCTTTATCTTTACGAATGGTATCAAATGAGGTGATCGTGCCTTCGCATAGACCAAATAGCGGAGTGACGGTGTAGGTGTAGGTAATAGTTGTAGGACTTGGAGATCCACCCTTTCCACCTGAGCTTCCTGAAGGTTCTACTTTTTGATGAGCTGCGAAACCGACCATTTGTATAAGATTAGGCGAAGTCTGGTTCTTACCAAATAAGATGGGTACAGGCAAACCATACGCTGAGGTCTGGACTTGTAATCCGGCAGCCGCTACGGTCTGTTGAGCGTTCGGAGTTGATGGGGTTGGTGAGAATAAGCCTGACATTATTTATCCCAATAAGTAAAGAAGCCATGCAACCGATCTTTTAGTTTCCCATTCGTGGCATCGTCTAAGATGACTCCGACTCGGTTGTAAGCGTGAACGACTGTGGGGTAATCGATGATAATGGCAGAATGAGAAACGGTGCGACCAAACTTAAATAGAGCCACATCGCCCGGCTTAGGTTCTTGGGTAGGCTTGAGGTATTTCGATATAGTCTCTAAATACTTTTCCTCGTCTCGGTGCAAGTGCCATTGAGGAGAATAGTGCGGTAGGTTTACTTCTTCGACCAAACCGCAATTCTGATAAACACCAATAAGGATCATCGCACAATCAACACCTGATCCCTTGACCATCGCATTGTGGCGATAGGGAGTCCCGATCCACGATAGGGCTTCTTTGACTACGAGATCTCTTTGCTCTTGTTCGGTCATTGTGCGTCCTCGTTTCTGGGGATAAAATCCATGCCCCTGAAGCGATTTGTATTAGAATACTTCTGGCAGCCACCAGCATAGGTCTTATCACATCCCGGCAGAATCTCGAAAGTGTCCCCAGAGGTAGGCAGATATGGAAGTGGATAGTAAAGCGTGATCGTTACAGGCGAAGTGTTTACTTGAGTCTTAATAGATCGCTTGACACCATTGTTCGCACCTGATGTGCAAGTGATATATCCAAGATTGTAATAACTATCGGTCGGTGTGGTCGAAAGTGTTGCTTGAAATACGGTGCTAGAGGTGACTGTCCCCATCGTGCCGGTCTTTAGATAGGTGGCTTTGTTCAGTCCGCAGTTGTTGTCGAATAAGGTATTGACGCACGTAGGCTGATAGAGGTTTCTAGGCTGAGGTAGGTTTAACTTTTCGAGCTCTGATTTCACTTTGAGTTTGATTTCATAGCGTGACGGATTAGCGGCTGAGACATTACCCTCGAACATCCATACTTTGTAGTCAGCGGTATAAGCACCATAACAATTCAACAGGCGTTCTACTTTGATCTGTGCATTGTCAAAATACCCATTGACGCACGATTGATAGAGCGTGTGATTATTGATTAAATTAGACCCAATATCGAATAGGGTGAAGTCCATCTCATCGACTTGCAGTCCAATATGAATCTTGGTATTAGATCGCTTGAATTGGTAGGTATTGTGAGAGTAAGTATATCCACCTAAAGTAATATCCACATCGGCATCAGTTAATCGAATGACCGACCCAGCAACAGGCGTAATCGTCACAAGGTCGCACATTGTATAGACCGAATTATTCAGAAGATAATTATTCAGCGTGGCGTTGGTGGTTTTCATTAAGACTTCACCGTTATTAGATTGATCGTCTTTGCTTCCCATATTCCGTTTAGCATACGCTTGAAATCATAGGATTCTTTCTCTAATCGGACGTTGTAATAATAAGAGCCTGTCCAAGAGATGATTTGACTAGCGGTGGGGATATTGCCAGAGGTGAAAGTCACGAGTCCGTTTGATATGTTGTAATGCGTTCCGGCAGTCTTAAGGGTTGAATCTACGAAGATGGCTGGGGTTGAATTGGTTACGAATACAGGTTCATAACCATCACCGATTGTGGGGAAGTAGGAACGTGAAGCCGCAGCGGGTAGAGAGGCAGAGGGAACGAGGGTTCGTTGCAGCTGGAACGCAGCGGTTGTTCCGTTGCCGACACCGATAGGCATTGAGGTTGAGGAAGTCGGAGAGGCTAAAGTACCGACATAGTAATCATCGGGCATCTCGAAATAAAAGGTATCGTAATTGGCTGCCATACGAGCAAGGAAGCCGACTAGGGTTTCCCATTCATTTTGGCTAGATTTCCAATAAGAGGCAGATCGCAAGAAGTTGAACGAAAGACTTATTTTGTAGCGAGGATAAGACCAGAACGCAGCTCTAAGTTCTAAGCCATTGGACGATTGCTGGACTTCGGTTGAATAGATCGGTGTTCTTTGAATATCAATATCAAGACCCGATAGAGAGGGGAATACTAAGGTACTCATGCGAATTGACTCCCATTTCTAAGTGCAAGTTTGTGGGCAGCGAACACACTTGAGGCATTGGCTTTGAGGTATGAATCAAAACTAGAAGCGTCCATCGCCTGAATGTTATAAGTAACTGATCCGCTGGATACTCCGCTTTCGCTCATACCTCTAATTGATTCTGCTAGTGGGGCTGGTAACACCATTTCGTTCTTATGTAGAATCGCAAGGCTATCATTAGCAACGTTACCACCCTTTTCAAATGCGGGTACAGTCCCAATGAAAGCCATTGTTTTAGCATAAGCAGCGGCTGAGGCAGCTGCGGCTAGAGCCGGATTCCAAGCATTAAAAGCATAGGCATTAGCACCTGCAACGGAAGCAGCAGCACCAATCTCCGTTATGGCTTTTAGTTGGGTAACTTTCTTTTCCAATAGTGAATTAAGGGCTTTTTGCAGAGCCATATTGATAAATAATTGAATAACCGAAGTAATGGCAGATCTCATAATCGACTTGAATCCATCGGAGAAACTCATCGTTCCTGTGAGCATACCGGTTATGGCAGAGGAGAACCCAGACGTTAAAGCGGTAAAGATCTGAGTTGTGGTTTCAATGGAAGTTTGTAGCGACTCAATCATATTCTTATTGTTTAGTTGAAACTCTGCATACTTTTCGTTAAGAAGGGTTATATTTTCAGTAGCCTCGACAATATAAGAAAAGTCCATTAAGCCCGGTGTGTATTTAGGCGTAGGCATTTCGTCAAGTTGTAGCGAATCGAATACCACCTTCATCTTAGGTGCTTCATCGACAATAGCCTTAGTACCAGCTAATAGGTCTTGTTGTTCTTTTGTCAATCTCTTGGTTGATTCTGCGGTTTTATTATTTTGGCTTTCTAATGTTTTTAATTCTGCGAAGTAATTTATGATTAGATCGGTTCTAAAGGCTTCATCAAATATGGCTAAGAAAGCCATCGTTGCTTTACCAATAGACTTGAATATATCCGCTATTTGATCTCCCAAATCTCCAACAGATCTATTCCAAGCCCTTGTCTTAGCAATTCCGTCATTATCTACGACTCGACCATACCTTGCTACTTCTTCCGATGCCGATGCGAGTTCTTCCTTTGTAAGCCTTAGCAGTTCTTTTGTTTGCTCAGATCCTCTACCGAATATGCCAGAGAGGATAGATGATCGGTCTGTTTCACTTGAGTATTGTTTAGTGGCTTCGATTACATCCATTAGGACATCAAAACTCGATCTTAAGTTGCCATTTGCGTCTTTAGTATTAACCCCAAGAACGCTAAAGGCATCTGCGTTTTCTCGCATCGCAATCGTAAGCCTTTGTTGTGCCATTCTTACGATGTTTGAATCAATCCCTAGATCGCCTAAAGCCTCTTTTAAGGCTGAGGCTTTGGCAAGTGATATATCCATCGATCTTGATAGTTTGTTGATCTCTAGGTTGTATTCATTGGTTTCTTTGATCGCATTACCAAAGAATCGACCTACCGCATAAACAGTAGCAAGATAGGCAGTTAGTTTGCTAAGTTCCTTAATTCCAGCACTAAGTTTCTCAAACTCAGTCTGCATTTTTTGAGTAGATTCTTTGGTCTTACTCGCAGCTTCTTCCATCTGCTTTGTATAACTTGCTATCTTAGCGATAACTTCGATAGATATTTTTGAATCGACTGACATAGGTTACTTCCGATTGAAAAGTTGCACGATGTTTTGGAGTTCGTTCTCGTCTGGGATAGTGGGCTTTTGTTTTGTGGGTTTGATTCCAAGATAGGCTTTGACCATAAGATGCAAGGGAGGATTCTCGATCCAATAGTCCATCAATTCTCTTACTTGATGTAGGGTTAAGTTATCCACCTCGTTGTAAGTCCAGCCGGTGTTAGTGATGATGAGTCCGTAGAGTTCGGCGTAATTTAGTTCTGCGGACTCTCCACTTCCCCCGATTTTTTCTGCAATCCTGACGCAGCCATAACCGATAGGAAGGTGGTTTGCAGATTAGATAAATCGAGCAATTCTTCCACATCCGTTAGGGATAGTTCGGGGTAATTCCTTACCATCGCTGAGTGGATCACGACTACCATAGCGTCAATTTGATCGCTGGTCGGTATTCCACCCATTGATGATAAGACTTCAAGTTTACTGCTTAGACCTTTAAGAGACTTAAGGGTAAGGGAGGGAACAATAAACTCCCTCCCGCCCATTGAAACTTTAACTCCATCGAGCAAAGCCATAAATTGTAAATCCTTTCTTTAGGTTATTCCGTTGTGTAGAGTGAAATGACGTTTCCTGAACCATCGGCAAAGCCCATGAAGTCTAAATCTTCATCGGTGAAATCCTCGTTCTTCATAGCGAAGGAGTATTTACCAAGCGTGACTGCATAGAGTTTGACACCCACGTTCTTTCCTTTGTAGGTGTTGTATAGATGGACGACATAGGTCGTTCCGCTACCCATTAGGTTATTCGTCAGGGTTACGGTGCTTCCGCTGGTTGATGTGTAAGCATAACTGATCTGGACAGAGTGCGAAGCGTCCGCAGCCGCAAAGGTGTAAACACCGGCAGCGACCGAGTATTGACCGGTCGAAGGAGACGTGGTAACTCGGCTTAAAAACTTAGACGAAGTTACGTCATAAACGCCTAGATCGGTTGTCCAAGTGGCAGAGTTTGAAACAGTGATCGTGTAAGCCGATGATCCGGGAATAGTCCCTGATTCGTTGTTAGATCCGACAACGGTTGCACCCGCAGTCAGCGTTCCCTGAATGATCTCGTTAATTAAACGACCAGAGATCTGAGCAAACTTTGCTTTACCTTCGATCTTACCGGCTGCCTTAGCAATATCGACCGGGAATGTATAAGAGCCTCGCAGCTCTTTGGTGTCAAAAGATATATCGAGGGTTACGTCTTTCAGAACCCCGACTTGTGTTGCTTGATTTGGGGTTTCGTTATCAACGAGATATAAGCCCCCTAATCCGAAATTATACTGAGCCATAAGCCCTCCTGTTAGTTAATAAGTTCCAAAAGAGAGGCTTTGAGAGCGTCTTTTGATTTGAGAATAGAATTGTAAGATTCTGTTGGAATACCTTTGTTGCGAATTGCATTGTGAAACCATTGTTCTATTTTATCATTCAAGAGTTCATGTTTAGGATTAACCTTGATTTTAGGTTCTTCCTTTATTTTCTTAATTTCATCATTCATATTTTCCTCCTAGCCTGTGGCTACGATTTCAAAGGGTATAACTGCGACTGCTTGTTGCCCCAGCATCCCTTCGTCTGTTTGAATAGTTCCGGTGATCCAAGCGTGTGAGCAAAGCCCACCGAGTGTGGTCAAATAATCGCTTGGTGAATCCATATAAGGTGCGTTGGCGACTGCGGATTCTGTGGCAGTTCGCTCAAATGCCGCTTCAACAAGGGTAATCAGCTGATTCAGTTGAATACTAGGCGAGATGTTAGGATCTTGGTCGTTTCGGCAGTAGATATAAATCGTTCCATTGAGCGTCCATTTAGGGGGGAATCCTCGCATATTCTCAACGGATTCCGTTCCTTTGGTCATAATCAAGGCGGGTTGATGAGACGCTTCTAGGTCATCCCAAGTCTTAAAGATGCGACTCACAGTCGAAAAGCCATTGATGAGGGCTAATCGGCTAAATAACGCAGAGAATAGGGCTTCACGATTGAGAGACATTAAAACTCCACCGATCTCAAGATACGTTGGATGATCTCGTCTTTTCTTGCCATAAGTGCATCGGATAGGTAGGGTCTAGGCTCAAAGGTTCTGGCTTTTTGGTTTACCGATCTGACCGGATGTGCAGCACCTTTCCAAAATAGGGCTTTCTTCTTGGTGGGCAGAATCGTTTGATCGGGTCGTGTCCAGCCTTGATGCCATAGGCGACCATACCAAGCGTTCGTCCCGACTGTTCCCTTGATCTGGCTCATTCCAAATGAGGTAGTGGAGAATACTGAGTTCCTTAATAGACCTGTTCTTACGTTTAGATAGTTGCCTGTAAGATTACGTTTCGTATCGGCTACGAGTTCCATCATTGATACCGCAATCGCAGTAGCGATATTGGTTCTGGTTTTGATCGATGATTGCCTAAATCTTGCTTCGATCTCTCCCGCACCGATAACTTTAACTCCTAGATCGATCATATCTGCATCACTCTTGTGTATTCTTGCAGCGTTCTTATTGCGTCTTTAGGGGCAGATTCCATCGAGAAGGTGATATTCTCACCGCCCACGTTCTTATTGTTTTGAGCAATTCGGTCTTTCTCACGATATCGCCAAGACGTGATCTCGATACAAGCCTGTTCTAAGTCGTACGGAATTGTTGCGTATCCCGCCACATAAGTAATCACCACATTGGCATAGCCTGTGGTGAAAGTTAATCCCCCACGCAGATATAGAAAACCTCCGTTCTCGACCCACCCAGCGACATTGGCTGCGGTAGATTGAGGGACGAGAGTTCCGTTGATGTAGAGAGAAGTAACGCTAGATACAGGGTAGTTCTTTAGTGCCATTTTGGTTTGATTTGCCCAGCCATTTCGATATTCGGTGTAAGTCGTCTGGGTAAAGTCTCTGTTGCAATAGCTCTTAATCCAATCCGATACGGAAGTGATTAAGCGATTCAGTAATGGATCATCAACGGAGACATATCCACTTGAGGTATAAGTTCCGTATGCTGAAGTATTCACTCCGATTGTAAAATTATTCGCATCGATAACCGTAACGGTTGGAGTTGTTCCGTTTAATTCGGTCATTCCGTTAATGCCTGAAAGACCGACTTGCAATCCGGTGGTGAGTCCATGAGCAGTACAAGTGACCTGACCGGGATTCGCCTTCGTAATTGCAGAGATCGGTTTTCCAAGTATGCCTAAGTAGGATTTGACATTCGCTAAAGTGGTGAGATCTCCAGCTGCCATTAGTCCTCCTTAGATTTTTTTGATTTCTTTACTTCCTCGAATCCGAAGGTCTCGATGAGCATTAAACCAATCTCATCGGGGACTTCCATTGATCCGTTTTTCTCGTTATATTCCACACCACCAACGGTGATGCTCTTGTTTACTGACGAGTGTACTTTCATCTTTTTCCTTATTGAATTGGGGGGATTTCTCCCCCCAAGATTCAATTTAGCAATTAAGCGATGTTCGTGATCGCCCCAAAAGCGAAGGGGGCAATAACCTGTAAAACCTCGCCTTGACCGGCATAAACCCCGAAGCTATAACGTCTAGTCGTTAAGGGGTATTCGATCTGGAAATAATCACGTTGTCGCAATTTCACTTGAGCGACTGCACCTACACCGCTGAGGGGGTAAGGGATCGTGCTGGAAGTGAAAAGGATCGTGCCGGGAGGGCAGAACGGATGTACTTTGACTTGGATCAAGTCTTGAGTGATCTTGTTCAAGTAACTTCCGACCTGAGCACCGCCGCTGATTCCACCGGTAGATTTCGCATCAGAATTAAAGCGGAATAGAGGAGCTCCACCGCCACCGATAACTAAAGAAGTGATTTTTTTTAATTCTTTACTATTGCACCAGATGACGTCTGGACCTAGACGATAGTTGTCGTAGAAGCTTTGGAGAGCGGTTTCAAAGCTTCTACAACGAACTATCGTGACTGGGAAAC
>OGVX01000003.1_pt1 | contig 26490 bp, 30 predicted proteins | sample 1575851 | NCBI WGS metagenome assembly OGVX01 (sample SAMN07581529, study PRJEB24739) | freshwater metagenome | place: Singapore | collected 2015-01
TCGCCGTAGGCGGGTCAATTGGTTTCTCCATAATACCTGGTCACCTGTAGAATTCTGTCAATTTGTTTTTGAATGATGTCTTTACGATTCGGCCAATGAATGTATTCCTTGTCAGGATTCTTTTGCAGATTGTAAAGAAGGGGAAGAATCATTTGCTCCACTTGTTGTAACTTACCACGAACCTCAGATGTTAATAATTGTTTGTGTTGTTCAATCAGGGATGATGTATCACCTGTTGTGAGCTCTTCCAACTTGTTTTCCAACGCAGAAATCTTGTCAAGTAATTCACTTTTGAATTCTGTATCTTCTGGTGTTGCCGTGGGTACTGGTTGCTGTGTGGTACCTAAGTCATCATCAGCAAATGTGAACCCGAAATCGAAATCATTTTCCATGTCTTAACCGTTTTTGATGTTTGAGTTGACGTTTCTTCCACTTGTCCAACTCCCACTTCAACTTGAAATGAGATGCATGAAATGTGAAATTGATACCTTCCATATGGTCATACTCATGGAGTACCACTCTGGCAGCTATGCCCTGAAACTTTCCAGATTGCACTTCACCCTTTTCATTCTGCCATTCCAAGACAACTTCAGCAGGACGCTTCAACGTTAAATAGAATCCTGGAAATGATAGACACCCTTCTTCAATGGCAACCTCTTCCCTGCTAACACCTACTACATTGGGATTGAAAAATGCCAATTTCTTTTCTTTGTTACCAATCACAAACACACGATACGGTAATCCCACTTGATTGGCAGACAATCCTGCGCCATCCCACTCCAACATCTTCTTGTACAATGTCTCAGACAATTCTTCCGCCTTGTCAGCATCTTTATCAAAGTCGAACGCAGGAGGTCTGGTGGTCATGCGTTCATCAGTGAAATGGATCAGTTGTAATTCATCAATATTGAAATGCATATCATCCTCTAATATTTATTATACAATCACAGAGAAATTCTGTCGTTTGGTGAACTTCACAATATGTGCAAACTTATCAAACAATTGGTCACCCTTATGTGAAATCACAAATACATTTGTTCCATCACCAAGTGTATTCAACAATGTCATCACATAATCTGTGGCACTATTATCTAGACTGCTATCAAACACTTCATCAAGAATAAGCAGATTAGTGCTAGCACTATTCTTGAGCTTGGCGATTGTACGCCACGTAAACAGAAGCGCCAAATCAATTCTTTGTTTCTCGCCTTCACTAAAGCTTTCGTAACTAAAATCATCCCGATAACGTGATTTAATAACCTCATCGAATTTCTCATCTAACGTGAACTGGACAAAGAAGTCCATGGATGTCAGAAACTTGTTGACGAGTTTATTTATTGCCGGGAGATACTGTCTGATGATTTTCGTTTTGATGCCTGAGTCCTTCAACAAGATGCTGGCAATATCATAGTAATCACTGAGTTCATTCAGTTCACTGCGTTCCTTCACCACACCTAATGTGTCTTTCGCCAGGTCTTTCAACTTGGCTTTCTCCACATCAATGTTTCCCACCTTCTGGCTGACATCAGCCTTCTCCAGTTCCAATCGTTGAATGAATCGTTCCGTGGAAGCCAGTTCAGATTTCACACCATAAATTTCCTCATTCAGTGTGTTAATCTCTTGCTGAGTCTTGGCAATTTCTGTCAGACGCTCCTGGAGAGACATCTTCTGCTGTTCAATATGTTCAATGTTACCATGAACCTTCTTCAAGTCCTCGGACCGTTCATCAATGATGTCCTTCTTGAAGTCATGTTCAATGCCTTGCTTACACTTGGGGCAGGTGTCATTGTTATGATAGAAAGCAATTTCTTTTTCAATAGCTGTGGCTGTTAATTCAAATTCTCGGACTTGCCGTAGGATTTCGGAAACAGCTTCGTTAACATCAGATGCATCCCCAATACTGTTAAAATGATGAGTTCTTCTATCATCAAGATGAAGTAACATATTCCGTTTATTATGGACCTCATGAGTGGCCTCCTGAATCTTCACCTCGATGTCAGCAATCCGTGCATCACGATCCTCTTCCAGCGTCTTGATGTAATCTTGCTGAATCTCAGCTTTGTTTTTTGCCAACGTGATTTTGTTTTCCACATCCTGCATCTTGTTCTTCAATTCCGTGACCTTTTCTTTCAACACCAGATTCATGGATGTGAAAATCTTGATGTCCAGAATATCTTCAATCACTTCACGCCGAGCAGCAGCTGGTAGTTGCATGAAAGGTGTGAATGAAGCAGACCCAAGAATCACAATCTGCGTGAAGGACTTGAAGTTCAATTTCAAGATGTTTTCTTCCAGATACTTCTGATAGTCTCGGCTGGCAGCATCCTGATTCAAAGATTGCCATCCACCCAAATCTCAAACACAGCAGGCTTGATGCCACGAATAATCTTGTAATTTTTATTTCCAATATGAAACTCAATCTCCACCATGCAGTTCTTGCCATTGATGGTGTTCACCAACTGTGGCTTGTTGATGTTTCGATAGGGCTTACCAAACAGAGCAAAACAAATGGCATCCAGAAGCGTGCTCTTGCCACTACCGTTCTCACCCACAATCAATGTTGTGGGACGTTCATCCAATTGCAACTCTGTGTAAGCATTTCCTGTGGACAGGAAATTACGCCATCGAACTTTCTTGAAATGAATCATATCTCTAGATTTTGTGCCTCAACATACAATGTTTTCAGCAACGTTTTCAATCGCTCTTTGTCCTTCATGGACTCCACTGAATCCACGTATTCCGAGAGCAGTGTCATGGTATCTTCAATGTTCACAGCTTCTTCATTCAATGCTTCAGATTCAAACTCTGAAAAATCTTCGTGAATTGTCAATTCAATCACTTCATTAATATACAAGGCATCCATCAGTTTGTCAAATCTTTGATAGTCATTTTTGTGGACGACTATCACCTTTACGCAACACTTCTTGTAATTGGATGCATCCACGGTGGGATGTCTATCATCATAATAGATTTTGTGAAAGATGCGATTGGGATTTTGAATGAAGGTCAGTTCCAAAGTTTCAGTATCCAGAATATGGAATCCCCGAACATCTTCATAGTCAGTCCAAATCATTTCATAAGGACTCCCAAGATAGTACACATTGTCATCTGTGCTTCTATGATGAAAATGTCCAGTCAACACCATGTCATAGTGCTTCACCACATCGCGGTTCATGCCTCCTTCATTTGCCACACCACGAAACATATCAAAGCCCATCAGTTCCAGATGCGCCAAACACACACCCTTATGGCGCTTCAAGAAGTCCATGGTTTCTGCTTGATTGTCTGGACAAATCCAAGGAATGAAGCTGAAATCTTTTCCACCAAATTGTAGTTCTTTGCAACGTTCTATAATATGAATGTTGGAATATTCGCGGAGCAACAAATCTGGACTGTTCACATCATTGGTGTTCTTGTAATAGGTATCGTGATTGCCTGGAATCACATACATATCCACGCCTAAATCATTCAAAGGACCAAAGAAATAATTTTTGCAAGAGCGAAGTGTGGCAAAATTAATATACTTGCGCCTATCAAAAACATCACCCAGGTGAAAAACTGTTTTGATATTGTGTTGAGTAATGTACGGAAAGAATACGTCATCATAGAATTTCCTGAAGTATGCGTCAAAATGTTGAGAGTCGTTTCTGGCACCGAAATGTGTATCAGTTAGGATGGCAATTTTCATAGTTCATCAAATGGTGTGTGATAGGCAATCAGCAACTTGCATGCCTTGATGTGTTCTTCTATATCCTTGGCATCTTGTTCTGGGTCAGTGCTGAAAATACCATAGGTTTCTCCTGTGTTCTGGATTCGTTCCAGACTATCAATGAAACCTTGAAGATTTTCCTCCAGCTCTTGAACCACGATTCTGTCCACTGTGTTCCAATCCAATTCTACTGTGACTTTTCTTGACATGATTTATCCCTCGTAAATGGCTGAATTGCTACCATGTTCAAACACTTCCACACTCTTAAGACGGACTCTGTGTTGTGTTTCATCTGCCACTTGCGGAGCAATGTCTGCGTACACAATTTCTGCAAACTTCTCACATCCCACAGCTGAGAAGATGCGAAGTGTCAACACACCAGCCTCATCCATCTGCTTGAACAATGCTAGATGTGGGTCATCTGCTGCCACGGCCGTGGTATGGTCAAATGCTTCTTCCAGATATGCCTTGATCCACTTGGTGCTTCCAAAATCATACACCCAGTTTCTATCATCCAGCTGGTCTGCCTCGAAGATGAAACGGAATCCCAAGCTGTATCCATGAATCTGATTGCAGTGAGATGTGGCACGCCACTGACGAAAAGCACAGCTCAATCCGCGGTCATTACCAAAGGTCTTTGTGGAATAGTACTTCATAATCACCTCGCAAGAAAAGAGTACATGACATCAGCATTTAAATATCGTAAAGACAGAATTCCTCTTTGACGTTCCATTAAGCTTTCATATGAATCATAATTATCTATCTTGTCTTGGATGAAATCTTTCATCTCTTGTTCATGAGTCTGAAAGTTGTCCCAACTGCTGGTCCATTCAGAAGGATACTTGAATGGCTTCAGGTACATTTCAGCATAACTGCATCTGTCTGGCACAATCGGGATGGCCCCTGCCAAACATCCTTCCATCATGCTGATGCCAAGATTTTCATGCAACGCACAGCTGAACATCGCCTTGCTAGTTCCCAACAGATGATAGTAATCTTCCTTCACCAAGTTCATCTTCTGTGTTATCACCAGATCCAGTTGTTCAGCAATATGAGGCTGCTTGCCCATGTTGTATCTGTGAGGCCAAATCACCTTGTTCTCTTTCGGGAGATTGATGTACTTAGACAACTCCACACTCATCAAATGATGTGGCTGACCAGAACGGATGGCTTTTCTGTGATGTTCAGGAGCAATATTCAAATTGTACAAGAACATATCACGATGAAAGTCCGTGGCAAAATAGTTGTAGTCACAGGCATGATACCAGCTTCTTTCAGCATGATTGGCGGATTCTCCCTTCATCTTCATGCCTAGAATGTCCGATGGGTCATAGGCACCAGCATGCTAGATGCCATGAATCTCCACAGGAATGTCCAGCAAGTCACTCATGTATCTGATGGCAGTGATAACAAAGTTCCAGGCATCTGTCACCAGAAACTTATCACCTGGCTGCACTTGATTCATCATGAACAAGTCAGCAATCTGTTTCACCTGTGATGCCTTGTACTTGTTGGTGAAAGCGAAATTCAAAAAAGCACCTGTAGTGGTGCCTGCATCCACTGGGTCACCCACCACACGATGAGCCAGACCACGCTTCTCCAAATCCTTCGGAATGTTGTGATACCATTGCTTGGTGTAACGTTGGTCAATGGGTTCAATAGGGATGATGAAAATCATACGGCAGGCACCAAAGTTACAGTAGGTGTCATGAAGGGCTTGTAAATCAAAATGGCACCATTCTCACCATCTTCACTCACACCCGCTTCTATCACGCGACCAGGATAATTCTTTTTGATGTATTCAATCAAATCCTCAGCAATCATTTCACAGCTCTTGAATCCAATTGCAACAGATTTTCACTGTATAGAGCTTCCAGTTCACGTTTGAACATGATGAATTCAATGTCCCGGTCATTGTGTTTCACTGCCACACGAATTCGGAAATGAAACATATGACGATGAGGGTGTCCTAGAAAACTCACGGAACACAACTTAGGGTCTTCCAAAGCAGCGGGATACTTATGAATACCTTCTTTCTGAAAGGTCACTTCAATGTATCGTTCTATTGTATCTAGCATTAGAAATCCTCCGGAAGACTTGCGGGTTGACCATCTTCAATAGGTGAGCTATCCAAACTTGTTCCTGCATGCTGTAACCAGTATTCAAAATCCTCACGTGTCTTTATGCTTCTCATGGCGTCAATGGCAGAGTAGGTCATCTCACTCACCAACCCATGTGCCTGTGTGAAGTCATTGGATACAGTTTCCACATGACGCATGAAGTTCATGGTGCTTCCCACAAAGTAGGCACTGAACGCTTCCAACGGCGGCAGGAAGTTGCCATTGTGTAGTTTCTGATAGGCACGAACTGGAATGTTCATAGCTTCCATGAAGAAATCATCATCCACAATGTAATCCTTCACATACTTTCTGACATCGGCATTGATGAAGCTGTAATCTGCTGCGCCTTGGCCACCATTCTCGGTTTGATAGTTTCCTTCATCATCACGAAACAATCTGCCAGGAGTGATCCATTGAAAGTCTGGACCATAGTATCTTCCCATCTGAACACCAGAAGTATGTGTGGTGCTATCATAGCTCACCAAGGTGTTCTGATACACATCATGGTGTTGCATGGCAATCACAGGAAGCAATCTGGATACTGAACCCACACCCAACAAGTGAAAGTGGTGTGTGGTCTTGGACAAAGGCAATTGTGTGTAATAGAATGCACGTTTGCAATCTTCTAGTGTACCTGTCCCTAACGCCACGGCTCCCAGAGCCACACCACCAATGAACTCATGAAGTTCCTTGGGAATCTCTTCCAAAGCCAACTCAGTCCATCGAACATAACTATCCAAATCATTACCTTGTGCGATGAAGAATGGCCGTGCCTGTGACCCCATCTTGATGAATGTTTCAATCTGGTCACGAATGTTTCTACCAGATTCTCTGGCACACCATTCAAACTTAGTTCTGTCAAAATATTTACTACTGGTGTCTGACCTGGATGAGCGTTCATACTTCAAGGACACAGGAATCTCATCAAAGCTCATGGCACAATCTGAATAGTTGCCTTGATTGGTGTACACTTCCTGCTTCAGTTGTGGTGTGATGGTCTTGCCAAGAGTAATCATCTGAAGACCACCCGAGTCGGCGTAAATCTGATTCACACCCTTGCCACGATACACATCACGAAAGAATTCACCAAATTCCTTTTCAATGAAGGCATTGTACAGAAATGAGAACTCATGATTGTGTTGACCACGGAGCAATGCCCACATTCCATTCAATCTCTTGGCGGTATCACCTACCTGAGATTCACGGAATCGAACACGAAGAAATGATAATCCTGAAGCCACATATTCAAATTTCATAATTAACTCTTTAGAATTTTCAAAAGGTGTTTGGTTTGATACATGGCATCATCCAAAGCATTATGATAACTACCAGAACGTTCATCAAAAGGCATCTGAATGAGTTCCTTCATGGTTCGATAACATCTATCCATCCAAGGTGTCCAGGGACGATTCATGCCACACGCTTTGTAAGCATTGTCCATGATGACGTTATCAAATCCTGCTCCACATCCCCATGTGGGGAGAGGCTTGGTCCCGTACCAGTGTGAGAACTTCGTTAGAGCTTCACGAAGAGGAAGATTGTCCTTTCTCAACATCTCCAACACCTCACGGGGTTGTTTACTCCACCAACGTACGGTATCTGCTGAAATGTCCAGACCCAGTTTCTTGCAATCAGAAGCATCCACGGTGCAGTAGAAAGTGTCTAGAACACCATCTTCAAGACTAAACTTCACTGCACCAATGGAACAGATGGCCGCATTGGACTCCACACTCATAGTCTCCAAGTCCAACATCACATTGATTGACATATTACTTAATCAGATTCATGAACTCGGAACGAAGTGCTGGGTCAGCCTTGAAAGCACCACCCAACTTGGAGGTGATAGTTGTGGAGTGTGGGTCTTCCACACCACGTGCCTTCACACAGAAATGTTCTGCGTCAATCACCACAGCCACATCATCTGTTTCCAGAATGAAAGCCAAGGCGTGATAGATTTGTTCTGCCAACCGTTCCTGGACCTGAGGACGGCGTGAGAAGTATTCCACCACACGATTCAACTTGCTCAATCCCAACACCTTCTTGCGAGGAATGTAAGCTACATGAGCATGACCGTGAATGGTAACGAAGTGATGTTCACAGCAAGAGGTGACACCAATGTTCTTCTCCAACACCATCTCATCATACCCCATCTTGTTTTCAATGGCAGTACACTTTGGGAACATGGCAGGATCCAATCCCCAAAACAATTCATTCACAAACATCTTGGCTACACGTACTGGACTATCTTGTAGACTATCATCAGTTAAGTCCATACCAAGTGTTTCCATAATGGCTGTGAAGTGCTTTTCAATCTTCTTCACCTTCTTGTCAGCATATTCACCGGTCTGAATGGTCGGTGTTTCCACGCCAAGAGATTGAAGATGCTTATGGACCTTGAGGCCCAACTCTGGGTCGCACTTACCCAAAGCATTGCGAATGGCGTTTGCGTTATATCGCTGCTGTGATTTCATATTATCTCCCAATGACGTTGCCAAAGACATAACAATGATTTCGTGTGGCAACGTTGTATCCACGATTCATTGCCTCAATACATAGGTCACCAATGCCTACATCTTCTTGGGCATCTTTTGTGGCACCTACCGGCATCACCCACACCATGGGTGTGAATTGCCTACATAGAAATCTAATACGTTCCATTTCCATGTCAAGTTCCTTCCAACATTGTTCTGTACCATTACACACAAACTTCAAGATTTGTGTGGACATACTGAACGTGTAATCCCGAATCACTTCTGGTATCACAGCATTTTCTTCACCAGATACATTGAACAACTTGGGACTCATGGACCAATGCCATCTAGTACCACCCATCTGACGAAAATCTTGTGCAATAAATTGTCGTAAATCATCACTCAAATATGTTGTGGCATTGGTCTCCACTGTGATGACCTTAGGCATATTACCTATCATGGACAATTCTCGAAGGATTGCCATCATGGCCTTTTGCTGTAACATGGGTTCACCACCCGTGAAACACAACATGGTGTTTTGACCAGTTACAGGATGTGTGAACAGCCCTCCTGGATTATGCCGTGACTTGTTAGCCTCAATTAATCGTTCAGCAATTTCTCTGGGTGTGGCATCATTGGCCAGATGCTTGTAACGCTGTGACCATGAGTAAGATGAATCACAACCATATTTCCACACAGGAAGTTCCTCAACCGTTTTCACAGAATCCACATTGAATTCTTTGTACGGGAGAATGTATGTGCTTGGGTCAGCAGGGTTGGCTTGACCAAATCCTTCACAATTTAAATTACAACCAAAAAAGCGAAGCCATACAGCAGGCGTGCCTGCCAGTTCTGCTTCACCTTGAAACGAATAGAAAATTTCTGAATATCGAACTCGCATAATCACCTCACAGGTCACATAGTATGATAACAATTATTTAGGAGCGTGTCAACTTCTATTCGTAATCAATTTCACCTGTTTCTACTGTTTCTTCCACACTCAACACATCCAGATGCTGTGATTCATCAATCAACACTTCATCATCCAATTTTTGAAGATACTTGGGCTTTCTGGTCATCTTCTTGTCTTTTTTGGTTTCATGAAGCTCTTGTTGTGCTGTATCTGCTTGTTGTTTCAAATACCGAATGAAACCATTATCATAACTGCCTTCATCATGCGCCTGGCGAATGATGCCTTCAATGTCCAGTGATTCAATGTATCGGTATTTGGTTTGAAGATGCTTCTTCTCCTTTTGTATACGGCGGAGAAAAGCGTAATAGGTGATTTGTGTGAAATAGGCAAAGGGATTACTGGACTTCTTGGGATCGAAGTTGTCCATGTAGATGAGGCAATTCTCAATGGCATCCAGAATCATATCTTCTCGGAAGCTGTAGTTGATGAAATTGCTTTTGTAAGCTAAATGATTGGCAATCTTGATGAAACAATCACCAATGTAATCTGGAACCTGGGGCCGTTCTTCATTGTTTTTCTTGGCGCGGTTCACTTCCTTTTTATATTCAATAAGAGCAGCTAGAAATTGCTTATTGTCTATGTAATGCTTACTCTCTTCCTTCTTCTTCATAATATTCTCCATGATATTCATCAATGTCAATGATATGTACATCTCCATTATTCACTTCACGCAACAAGTCATCTGCTGCTTCTGACCGTTCTTCTTGTTCCAGAAACTTCTGTCTGGTTTCTTTGGCTTGTGTTACATAGGTGACATATTGTTTTCTGACTTCTTTCTTCATGTCACCTATGGTCATCACCACATCAGTACTGATGGTGAATTCATCAGCGTCACTCAAACCCATCCAAGGACGCAGCATGAAACTTTCACCAATGATGTGATTGCCCTTTCTGGTTTCTTTCATTGGCACTACTTGCACAGGCACATTCATCTGTAGATGTGTTTCTGCTGCCGTGGACTTCACATCACGTTCCATGTTGCAAAGAATGTTCTCACCAGTTTTCAACTTTACGATTTTGAAATATCCATCGTCGAGACTAAGCATGTAACGGTACGGTTAGAAGTTTATAGTCGAAACCTTCTTCATTGTAAATCTTCACACGTTCAATTAGATGCAGTAATGTGTAATTCTTATGAGACTTCCAAGATAGATTATCACCTATGTCATACAACTTACAACTCACCTTCTGTTCACCTAAACGAAGACCTCGACCAATACTTTGAAGATTTCTGATGCGAGACTTTGTGGGTGAAGCAAACACAATGTTGTGGAGGTTTCTAATATTTATGCCTGTAGAGAACGTACCGTACGAGGCCAAGATGATGGCATCTGAGGATTGTTCCGTCAAGGCACGAACCTGTTCACGTTCTTCAGCTTCCACACCACCGTGCACGAAAAACAAATCTCGGCCTTGTTCTATCTTTTCAGAAATCAAATCATACAAAGGTTCACCATGCTTCTCCACATACTGATACAACACCAAGGTGTTACCCTTCAAGTCCGTGACAAGATTTCTGATGAACTTGTTTCTCTTGGGATGTGTCACCAACCAGTCCAGTTCTTCTTGATAACTGAACTTCTTACACAATTGTTTTTCTTCATCCGTGTAATCTAATGTGATGCACCGAATTTTCAACTCTGCCAGTTGATTGGTGTCCATCAGCTTCTTGGTGGTGGTCACCTTGTGTACAGCACCAAACAATCCTTCCAACACCAGGCGATGTGTCTTGGTACCATCCAGTGTACCTGTGGTGCCTATCTTGAAGGGTGCCTTGGTGCACTTGTGCATGATGGAGGTCAAGGACTTGGCCTTGAACAAGTGGCATTCATCACCATACACCACATCGAAATTTTCAAAGAAACTCTTGGGCATCTTGTAGATGCTCTGCCATGTGGAAATTACAACAGGAACGTTTGTAATCTTTTCTTTACCAGAATAGATGCGAGTGCAATGTTCGGACACTTTCCAATCAGATGATGTGGCATAGTCAGCAAAGTCACCATACAATTGTTCCACCAATGATGTGGTGGGGACAATGATGAGCTGCCTTCTGCCTTGTTGTTCATGCCATCTGACCAGAGTGTAGATGATAAGACTCTTGCCGCTGGCTGTGGGGGACAGCAGCAGAGTTCTGTTATTGTATATGGCTTCTTCTACTGCGTTCCGTTGGTAATCTCGGATGTTCACCGGCTTACCATTGGAATGGTAGTTCAGCCCATCAATAAACTGAGTAACATCATGGTTGTCACGGATAGGATGACAGTTGTTAACAAATGCATACCCGTTTCTTTTAGAAAATTCTTCGACATAATTGGCAAGACCCACATACAGTTCTTTGGTGAACAAACTCAACAGCCGGATTTTTCCATCCCACAGCTTGGCACGATACTGAGGTGTGAATTGTGCACCTGGAACTGCGAATGTGAAGAAATCATTCATTTCCAGCAGAACATCAGGTTCAGCATCCACCCGAAGATACACCTCATCTTTCTTATTTATCGTAACGGTACTCACAGGCCACCATTGGTGAACTTGTACCATTCAATAGCAGACTTCACATCCCAGGTTCTGCTGTTGATGCTTTTCAAAATCTGTTCCAATTGAAACAGAATGGTCTTGATGTATTCCATTTTGTCCGTGCTTTGAATGATGTCATCGTCTGATGCCATGAATTCATCCATTTCATTCTTCAACGGTTTGTTGTTCAAATATTGTTCCCATCCTAATTCTGTAAGCTCTTCTTTGCTTAATTCACCACGATAGTACCGATACTTCAATTTGCGTAAACGAAGATAATCGGCTTCTGCCTTACGATATTGTAGGCGAACCGAGGTCATCATGTTTAGATATTTGGCGTGTAATTCTGGAACACGGGCAGCAGCTCGACCTAGATTGGTCTGATCCACTTTACAATCCTGTTCCCACATGGTTTGAATTTCTTGTAGTTTCATAACACCTCCTCACAGTCCTTCAATTATAAACTACCTTACCATGTTTGTCAAGTAGATGGTGTAACTGTGAATGTCCGGTATTTAAAAGTGGCTTGAGCAGCAAAGTATTGGGTGTCACCGGTTGACACATCAAACTCAATACCAGTTAATCCCACAGGGAAGCAATCTTTAAATACAAATTCCACTACAGGTGAATAGTTGGAATCCAATGCCAACAACGTGGCATCACTGTATTCATTATAGTCGGTGTTTCTGGGACCAGTGCCAAAACGTGATGAGAACTGTGTTCTGCTTTCTGGGAAACCCAAAGCCAATAGCCAGTTGTACAATTCAATGTAGTTGGCCATGCTTTCCTGAATCAAGAATTTGATATTCAATTCACCATAATCAATCTTTTCACCTGGCTTTGGAATATTCACAAATGGTGTAGGATGCACAGCATAACCTAGATTCACACTGGGGATATTAGCTGCTTGGCAGAAATATGTGACTTGTGGGAGATTTTGCACCAGAAAGTAGAAACCATTTGGACGTAGAAAGTCCAACATATCTGGTTGTCTGATGTCCCATTGTGGGGGTGTAGGAGATGTCATGTGTGTATCCTGTAAAGTTTATAATATTTATATGACAGAAAAGGAAAAAGAGAGACCTTTCGGCCTCTCTTTCCCTGTTTTTCAACTACTACTATTATAGAAGGTTTGTTACTGCGAACAAACGATAGTAGTGGTTACGGTCAGAAGTGAATGTATCTGCGTCTGTTGTACCGTCTGATTGTGTTACGAATGGATTTGCAATCATGCCGTAACGTGTCTTGAATCCAATCTTAGGTTGGAATGTGTTTGGATCAATTGCACGAACCATTTGGAGAGGAACGTATGGGCAGTAGAACAAACCTGCGTCATATGCATTTGAACCCTTGTAGCCAACCATCACGAATTGTGATGCGGCGCTGGTGTTTGCTGAGTATGGGTCAATGAACACCTTGTAACGACCATTCAATGTACCTGCGAATGTGTTACCAGTGTCATCTGATGAAATGCCATCGTTGCCTGAAAGAGCTGGGGTGTAATCCAACTTACCAGCCATTGCTAGAGCTGCTGCAACGTCTGATGAGCAAACGATGAAGTTACCGCGACCGCGACGTGTTTCTTGTGCGATGACGTTGGCATCACGTTCGATTTGGAACATCAAGCCCTTGAAGCGTTCTACTGACCAACGACCGTTTGAGTCAACGTCCAAGTCGAATGTGCCTGCTGTTGCTGTTGAAGCAGCACCTGGCTTTGCCACCTTGTAGATGGTACGAATGACTTCGCGGTTGATTTCAGCAAGAATTTCTTGTGAAAGAATGTTGGCCAATTCGCCTTCTGCATCAAGACCGTGAATTGCCTTCAAGTCTTGTGCCAATTCCACAGTGTATTCAGCCTTCAATGCACGTGTCTTAGCGGTTACTGTGGTCTTTTCGATTGAGAAAGCCATTTCGCCGAATGATGTGCCGCTACCTAGGTCTTCAGCAGTTGATGTTGCGATACCAACACCGCGTGTGTATGAACCTGATACTGGGTTTGAACCTGAGTGTGAACCTGAACCTGAGAAGTCTGTGTCAGCTTCATTGAATAGAGCTTCTGTACCATCTTGTGTGCTGTAACGTGACTTCATGGCGAAGATAAGACCAGTTGGACCGGTCATTGGTTGTACGCCAGCCACATCGTAAGCCATCAAGTTTGGAAGTGAACGACGAACCAATGAGATAAGAATTGGATCGTAACGGTCAATTTCAGTTGCACCTGTGCCAGCGATGTTGTTGGCTGGTACTGTTTCGAACAATGCTTGCTTTTCTTCGCGCATTGCACGTTCTTGGTTTTCAAGAACAACAGCTGTTACTGCACGCTTGTATGTGTCCTTGATGCTTGGCATTGCTTCGTGGTCCAACACTGGAGCCCACTTCTTTTGTAGATTTTCTGAAAGAAACATTCTCGTTCTCCTGTTACTGTTTGTTTTGTTAAACGTTAATATTATTTATACAAGTGGAAATTTTTAGAACTTGTTGCGACTGATACGTGCTGCATATTGTGCCACAGAGCCTGAAGTTTCTTCCACAATGGCTTGTTCTTCTGGCAAGTTTACATTTTCAACAATGGCCTTTGGGAAGTAGTTGTTCTTGATGACAGTCAACTTTTGTTCGAAAAGTTCTGGAGTATCAAATTCCACTTCTTCCACCAAACCGCGCAACTTTTCTGATTCAGTTTGTGCCAAATCAGATGTCACTTTCATGAACACAGCATCACGCTTGGATTCAGTCAATGCCTTCTTCAGTTCTACAGCTTCTGCAAATGCTTCATTGGCCACAGCGGTCAATTCTTCAATCTTGTTTTGCATTTCGCCTAGAACATCATATCTTTCTTCTGGTACTTCGATGTAGTTTTCTTGGAACAACACCTTGAGACCAGCGATGAAATCTTCTGTTACTTCGGTACGAAGACCGTTTTCAATGGCTAGAGCATTTTGTTCCACCCATTGTTCCACCACGTAGTTCAGGTAAGCATCCACCTTGTCTACGAGTTCTTGATGCATTTCAGCCACAACTTCTGCTGCTTGTTCTGCCAATGCATCTTCCATGATTTCAACTTCATGTGCCACACGAGCTGTCACAACAGCTTCGAATAGTGAAGTAGCCTTGGACTTGAATTCTTCTGAAAGTTCTGATTCAGTTGAAAGAAGGCTTTCTACATCCTTAGCCAATTCTTCCTTCATCTTCTTCATCATTTCTTCCTTCTTCTTCATCATCTTGGCTTCTTCCACTTCTTCCACTTCAGCGGCTTCTTCAGTGGTTTCTTCAGTGGCTTCTTCCAATTCCACTTCCACGGCTTCGTATTCTGCCTTTTCTTCATCTGAAAGAGCGTTGTATTCTTCTTCTGAGATGAATGTTTCTTCCACTTCTTCGGCTTCTACTTCTTCCTTACGAACAGCCTTCATTGGAGGATTGGTCTTGCCATCATTGGCAGGCTTGGCAGCGGCAGCTTCAGCACGCTTCTTCTTGAAAGCATCAATGGCTGATTGCACAGCTGGTGTTGGCTTGATGACAACAGCTTCTTCTACTTCTGCTTCTTCCTTGTACACATTACCAGCACTTGATGCTTGGTTCACAACTGATGATGGATCAGCGTGATTCATGTAGTTAGGAGCTGCACCAGCGCCTTGTTGTGTTGGGACTGGTTGCTTCTTTGCCTTGGCAGCTTGTGTCTTGCCTTGGGTCTTTTCATCATCTTCTGAGTCGATGGCAGCGTCTTGTGAAGAACCTTGCTTCATGGGCTTGTCTTCCTTCACGCCTGCACCAGCAGCAAGAGCGTTCACAGGATTACCAGGCTTATCAGCACCAGTTACATTCATCATTTGAATTGCTGGTTTTTCAGATGAACCTTGGGCCATGGCTGCAGCTTCTTTGTTGTTACCCATACCTGGGAAAGCTTCTGCTACTTCAGCCTTTCGATTCATCATATCACGAATCTTGTTTTCGATTGAGGCCATTTAACTATCTCCTAAAGTTAGTTACAAACGTTACTATTATTTATACAGCTTTACTTCTTGGAAAGACTATTTAAAAAGTTTTCGAACACCCGGAACTTCACTTCTTCCAGTTGTTGCTTTTTGGTGGCTTCGATTAACTTCTTGGTTTCATCTATGTTTTGGTAGGTCCAGCTACCATTTACAAACATCCATTCCTTGTTTTCCATGATGCCTTGTACAAACGCATCTGGTGCTGATGGGTCTGCCACGATGTCAGCGGCAGTGGCTAGATAGAAGTCGCTTTGTACTTCATTGATGCCACCATCACGTTCCTTCAATGTACCCATGCCACGTGATGACACACCGAGTTGTGCACCACCTTCCACCAAGCCCCGAACAATGTTGCCCATAGGGGTGTTCAGAATCTTGGCACGACCAATGTAGTTGTTACCATCTTCCTTCAATGAGGTGATGATGTGTGACACACGGTCCAGATTGATGGTGGGGCCTTCTGGATGTCCTAGTTCACCAAAAGCGCGATTGGCATCCACATATTCCTTCATGTAGCGGGTGACTTCTTTTTCCATCACAGCCTTGGGATAGATTCTGTTGTTTCTGTTGGCAAGTTCACTTTGCAAGAACACACCTTCTAGATATAAATCTTTGCTCTTTTCTTCTGTGATGACTTGTACTTGTTCAACAATTTCTGAGATAAGTTTCATGTGTTAATCCTCTTAGGTTAATGGATTCACGTGCTGAGTATCACCATAACCTGAAATCTTCACTAGTTCAAGAATTACAGTGCCGCCACCTGCAGGCGTTACTACCACGATGTTGCTAGCATTTTCTCTGTTGTCAGCGAACCCATGAAAGTCAAACTCTCTGGAACCGGTCATCAGCCACAATGGCACAGAGTTACGAGTGATGGAGGCGTTGCCTGAAGGAACTGACCAATGGATGGCACTGATGTTCGCTACAGGTGATGAGGCTGTTTGACTGGCAGTTGCCAATGTTGATGAAAGGTCGATAGTTTCAGTTGCGCCAGCTCCAGAAACGGCAACCACAACATGAATAGGTGTTTTCTTAAGTACGGTTAATGCCATTAGTTGTTACTCCCGTTAGGTGTTTCCACCTGTTGTTCTTGTTCTTCATTGGTCTTGTTCATGACCTTCTTTGGGTCACCCTTCAAAGAAGCTGATTGTCCTGGCTTCAAATGACCGAAACGCTTTTCCAGATAGCTCTTAGGCTTCACGGGTGCATTCCCTTTCATGGTGGAACCTGCTGGAAGGCTATATTGGTTTTCTTCCAATCCCATTTCTTCCTTCACACGGCGCTTGGTGGGTGTCTTGCCTAGTGGCACTGTGACACCGCCCATCTTCATGGTGGCACCTGAAGGTGTGTTGCTCTTGCCTTTGTAATGATACACGGTCTTCACGCCGCCACCCTTTTCAATACCCTTCTTAGTGAAGCCTTCAGGTGGGCGGAAGAATTGTCTGCTGTTGGATGTTCGTGGTTGACCTGCTGGCTTGCTGCCACGTGGACCACGTTCTGCATTTCTGAAAGGCGTGGCGTTGTATTCATCAACTTGTTCTACTTCTTCACCCATGTACGGGCCTGAAACATGCTTTGCAAAACGGTTGCCGTGTTTATCAGTTCCTTTGATAGGAGCTGATTTTCTTTGACTACGTGGCAACATCATGTTCTTCATGTATTGCTGAGCATTTCTTTCACGACCTGCTTTACCTTTCTTCACCATGCGCTTGTTGGAAGATTGACGAGCGGGTTCTGGGTTGTAAGAACCTTCTTCAAGTTTAACTTCTTCTGACATTTCCGATTGCATGTATTGTGCCGCTGACACAATGTAATCTTCTGCCAAGGTAATTTTGCTTGCCACCCATTCTGGAAGATTGGTGTTTTCATCTAGCATGTCATGCATCATTTGTGCATTACGAGCAATGGTACGAAGTGAGGACTTAGCCATGTCACCTTCGTAATCATATTCACCCTTGTCAGCTTCATCTTTCACAGCTTCTTTCATGGCCATCTTGGTGGCTGTGGCATACATCACATTCCTGGCATCAGCACCATAACGCTTGCGAAAATCCTTGAAGTTCTTCTTCATGGACTTCACAATCTTTTCCCGCTGCTTCATGTCAGCGTCGGTCATTGTGGCCTCGTTCATGAGTTACTTTCCTTTCTTTCTGAGCTTGGCAAGTACGGCACCAGCAATCTTGGCGCCACGTTCCTTACCATACTTACGTGATGCCTTCTTGGCAATCTTACCAAACATCTTGCCTGGCTTGCCAATGTCCTTGCCTGCACGTGCCTTCTTGGCTGAGTAGGAAGCTTCATCTAGTTCCACTTCTTCCTTCATACCTTTCTTCTTTCCACGAAGCAACTTGAAATCATGTGCATCAATCTTGCCATTCTTGTTGGCATCAATCTTGTGTTGATTGCCCTTCAAGGCTTCATTAGCAACTTCTTCATTGGTGTGGTGGTCATATGCACCTGGTGAGTGGTAACCACTTTCAGTATCAACACTCTTGTTAGGATGCACCCGTGTCACCTTGGTCTTCTTTCCCTTGTTAGGACCATAGTTGGGACTCACAGTGTCACCAACCTTCACTTCTTCATTTTGTTCGTCGCATTCAGCACATTCTTGTGTGTTGAACATGGTGGAGGCCACTTCCACTTTCAAGGCATCCAACACTTCAGCAGCACGTTGTTGTAGAATGTTGTTCAGTGTAGCTTCAGCTGCGATGTTGTCACCGCTGTCGATATGGTCAATCAAATCCAATACAGTTTCATTGATGTTTTCTTCCATTTGTGTTTCCTCTTTAATGGCGGGTTTCAACTTGGAAACATGCACAGTCACAGGATAGGAGTTGTTGTCCATGACCTGGACATTCACATGACCCATCAAGGCAGCACGTTCAGCTTTTTTGTTATCAGCAGAGTCATGACGATAGATGACTTTGCCGGTTAATTTCTTTTTGTTGTGTGTGAAGGTGACCATGTCACCAATTTTAACTTCACTTAGTTCCATTCTTCTTCTCCGGTGGAGCTGGGAAAGGACTTCCCTTGGGTAGAATGTTGCCTGGTTGATTTGGATCTTCTAGTGGTTCAGAGTAATCCATGGAGGCTGATGCCACTTCCTCCATCTCATTTTCCATCTCAGTGATTTCTTCTTCTGTGAAACGCAAGATGTTTTTCTGAATGTAGCTCTTGCTTAGATACTTGCCTACGAAGGGATCCACTTGTGTCAACAAATCAATTCGTGAACGCATGATTTCCTGGTCTTTGCTTTCTGTGTAGTAGGCATCTTGTGCGTACACATACTCAATGGATTCCACCATGTCTGTCCAATCCTGTTCCGTCAACACACCCTTCAGAATCAATTGTGTTTTCAACAAGTCATGGAACATCAAAGCAAATTGTCTACGAAGTTTGCCAATGAACTTGGTGAACTTCAATTCATCACGGGTGATTTCAGCTGCACGACCAAAGTTCAAACCACCTTGTTGTTGCAACCGTGACATGGGAACATTCAATGCCTGATACAACTTGCGTTGGAAATATTCAATGTCAGCAATCTCACCGAGATTTTGCCCACCTGGCAAAGTTTGAATTTCTGTACCCTTGCCACCTTCACGACGAGGTAACCAGAAATCTTCCAACATGCTCATGGCCTTCTTGTCATCTCGTAGCTCACCTGTGTTCACATCATACACCATCTTGTTGCGATAGCGATTCATGATGTCCTTCAGGTATTGTTCTGCTTTCAACTTGGGAAGATTACCCACATCAATGTAGAAGATACGGCGTTCTGGCGCACGAGCCAACCGATAAATCACTAAAGCATTTTCCATCATGCGAAGCTGATTGGCTGGCTTGATGGCTTTGTGAAGATAACTCAACACCATTTGTTGATCCACATCAAACAATCCTGATGGGGTGTAGCAGATGGCGTCCTTGGTGATTTTCAATCCTTGAACTTGTGTGGACAGAGCCATGTTCGGGGACATATGAATCCCCTTTTCATTGTACATGAAGAACTCTTCCACATTCTTCACAAATTCCACACCCGTCTTGGGTTCCTTCTCTTTGATAACGTTACGTACTTTCTTGATTTTTCTTGGATCAATGTACCGAATGTCCGTCAAGCCTTGCTTGGGTTTTGCAGTATCAATCACCTTGTGAAAATACATTCTGCCGTCAATGTACCAACGACGAAAATAATCTTGACCTTTGTCTTTGAAATGAAGCAGGCTTAAAATGTTTTCAAATTCTTGCTCAATGCTTTTCTTCACTGTGCTAGAAACTTTCACATTCCGTAAGTCAATCTTCACAGCATCTTCATTGTCAAGATTGGCGATGGCTTCATTCACGACATCATCAATGGCGGCATCCACATCCGCCATCAATGAGATATCGCGGTAACGTTTGATTTGTTCTGATTCATTTTTAGCGGCACCTTCCAAATCCAAATAGGATCCGTAGTAACCGCCGGCTTTGATGGTGTCTAGTGCACCATCATCGGAAGGGGGCACAAATGAACGTTCAGTTTGTGCCGGTTCCTTCCGCTTAATTGAGTACCCAAAAATATCCATAATATGTTTACCTATCCTAGGTTAAGGATTAAACAGGTGTCACTTCAAAATGTGAGTATTGGAACGTCACATTGAATTCTGAAATCACATCGTTTGCTGAGTAAGCCAAAGCCACTTCAGAAACAGTAATTGGGAATGAGTTGTAGATGTTGTAGGTGCGAATGACTTCATCATTGCGGTCCAATTGTGCAACTGAAAGGTCACACATATATGTAGCTGGTGCCAATGAGCCACCGTTGTTCACACGGTTGTTCATCAAGTTGGACCATGATTCAAACAAACGACGAAGCTTCATGGTGGTGTCATTCAACACGGTTATGGTCCATGGATCAAATGTCCGTTCACCAGCCATCTTCACTTCACGACCACGATATTGCACGATGGTTGGATTGACGTTTGATGCTGGCAAGGCTGCAGATGTGACCAGTAGTGAATCATCACTTGCACCTGCTCCAACAGCAGCAGGGAAAGTTAGTGTCACTAGGAATTGGTTTGGACGTGCACCACCTGCGCCTAACTTATTCTTAAATTGTGAAATATCCATTTGTTTCTTCTCCTAGAAGTTATTGATTAGGCGCCTACGATTTCTTCAAATGCCACACCAGTACGTGTTGCAATGAAGTTCAATGAGATGAAGTTGATGGAACGTGCTGGCTTGATGTAGATGTCTGCCACGAATTCGTTCCGGTCAATCACTTCACCGGTGTTGTTGGTTTCATCACAGATTACGCGGAAGTCGTAGATACCACGACGACCCTTGATGTCACGCAAGAATGGTTCCACCAAGTTACGGAATTGTGCACGTGTGAAGGCGTCATTGAATTCAAACAATTGATACTTGGCTGCTGTGGCGATAGCCTTTTCTAGTACGATGAACAAACGGCGAACATTGATGCGGTCGAAGGCTGATGGCTTGGCAAGAAGTGTCTTGTCGCCGAACAACACAGTGCCTTCACCTGGGAATGCTACCACAGGGTTCACGCCCTTCTTGTAAAGTGTGTCACGGTCTGTCTTGTCTGGTGAATAGGCCAACTTCACCACGTTCTTGATTTGACCACGGTTCAAACCGCCTGGTGAGAACCAAGGATCAGCAATGGCGTCTGTACGTGCGCAGAGACCTGCCACGTCAGCGTTCAATGGGATCCAACGATACTTGTCATTGTACTTGTCGTATTGATACTTCCAACCTGAATCAAGCACAGCGTAGGAAGTTGATGTTAATGTGTCACGGAAAGCTGTGATGTCTGTGGCTTCATCACCAGCGTTGTTATAGACATCAGCCAGTTCAGGTGAAACGAAAGCCATGCAATCCATACGTGCAGCTGCGATGTCAATCACATCTGATGCCACTGTGGCATTGTGTGGACCACACACCAACAAGTTCACATCAATCAATTCAGCGTTTGCGAATTCATCGTAGGCTGTGATGAGTTGACCATCTGTTGGTGAAGCTGATACACCACCAGTCAATGACTTGGTGACTACTGCGCTCATGGTCTTGAATGTAGTGCCTGCTGCTGATGAACCCCAAGCTGTATCACCTGCTTCCACTGATGCAGTGTGATCCATCCACCAGATGTACTTGCTGCCCTTCAACACTTCCACATAATAGTTGTTGGCACCTTCTGCTGTCTTGGCATCAGCTGCCTTGGACACGTTGGCAAACTTTTCCAACACAGTGCCTGCTGTACCTGAGATGAGACCATCTTCATCAACCACGATGATGTGTAATTCATCATCAGCACCGCCTAAAGCAGTTACAAATGCAGATGTACCTGGTGCATCATCAAAACTGGTTTCATAAGCCCAACCTGAGAATGTTGCTGAGTCAGCCATGGACACCTTGAGTGAGTTACCCAAAGCACCTGGGTACTTGGCAGCAAATTCACCAACTGAACCTTGACCGCTGGCATAGTTGGCTTCATACTCAGTTTCATTGTTGATGGCAACAGCGGTACCTGTTGATACAGCGTTACGAGCTGCTGTGCCTACGGCACGAACCACCTTAAGGTTGTTTGAATAGCTCAAGAAGTTGGCAGCTGAGAAGAAGCTTGCTGCTGTTGTGTCATTTGGCTTGCCAAATGTTTTCACCAATTCAATTTCTGAACTGATGGTTACTGGGTCGAGAACTGGACCCCATTGGAAATCACCTGCGAAACCACCGATTGAGGTGGCAACAGCAGGGACTACGTTGGTTAGGTCCTTTTCAACGACTAGTACGCCCGGCGAAAGTTGAAATGCCATGTTAATCTCCTATATCTGTGTAATTTTTCAAAGACCTGATTTCAATTGTCTTGGAACAAGTTTAAAATATTTATAAGTTTACGAATCTTTATCTATCTTCCATGGCAAATTTTTGTCTGTGGACCATACAACATTGTTGGCCACGAACGTTTCTTCAACGTTACCATCATCTATAAAGCCAAAAGGAGTCAATTCATCCTCGATTTGCAGCATCTGTTGCTTATAGATTCTTTCACGGACGTTCACATCCGTGAGTTCTCGAAAATATTGATTGGTAGTCAGCCATCCAAAAAGGACCAGAGTCATCACTAAATCGTCGTGATACCCTTCATCAGCTACATAGCTACCACTTTTCTCCACGAATGTTGAAAATTCATGGATGGTTTCGGCGTCAAATATATTTAGTTTTTTCTCTTCCAGCAAACTCTTGATGGCAAAACATCCTGTACGTTTCACCGTCTTGGTGGTTCTGACACCCAACGTAGTGGACTTGGAAAATCCAGGACTGATGAATGTTTGATTGTTTTCTTTCACTGTACTCAGAATGTTTTCATACTCCAGTTCAGAATACAAGATGTCAGCAATCTGTCCCCCGATGTCATTGGTTTCCACTAGTACCATGGCGTTGTTGTAATCTTGAGCTGTTTTACGTATCACTTCAGGAAACAACATGGGTGCAATGGTGTTGTTCTTGAACTTGCCCACCAGTTTGTATGGCATATCAGTGACATCCACAACAGTGAATGCCGAGTAGTCGCCACCCACACCTCGAGCCACGTCCACGGTAATCACGTAGGTTCGTTCACGGTTGGGTTCTTCATACAACATCAATCCCATGTCATTCTGGAAGATGGGTTCCATGCTACTCATCTGAGACAATGTTCTGCCATTAATCAACGTGTTGCTGGAACCCAGGAACTCACACAACACTTCCTGGTTGAACTTCACTTCCCCCAATGTCTTGCGTTGTTCTTCAGCCCAAGTCTCATCACGGCCTGGAATCTCCCAGTAGGGGATGAAGTGACACACGAAACCATTTTTACCTTGCTCTGCTTCATTCCAGAACTTCCAGAAATGATTGTAGCCCAATGGTGTTGAGGTCAGCAGAATCTTGGTGGTGGTACCGGCAGAAATGGTGGGGTATACTGAGGCGAAGAATTCTTCAGCCACGTTGTTGGGAATGATGGCGGCTTCGTCGATGTACAGCCAGTTCACAGATTTACCACGAATACCTGAGGCTGTGGTGGCGGCGGTGAACACTTTGCTACCATTTTCCAGTTCCACGTTACCCTTGTTCCAGGTACGAACACCCTGTTGCATCCACATGGGAAGATGTTCATACATGATTTGATAACGATCCAACACTTCACGAGCGGCACTGCCTTTGTTGGCCAAGATGGCTACCGTCTTGCTTTCCTGAAACAATGTATACCAGAGAATACAGGCGGCTGAGGTGATGGTCTTGCCTTGCTGACGACCTTCCATCAACACCACTTTTCTGTTGTTCAAAATCACATCCACTTTCTTCTTCTGACAATCATACAACTTGAATTTAATCAAACCTTTGTCCAACGACACGATATGACAATAGGTTTCAATGAAGTACACTGGGTCATTCTGACACTTCACCATCTCTTGAATTTCTTCAGGGGTGAACTGATGCTGATAACCAATGGACTTTAAGTTGGGATTACCATGATATGAACTTTGGTCGTCAATCATTCACTTCCTCAATCTTGGCGGGCTCGGCTGCCTGTTTCATGGCCTTCAACAATTCATGTGTGGATCCCACAAACAAATTGTTTTGAGTTTGTATCTTAGGCTTATCTTCCTTTTCCAAATCTTTTTTACGTTTCTGTACTTCCAGCAAGTCTTTGGCTGTGTCTGATACTGTTTTAATCAGTTGTCCAGCCACTTCATAGGCTCTAGGATGGTCACTATTTTTAGCGATGTGTAAGATGCCATCTATAGCTTCATTGCCCTTATCAATCAGATTACGTAATGTTTCTCTGGCATGAGCGGCATCATCTTCCAAAGGAACAGGAACAATGACAGAAACTTCATCCTCAGTTTTCATCACATTGAACTTATCATTTAAATTATCAAATGTCATTATGCACCTGTATAAATTTCATCAAACTCTTGAATGTAACCGTAAGCGTCTGTAGGTAATGCTGTCGTAGGATCAGGTTCTGTCGTGATTTTTGTACCCACTACAGTATTACCTGGTAATCGTCCTTCCAACAACGTAGGATCAGCATAGATGTTCTGAATGACTTTCTTGATGAGATTGGCATCTCGAACATATCCGTACATATTTAACTTCACTGTGAAGTTCAAATCCCACACCACACTCAATCTCTTATCAAAACTTCCTTCCCAGTCATCCTGGTAGGCCACGTTATCCAACACAATTTGCAAGTCATTTTTCACACCCAGTTCTGGAATGGTGTTGATGGTGACATTGAAATCTGGATTGAAGTAGGGGAGAATCTGTTCAATAATTTGTAATCCATCTTCTTGATTTTTAGCAAACACACTCATGCTGATGCCCATGTTGTAGGGTGTGGACACAAATGAATACCTCACACCTGTTGCTGTGGTGCCGGTGTCATCTACAGCACGAACATTTTGTCGAACTGCTAATTTTCTGGATGGGTCATAATTGAAATTGGTGATTTCAAATCCAATACGAGGGAGTGTGATGGCAAATGTGGCACGACCTGTTTCCAGTTCCGGAGCTTCACGAATACGGTCAATGAATTTCTGTTTCGGTGCATAGCTTAATGGTACAAACAAACTTTGTACTGTTTCACCGTTTTCATTGGTTCTACGAATTTGAATGTTGTTGAACAAGGTACCAAAAGCAATAATTGCTTTTCTGATATGTTGATGATAGAAATATTGTCCCTTGAACATTAGTATTCACCGAAAGGATTGATTTCACTGAAGTCCAGGATGTCTCGTCCCTCAGATTCCATTGTGGCATTATCACTGAAAGGTACAAGAGCTCGAGTACCAAATTGTTCTTGCACGATGCTGAAGCCAGATTGAAGTAACAACAAATCACCTGATTCCATCAAGATGTTGTACTCAAACACATCTTGTGAACTAGCGGTTTCTGATGCATCAATTTCTTCCACACCTGTTTCAAACTTTTCAGAACTGTATTGGTACAATTCACAGCTCATGCTATAGATGTAGAACTTGTTCAATTGATAGAAGGGATTCAAATGTTGCACGAACTTGATTTCAAACATGGCATTGGTACGTGGGAAATAAATCAAATCACCTTCGGCAGGCCGACTAGGTATTTGAAGTAGTTCATCTGGAGCGCTTCCTACAGCATCTTCCCAACGACGCTTGGATACTACAAACGTAGCCTGGTCTGTAACCTGAATGCCAAACTTGGTGAACAATTCACCATCACCTTCCCACCCTTGAATGTTGGTGAGGTACATTTCAATAGGATAGGCATTGTCAAATCGACTCAACACATCTTCTCCCAGTATCTCATCTTGCTTCACTGAGGTACGTGGGAGATAGTACACATCATGACCATAAATCTTGATGCTTTCTATGATGAGGTCTTCCAGAAGCCGTTGTTCATTGGTGGTTCCAGAAGTATTGCCACCTTGAAAATAGAAGTTTGTGGCCATGTTAGCCTACCATGAAGTCAACAGGCAACTCGTATCTGGATTGCATTTCTTTTTCCAACTCGGTGATTTCTGCTAAAGCCTCATCAAAGATGACTTGGCCATTCAATGTCACACCGCCAGGAAGTTGCATGCCACCAAACTTCTTCATGTTCTCACCCCATTGACGTTTGATAAGTGAGGTGACATAGCGGCGAAGAAACATATCATTGTAGATTTCAGTATAGGTTTCTATCGTGACTGGGAAAC
>OGVX01000004.1_pt1 | contig 22132 bp, 21 predicted proteins | sample 1575851 | NCBI WGS metagenome assembly OGVX01 (sample SAMN07581529, study PRJEB24739) | freshwater metagenome | place: Singapore | collected 2015-01
TCACGATAAATAAGGGGGCTGGTATTGCTGGGCAAGGGAGATCTCCTGAGCGTCAGAGAGCTAAGATATTATTAGAGGAGAAGCACATTGCTGCATTACAAGAGATTACGGTTGAGAAGTTAAGGAACGATATGAAAGCTGTATTTGCTGTAATAGATGGCTATATAGAGTCGCAAGAGGCGTCCTCTGGTAATCCTTGTGAATTGAAGACATTGTTAGAAGATGTTAAGGTTTTATTGAATGTAAACATGAAGGATGTGCGCGATGAGCAAAGATGAAGAGTTAAAGCCTAAGTTCAAAAACAAGAGGGCTACAAGGTTTGATCATGTAGAGGCATTAAGGTTAAGGGACCTTGGTAAGAGTTATGAAGAGATAGCGGAGATATTGAGTCCAGAGGATGGGCCACCTATTCATTGGACAACGATTAGAAGTGCTGCGATAAATAAGGGGGCTGGTATTGCTGGGCAAGGGAGATCTCCTGAGCGTCAGAGAGCTAAGATATTATTAGAGGAGAAGCACATTGCTGCATTACAAGAGATTACGGTTGAGAAGTTAAGGAAATCATCTGCGAAGGACAATGCATTAATTGCAAAGCTTCTTCATGAGCAATTGAGATTAGAGAACAATGAATCTACGGCAAACAACTTAAGTTTTCTATCCATTGTTGAGGATTCGATGAAGGATGGTAAGTTATAATGACAAATGAGTACAAGTTGTTGCTTAAGGTTATACAAGAGGTATCAAATAAGGTAGACATGATATTTGATAAAGTGAATGAGATTGATAAGAAGACATTTGCGTTAGAAGAATGGCGGAAGTATAAGGACCAATACATATTAGAGGCAAATGCGTCATCAAAGAATTTAGAGTTACGTATTCAGGCATTAGAGAATTACAAGTGGTTTTTAATGGGTGGGTCTGCAGCGATATCAGCTATTATTGTGTACATATTTAATTATTTTAAAATGAAATGACCCCAAGAGAAGCATTTGAGGAAAAACTTAGGCATTGGCGATATCATCCTTATGACTTCACAGTAGAGGTATTAGGAGCTAAAGAGTTAAAGGATAAAGATAAATTTCCTAATATAAAAGTCATTACAACGCAGCAGCGGGAAGTGTTAGAAGATCTTGGCAAGTTAGCATTGTCAAAGAAGAAGTTTCAGTTAGGGCATGCTCTTTCAGAAGCCGAGAAGTTATATATAAAGAAAACAGGATTATCGATTAAATCGGGGAAAGGGTCTGGGAAGACAGCGTTATTGGCATGGGTAGTGATATGGTTTTTATGTTGTTTTAGTTTTTCTATTGTTATTTGTACGGCATCTAAGCTTGATCAAGTTAAAGACGTACTTTGGCGCGAGATATCGAAATGGGTAAAGCATTCCGTTGACCATGGGAAGTATGGAACATTTGTTAAAGATTCGATGGAGATAAAAGGCGAAAAGATTTACATGAAAGGTCATAAAGGGCAAAAGGGGCAAGAGTGGTTTGCAATTGCAAGATCAGCAACAACGCAAAAGCAAGGGGATACCCCAGCAGAAACGCTTCAAGGGTTCCATGCTGAGCACATGATGATTATTGTGGATGAAGCAACAGGGGTATCAGACAATGTATTTATGCCACTAGATCAAACATTAACAGACCCTGTGAACTTCCTTGTTATGACATACAACCCAACCCGAACAAGTGGGTTTGCATATCAATCACAGCATAAGAATCGAAATGAGTTTTTATGTTACAGATGGAATTGTGAAGAATCTGAGAATGTAACGCAAGAATCTATAGATCGTATTGCGCGTAAGTATGGTAAAGACTCTAATGCGTATCGTATTTCTGTTCAGGGATTAGAGCCAATAGGGGATAATGATTCATTAATTCCTTTGGAATGGGTAATGGCGGCAGTTAATAGAGAAATAGATGTAGATGAAGATGATCCAGTTATAACAGGAATAGACCTTGCGCGGCATGGTGATGATAAATCTGTTATTTTAACACGTAGGGGCATGAAAGTTGACAAAGAGATTAAGACATTTAATGGTCAAAATACGATGGAGATGTGCGGGTGGATATCGATTCATAACAATGAAGAAGAGCCGACATGTATGGGGATAGACGTTGTTGGGCTTGGGTGGGGTGTATATGACAGGTTGCGAGAAGTTGGTATTAGGTGTACAGCGATAAACGTAGCTGAATCGACTTCAAATAAGGATAAATTTGAGAGATTGCGTGATGAATTATGGTGGGCATTAAGGGAGGACTTTCAATTAGGGAATATTTCTATTCCAGATGATGAAGAGTTGATTTTTGAGTTATCAAACGTTAAATTTAGAGTAGAATCAAACGGGAAAATTAAAGTTGAGAGTAAAAAGGAGATGCGGGCTCGTGGAGTGGCGTCGCCAAATAAAGCTGATGCTTTAGTTTTGACAAAATACTTCAATGACCGCACATACCGCAAACTGAAATTACAAAAATATGATTATTTTGATGATTATGAAGACAATTTTTCAAACAATTCAAGCTGGATAACAGCATAGGAGATAAAAATGGGACTTAATAAAGGATACAAAACTCCAGATGAATACATAGGAACAAATCCTACGTTTGGAGATCCATCGAGCGTTACTATTGGCAACACATCAACACTAGCAATAGCCGCCAATACAAATAGAAAGTATTTAGTTATTAGTAATGATTCAACAGAGGATATGTACATTTCATTTGGAAGCGCTGCTGTAATAAACAAGGGGTTACGATTAAATGCAAATGGAGGAACATTAGAATGGTTTGGCCCAAATGTATTTGGGAGTGCTGTTTATGCAATAACGGCAAGTGGCAGTAAGCGGATGACATATCAGGAGGCAGCGTAATGACGGTTTATAACCCTAATAATAATCTTACGGGGTCTCAAATAACAGACGGGTCAATCGCTTATGCTGACATTCAAAACGTTTCAGCAACATCAAAGGTTTTAGGTAGGATTTCTTCTGGGGCAGGAGTTATTGAAGAGATAACGTTTGCACAAGCGGCAACAGCGTCATCTATTACGCAACGAGATTCAAGTGGTGCAATTACATCTACAACTAACATAAAGACAGGGGCATCAGATACAAACAAAGAATACACAGCAAACTCAGGGTCTTCTATAACAATTGATCCTGCGAATGGTTATCGACAAACAATTACATTAACAGCTAACACAACCATTACATTAACAACTGTTCCATCATCAACGACAAATAGATCAATGTTGTTAGAACTTGTTCAAGACGGTACTGGGGGTAGAACTGTTTCATGGTCAAACATTACATTTGCGACAACAGGCGCAGTTGCTCCAGCAATTAATACAACAGCATCGGCCTCAACGTTTATTTTAATAGACGGGGTAAATTCCCATTGGATTGGTTTTGCTGCAAATCAGAATATTGGGATTACGGATGGATCAAGTGCTGCAGCTGGGTATATTGGGGAGGTTGTTACCGCCTCACTAGCTATTGGAGGCCAATCATTAACAACAAATACGGCAAAAACATTAACGTCTATTTCACTCACAAAAGGGGATTGGATGATTTCTGGTAACGTTGGATTTACAGCTGCTGCATCAACAGTTCCTACAAAGCTTATAGGAAGTATATCAACAACAAATGATGTACATGCAACATCTCCAAATGGGGGCGCTTTTGCTCAGATTGAAGCGACATTAGGTACAGCATCTACTAATGTATTAACTTTAGCGCCTATGAGAGTAAACATTACAACAACTACAACATATTATTTAGTGGCAACAGCAACATTTACTGTATCAACACTAACTGGGCATGGTTCTGTAACAGCTCGGAGACTTAGATAATGTTCCCATTTAAAGGATATTATAAATTACCTTTAGACCCATCACTTAAATTATGGTTTGAAGCTGACAAAGTAGGTAATGTTAATTCAACATTACCATCAAATGGTACAAATATTTCAACTTGGTACGATATTAGTGGTCTTGGAGCTATACCATCAAATTCAACTGCCGCTAATCAACCAGTATTTAATACAAATGTTGCTAATGGGAACCCAGCGATTACATTTAATTCAGACGGAGGAGGGACTAATGGTGATTCAGTAATAACAAATAACTCATCTATTTTAAGCAGTATAGACATGTCAACGACTGCTGATGGTTTTACCGTATTTGTTTGTGCACAAATTGATAATTTAACACCTCCATCAACATCAAGTGGATGTATGTTTTTCATACAATGGTCTAGTCCTAGTTCAAACGAACAGATACAAATAAGTCAGACATCTTCAGGGCAAATAAATAGTTCTATAGTTACATCAGGGAGTATTCAAATGGTAGGATCAGCAGGTAACGCTGTTGTAAACACACCTTTCATTAATTCATTTTGGTGGGATAAAACAAACACAACTATAGCCGCACAATTCAATTCAAATTCAATATCGACAATTAGTTCTTCTGTAAGCGGAATAAATGCAACTCCAACATTATTGGCGATTGGGCAACAAAAAGTCAGTCAGCCAACAAGACAATTTGATGGGAAAATATTTTGTATTCTTCTTTATTCAAGGTATCTTTCATCAGAAGAGCGAACAATTGTTAAGCAATATTTAGGTACAAAGTATGGGGTGTCAGTATGACAATATATAACGTATTTGATTCATTTGAAGAGGCATCTGTTGCACAAGAAAAAGATTTTGAGCAATATAAGTTAGACAATGGCTATGAGAATAATTCAATATACTGGCAATCAACATCCTCATGGGCAAACATTTCTCAGCGGTTAGATGGAAAGTATGTTTATATGGTATATCCATATTCTATAAACACATATAAACAAGAAGAATTTAATCAAAATTGGTTTAGTGAGGGTTAATGAATGGATTTAAAAAAGACAACAACAGATAACGGCCATTATCATATTATTTATGTAAGAGATGATGGATCAGCAATCATGTCGAACGCTGATGATGGGCACATTCATATTATTGAGCCAAAAGTTAATGAATCCACGGGTGAAATATACTATTACATTACTCCAGAAGAAGACCATTCCCATGAAGTCGTTGAGATTGAGTTAGAATTAGATAAAGAAGATAAGATTTATCAAAAAAACGATGATTTAGTTTATGAGGGAGGGGTATTACTTAATCAGGCAATTGAAATTGAAAAAGATTTTAGAAGAAGAGGAAGACGTTGTTCTGATTTTTATGTTGGGAAACAATATAAGCCTTCAGATATTGAAAAATTAAATGAAGATCAGCGTGCAGCTATAGTTGTAAATGAAGTAATGCCTATAGTACATGCGCTTTCTGGACATCAGAGACAGAATCGTACAGATATTAAGACATTCCCTATTGAAAAAGCAGACCCAAGAGGCGCTGAGATAGCAGATATCTTAATTAAATTCATATTAGAAAAAGCAAACTATGCACAGCATGAATCTAATGCATTTATAGATCAAGTTGTAGTTGGGAGGGGTTTGATTGATGTCTATGTAGACTTCTTTGATAATATTGAAGGGGATATTAGGGCTGTAAAGTTTAAATGGGACGACATTTTCTTTGGTCCTCATGAGAATGAAGATCTTTCAGACCTTGAATATCTTATTAAGACAAAATGGTACTCATTTTCAAAGATAAAAAGTCTTTATCCAGACTTATCAGATGACATTGATATTTTAACTAAAAATCTTCCTATCCCAGACGATTCTATAAGAAGCAAACTACCCGGTGACCCATACAAAAATCCAGATAATATATTAAGCAGTGCTTATGTAAATGGCGAATCACTTGTAGATATTGAAAAGAAGAATATCCGGCTTTTAGAGCTTTGGAAAAAAGTTTATAAAGAATACAAGATACTTGTAAACACAGAAGATGAAGACAACCACTTTGTTTACGAAAAATCAAAATACCTATCACGAAAAGACCTTAATCTAGCAAAACGTATTCCAGGTATGGAATTAAGGAGTGTTCCTTTCTGGCAAATGCAAATTATTACATTTGTAGGTGGGAAGGTTGTTGATAAACGTATTGCCCCATTAAAAGATTTTAATGTCATTGCTATTTATGCATCAAAAGAATATGGATACATACAAGGTAAAGTGGAGCCATTAATTGATCTTCAAGAAGAGATTAATAAACGCCATTCTCAAGCAATTGATGTTATTAACCGCGCTAATAACGATGTTATTTTTTATGACGATGAGACATTCTCAGATGATAACGAGCGTAAAAAGTTCAATAAAAACGCAAATAAACCTGGATTTACAGCTCAATTAAGAGATATAAACAGGAAGGTCCCAGTAAAATGGGAACGCGCAAGATTTCCATCAGAACTTGTTAATATGCGAGAGCTTGCTAGTGCTAAAATGAAAGAAATTTCAGGAGTCACACCAGAGGTATTGGGGCAAGAGTCTAATGCTAAATCAGGGGTCGCTATAGCAAGGCGTTTACGTCAGGGATTAATTACAAACGATTATCTATTTGATAATCTCTCTATAGCAAAAAAACGTCTAGGTAAAATATTAATAAAAATTATTCAAGACACGTTTACTGTAGATAGGATTATGAAAGTCTTACATAATCAGAATGCAAAAGAACCTTTCCAGCTTCAAGACGCTTCTGGTCAAAAAGTAAATTTCTCAGATATTGATGAATCATTTGTTAGAGAGTTTCTTAAAAATATTGATTTCAGCGATTATGACGTTGCTATTTCTGAAAGCGCAAACTCTCCAACGAAAAACTTAGATCGTTTCACAACAATTAGTGAGATGATGTCTACAGGATCATTTAATCCAATAACAATTGATTTGATGAAATCCGCTGGGCTTATATCTCCATCTGACGCTGAAAAGTACAATCAAATGTTACAACAGCAACAGCAGGCATCGATACAAGAAAAACAGCTTGATAATCAATCTCAAGCAGAAAGAACTTTAATAGCTCAAGGGTTAGATCCAAGGACAATGCAGCCTCTCCCAGGGAAGCAATAAACAGTTATCCACAAGTTATCCACATGCAAGTTGTGCGTAATTTAAAAGTTATCCACAACTTGTCAACAAGTTATCAACAGGGTATTATTTATTAAAACCGAAATAGGAGATACGCGATGACTAATACTGAAAACGAATCAATAGACAATTCTTTAGATGAGTCTTTAGATTCTATGACTTCTGAAGAGATAACAAACTTTGGTAAATCTTTAAAAGAAGCCTACAGAAAAGGAGAAACATCTCTCCCAAAAAAAGAAAAAAAGTCTGAAGAGTTATCAGATAAAGACCGAATAGCTTCCCTTGAGAAACAAATAAAAGATCTTGAAAAGATAAAAAATGATCGTGGTGGCTTTATTGAAAAGCAAGCTGCGATGATTAATTCAAAACAAGAGAAAATATTAGAACTATCAGAGAAGTTAAAACAGTTAGAAGAAGCATCAAGTGAAAGTAGCTTTTGGGAAAACCCTGAAAAAGCGATGGACGCTCGTGATGAGAAGAAGAAAACACAGCAAGAATTAGAAGAACTAACAAAAGAACAGCGATACTTTAATAATAAACAAAAGTTACAACAATTAGCCCCGGATTATGATTCGCTAATTGACGACATTGTTGATTATTTTAAAGAAATACAGCCAGATATGCCTCAAGAAGTAATCGATATTTATAAAAAAGATCCTTATGACATTGTAGACCCTGAAAAATTCATGCAGCATATTATTGCAGCTAGGATGATTAAGAGGTTTAAGTCGCCTAAGTCTGAAAAGCAAGAAACCGTACAAGATAAAATTAAATCTGCAGCGGCTCATGCAACAGCAACATCAAATTTAGGTTCTCAATTAGGATCAAATTTAGAAGATATGGATATTTCTGGATTAAGCGCAGAAGCTTTGGCTGAATATAGTGCAAAATTAAAGAAAAAATATAGAGAATCATTAAAATAAGGAGATTCAAATGGCAATTAAAGAATTCGAATCAAGTAATGCTCTAACGAGAAAGATATGGGAAACAGAAAACCGTCAATTATTTATTGATGCAGCAAAAGAATCCTATTTCTTACCACGTTTCGGCGGCGGAGCAGATAGCATCGTATTTGTACGAGATGAATTATCGAAATCAGCTGGTGATAAAATCACATTCGGTATACGCATGCGTGTTACTGGGGATTGGGTAGGCGCTGGTCAAACATTAGAAGGGAATGAGCAATCATTAACAACTTATGATTTTTCAGTAACACTTGATCAAGTAAGACAAGGTGTTCGAGTTCGTAATGGTTTAACAAAACAACGTACTCAAATTGACCTTATCGAAGAAGCGCGAGCAGCTTTAACAGTTGCATTAGCTGAAAAGATTGATTCGCTTTTATTTGCAGCACTTCGCACGTCCCCTACAAAAGTATTTTATTCAAACAATGGTGTCCCTACTGCTAGTTCATCATTATCAACTGTTAAAACAGCATTGACTGCAACAGAAGATATCATCACCCCTAAATTAATTTTAGCTATGAAAACATGGGCTAAAACAGGCGGTGCGCGTTCTCAATCTCCAATCCGCCCAATTCGAATTGATGGCAGAGATACATTTATTCTTTTAACTCACCCAGATGCTTTGTATGATTTGAAAAATGATCCTACTTATGCACAAGCGCAACGAGAAGCGGCTGAAAGAGGGAAAACAAACCCAATTTTCACTGGCGCTGTTGGCGTATGGGATAACGTAGTTATTCATGAACATGAAAATATTACTATTGGAACAGACGCAGGAGCCGGGGCTAACGTAAGTTACTCAGAAGGGTTCTTATTAGGAGCTCAATCTCTATGCTGGGCATGGGGCAATAGAAATCCAATGGCTATGAAAACATTTGATTATGACGAAGAGACAGGTTTCGCTGTTGAGCTTATTTATGGTGCTGGGAAACCTAAATTCAATAGCAAAGACTATGGCGTAGTTACATTCTTAGCGGCTCGTACAGCAATTAGTGATCTATAAGGAGTAAAAAATGTCTGAGATTACATCAATGAAACGTTCAAATATCCGACGACAACTTGAAGAGGTTGAAGTTGTTATTCACCAAAAATTGGATTTTGATACATACAATGTAACAACATCTGATACGGTAACAATTGCAGATCTTCCTGTTCAATCTGGGGCGTATTTAATACCTACTTTCTTTTCAACAAACGTTGTAACAGCGGATGGGGAAACCGCTACAGCTGATTTTGGATTAAAGCCAACAACAGGAACAGCATTTTCTGCTGACCAAGATGGACTAGATGCTGGAGTAAACTTAAATTCTGTTGCTATTACTCAAGGAGCAATTGGTACAGATGCTCAGATGGGAGCTCGTATTGATATTTCTGGTGGGGCAACATTGTATATGACGCCTAACCATAACCTTGAAGATGCTGTCGCTTATGTAACTTTTAAATATGTTGTGGTTCACGCATAGGAGAGTTTAATGGCGGATACATTAAGACCAAATGGAGTTAATCAAGGTACGCTTGTAAAATGGGTTAAAAACTCAAATGATTTACAAACAGAACTTGCTGCAGACCATGCAACAAATAAGGCATTAATGGATGAGGCGTTAGGAAAACTTAACGACCTTATTCATTTAAGCAGAAACTATCCTCTTGGTAATCAATCTCCAGGGTTTGCAATTAGTACAAATTTTGATGTTAAAAACGCATCTACAACACTATTTGTTGCTGATAATGTAATGTATACACTTGGCGCGAATACGAACTGTGATACGGGAACATCAAAAACAATCACTGGAAGTCAATGGGGCGCTTTTGTGATTGACGCTACAAACGCTTCAACATTAACAGCAACATGGGCATCTTCTAGTTATGCTTCAGAAGATTTAGCATTGGCAGCAGCGGAAGCTCTATCTTTTACATCTGGTAAATGTAGACTTGGCATTGTTACTGTTCAAGCTCATGCTTCTGGCTTTACAGCAGGAACAGATGCTTTGACAACTGGAACTGGCGGTAACGTTGCAGCCGCAACAAATTATTATAACTTTAGAAGTAAAAAACTAGTTGATATGACAGGAACGACGACAGCAGCAACTCTGTCTTCATCTGCTCCTGGAACAACATCTAGTGATGGAGTTATAGTAAGCTAATGGCATTTGTGAATGATTGGACTCAAACACGTTCTGAAATCATCTCCATGGCATTACGGATATGCGGTGTTCTCCCTACTGGGGATGACACCTCATCCGATTTCATAACGAATCAAACAGCAGAGGCATCTGCTGCATTTAATATGATCTTAGCGTCCCTTCAGAACGAGACGTCCTCTCCATTCAAAACACAAGAGCTATCTGTCCCTTTAGTCGCTTCTGGTGAAATAACTGGAAGCGACAGCCTTATTTATACCTGTATTTCAACACATACAACTCCAAATACAACGACATGGGCATCTTCTACTTCATATTCAAAAGGTGCTTTAGTTTTCCCAACAACAAGAGCTGGATATTATTATCAAGCACAAAATGCTGGCACATCAGGAGGTAGTGAACCTACGTGGATAGCATCAAATGCACAAAGTATTACAGACAATACAATCACATGGCTATCTTATCCTGATACAAAACCAATAACAGGGGACTCTTATAAGCAATATTGGAAGCAGGAAGGCTCAACAGGCGGCACATATACACAGAACAAAGAATATAGGGCCATAAATCAAGTTAAACTAGCAAAAGGGGTTATAGAATTAATTAAGGTATGGTATCGGGATTCATCGAGTAACGATACGATGCTTACGCCACTAACAAGGCAAGAATATGAAGAACTTTCAGACAAGTCATCTACTGGCGATCCAACACATTGCTTTTTTGATGATGGGTTTATGCCTACGTTATATTTATACCCAACTCCATCTGATACATCTAAGTTAATAATGTATGAGGCATTGATGTCTGTGAATGATATGGATAGCGGTTCTGATACTGGATTAACAACAGAGAACTTTAAAAATAGATGGATTCAGTATATGGTATATGCACTTGCAGAGCATCTAGGTGAAGAGTATCAATTATCAGATACAAAGATTGCCAGAATAGGTGCAAAAGCGCGAGAATATAAAAGGCTTGCAATTGCTCGGGACATTAACGACTTTTCAAGCGAATTTCTTTCAGGGAGTTATTAATGATTTTTGATCTATCGAATCCAGTTTTATCTTTAGATGGGGAGCCTATTAAAGATGGGAATACTGATAAATTGTTAACGGTTTCTTCTTTGGTTATTAATGCTTTAATGACAACTTATAAAGACGATGCTGATTGTAAAGGAGAAGAAAAATTAAAAAGATTTAATATTTCTGAATCAGCAATGAAAAATGCCTCGCAAGTAGAATTAACATCAACGGATGTTGCTTTTATTTTAAAGTATGTAGAAAAAGCGGGGTTTTCACCATTAGCTTATAAACGTGTATATGAAATCCTAGAAAAGAAGGAATAATATGGCAACAAAGGCCGCTCAGATTGAATCCGCTCTATCAGGGTACCTAGATGAATCTGGGAGGCCATTAGCATCTGGGAAGGTGTACACCTACGAAGCTGGAACAACAACCCCTAAAGCAACGTATCAAGACGTTAATAAAGTAACGCCTCATGCAAACCCAGTAATATTAGACGATCAAGGGCAAAAACTCATTTATGCAGATGGGCTTTACAAACTTGTTATTAAAGATTCAGATGACAACATTATTGAAACACGTGACAACCTTCAATATTTCTATATCTCTTCTACAATAACAACGACAACTGAGATATCAGCAGCGGATTCTACAGGGATAACATTAAAAGATGATGGGGGAAATACTGGGATAACATTAAAAGATGGTGGGAATGTTGGTATTAAATCAGATACAAACCCACAAACAGCCCTTGGAGTAGCTGATTCGGATACAACTGCTTATGCAAGCACAATTAGTGTTACATCAGTAGGGTCTGACATTGTAAGAATTAGGAATTTAAGTGCAAGCGCGGCATGGGCAGGGATACAATTTGAGGTTGGATCTGGGAATGTAGGCATGACAAGGCTTATTACTAAGAAAGATGCGAGTGATGAGACAACATTTTATATACAATTAAAAGATAGTTCCGCTGCATCTGTAACAACACAACAATTAGCATTGTCTTCTGAAGGGGATTTAACAATAGGGAACTCATTAACTATTGGATCTATGGTATTAAATGGAACATCATTAACGCTACCAGCGATATCCATTTCTGGGCAAACGATTTCATCATCTTCTGGGGATATAAATATAACTCCAAACGCTGGAGACGATGTTGTTATTGATTCTCATTTTGAATTTGATGGGAATTTATTAACAGCATTAACAAACAACAATACAATTATCACAGCATATACGGGTACAAATATTACAATTGAAAATGTAACATTTGACGGGGGGGTTGTAGATGGGGTAACGACACTAACGATGTCTAGCGATTTAACAATTAATACGAATAAGTTTACAGTTGCTGGCTCTAGCGGGAATACCGTAATTGCAGGAACAGCATCCATAACTGGTGATGTAACTGTTAATACAAATAAGTTTACTGTTGCAGCATCTAGTGGTAATACCGTAATTGCAGGAACTACAGACATTTCTGGCATTGCAAACATTGGAGCAGCTGGAAGTAATGCAAAGTTAAATGTTCTATCAACAACAGAACAAGTAAGAGTTTTATATGATGCAAGTAATTATTATACAACAACAGTATCATCTCTTGGGGCAGTAACATTTAACGCTGTTGGGTCATCAAGCTCTTTCACATTCTCAGATAATGTTGGAATTGGATCTTCACCTACAAGTCTTGGGACAAATATTACAACATTAGAAATTAAAGGCGGGTCAGCAGCTAGAACTGGTGGTGTATGGCTTAGAAGTTCAGACAACTCAGTAAGTTATGCGATGTATGGCGACACAGCAAATTCAGCTAGTAACCCAATGTTTATTGGGACTATTTCTAATCATGGATTTAGATTTATTACGAATAATACAGCTGTTGCAGCTGTAAATGCTTCTGGCAATGTTGGGATTGGGACAGGAGATACAATATCCGCTAGACTTCATGCAATATCAACAACAGAACAGCTTAGATTAGGTTATGATGTAAGTAATTATCTATCTGTAACAATTGGATCAACTGGGGGCGTAACATTAAATGCTGTTGGATCTGGAAGCGCATTTACATTTTCAGATGCTGTAACAGTTAGCTCTTCTTTGACTGTAAATGGGGGGAATTCTGTATTTGTAGCTCCATCTGGTACTAATAACGTTATTATAAAATCATCTTCAGGGAACTCACAGGGATTGCTTATTAATAATAACGCATTAACGGATGTTGTATCTATCTATAATTACTATAATGCCGCAATTGTTTTTGGAATTAATAACGCAGAAGTATCTCAATTTAATACAAGTGGAAATTTAGGGGTAGGTACTGGGAGCACAGTATCCGCCCGTATTCATTCTTTATCTACTACTGAACAATTACGGCTTGGCTATAATGCTAGCAATTACTTATCAGTAACGGTTTCTAGTTCATCTGTTATTACATGGGGCATAAATGGCACAAAGGTAATGCAAATGAGTTCGGATGGAAAGCTACTTATAGGCTCAACAAGTTCAACAGATGTAATAACTGGCGGGATTAACTTATCTGTAGGATCTACAGCAGGAAATGCATTAAGCGTAAAAATAAGCGATCTTGCACATGGAGTAACGACTATAGCGAATACTGATACTGGGTTTTATATAAAAGCTGATGATGGTGGACAAACCATAGGGGCTTTATGCGATATAGGAAATGGGACCCCATTAACAATATTAGCTATTGGTGCAAATCCAATTGCGACAGCTGGGAATGTAATTATAAATTCAGCTATGGCATCTGGAACAGGTACGACAACATTAACATCATCAGCATCGATTCTAACATTACAAAATAATGGGACAACTAAAACAAAATTCAGTGGTGTTGGAGGTATATATTCAGCATTGTCAACTGCAACATTTGAGATGATAGACGCTGGTACAGCTTCTGCTTCAACATCTGGGAGCGTAGTTGCTTGGGTTGAGGTTAAGATTGGCGGAACAACAAGATATATAAAGGTGTATGATACTAAATGAGTGAAAAAGTTATTCCAGATGGCAATTTTACATTTGAAGAGTTCTTGGTTAGTCAAGAACACCCAGATCTTGCAAAGAAAATGTCTTTAAATGATGCTGAAAAAGCGATTATTCGACTTCAGGTTGAATGCATTGAGCAGCCGTTGAGAGATAAGTTTGGGAGAATGCAAATATTAAGCGGAAAACGTAGTTTTGTACTTAACAAAGCAATTGGTGGAGAAGAAAATAGCGACCACTTAACCTGTAATGCTGTAGATACGTTATTTTTAGATGTTAAAGACACGTTTGAAGTATTTAAGTATATTTATAAGATGAATATGCCATACAGGCAGATAATTTATTATCCAGAACGAAAGACCCCATTTATTCATAAATCAATAAACATCCCTGGTAAGCCATATAAGCATGAGGCGTTTATTAATCGAGGGGGGCATTACATCCCTTATAAAGGAGAAGATAAAATATGAATGGGATACTCAAGGTTTTATATGCGGTTGCCGGATTATTCATTGGTAAGAAAGAGATGGCACTTGCGTCCGTAATCTTATCAATAGCGACATATGTAGCTAAATTAACAAAGAACACTGTAGATGATGCCGTATTAGCTAGTATTGCATCTATTATTTATAATGAAACAAAAACATTATCTAGGGCTGATATTGAAAAGGTCGCTGAAGCTATTACAAATAAAAAAAGAGGGCCATTAAAGAAATTTGGGGTAAAGATATCTCATAAAAGAGGCATTACTGTTGAATATGGAAATAGGAAGATTGAATATAGCCATACAGGTGGAAACTTCAGATGTCTATTTCAATAGGAAGTATCCCATTTAATACAAAGCCTTATCAAAATATATCCGGTGTATCTACAACAAACTCATCAGAGCGATACGTTAATGGGATTATGGTTCCAGATGATAAGGGTGGGTTTGTAAGTAAAAGACGCCCCGGGCTGTCTTTGTTTGTAGATATTGGGTCTAGCGCTAAGATTGATGGGGTATATTGGTGGGCTAAAAAAAGTTTATTAATAGCGGTATCAAATGGCACTGCATATAAAATAACAAATAATACAGGTACAGTTGTAAACCTAGGCGGAGTATCTTTAAACACAAGTACAAGGGTTACATTCGCAGAGGCAAGGCATTCTGGTTCAGATTATCTATTTATGTGTAATGGTGGGCAAATTGCATATACAGATGGAACAACAGCGCTAGCTTATATAGCAGATTCAAACGCTCCTACAACATGCACATTCGTAAGTTTTATTGACCAATATTTAGTAGCTAATGACACATCAAACGACAAATTCTATTATTCAAATGTGGGGGACCCATTCACATGGTCTAGCTTGAATTTCGCTACAGCTGAATCGAATTTCGATAGATCAGTATGCATAACAGTAAAAAATAGAAACATTATTATATTTGGAGAGGCTTCAGTAGAATTTTGGCAAAATGATGGAGTTACCCCATTTAAGAGAAGATCCGACATTTTCATAAATGAAGGCACTTTTTCTCCTTATAGCATTACAGATACAGCTCAAGGGATTTTCTTTATAAATAACAATCGCGAAGTTAAATTATTATCCGTTACTGGGCAACTTACTAAGGTTTCAGACTCTTTTGATTCTGTTTTTCAAGGGTTATCAAGTGTTAGTGATGCCTTTGGTGATAATTATGTTGTTGGAGGGAAGGGATTTTACGTTCTAACATTTCCAACAGATGGGAAAACCTATGTATATGATTATATCCAAGGGTATTGGGCTGAATGGGCTTATTGGAGCGCATCAGACTTCGCTAGGTATAGAGGTAATAATTATACATACGCCGCTGGATGGAACTTTCATATTGTAGGGGATTACAATGATGACAAATTATATAAATCATCATTTAGTTACTATGATGACAATGGCACTACAATGAAATGGCTTCGTGTAACTGGAAACGTAGACCATGGGAATATACTTTCACGGAAGATGAATATACAAACAATATTTAAAATAAAATCAGGGCATTCTATTGCAAACGCTGCCATGCCTTATTATATGTATAGAAGAAATCCAGACCAGAGAGGATGGAGAACAGAGCAGCAAATCCCAGCGCAACGTATTGGGAACAACTATCCTGAAGCAAGATTATTTAGACAAGGTCATTATAATATGATGCAACACGAGTTATCTTGTACGGACGCTATTGACGTAGAAGTATCGGATGTAATTGAGAAATTCCAAGTATTATGACAGTAAATTTGCCATCTCCTATGGGTTTATTTTCAGGTAATGAAGCTCAACAAAACTGGCTTTATTTAATTTATAGAAAACTCACAGAAGATTTAAAAACAAAGACATTCACAACATTTACACCAACGCTTACTGGTAATGGATCTATGACGGTATACTCACAAGTAACGACTATTGCACATTATATGGTCATAGGAGGCTTGGTATATATTGAACTCAATGTTACATTTACAATTGGAAAGACTCCAAATACAGACATACAATTCTCAGTCCCTTTAGCCCCAACTTATTCTGGAGGGGTTCCTTGCGTAATAACAGACAGTTCAAAAATATTGGGGTTCCTAAGTTATACAGCGTCTTCAACCTCTGTGTCCGTAAAAAGACACGATAGTGGAAATTGGAGTGCGGGTAGTTCTAGGAATATATCCTTATCATTCATCTACTCAACAACTACATCATATTAGGAGGATCATAAATGGTAGGTATTGCAACAGGGTTAGCTATAGGCGGATTACTTGGTGGCGCTTATGCTTCTAAAGAATCAGCCGCAAAGAAAGTGGCTAAAATAAAATCTGAAGCATCTAAGAAAGCAGAAGAGATACAAACAAAAGCTCTTTCACAACAAGCGGATGAAATTCTAGCGGCATTGAATGAGAATGGCGTTATTAATGAAAAAGCTATTTTTGCGGCAACGAAAGCTTTGCAATCTGCTGGGAATAAGCGAACAAAGATATTAGCAGAGGCTTATCAATCAGCAGGTATAGATCAACAGAAAGCCTTGGAGTTAGCTACTCAATTAGCTCAAAAAACAGCAAATTCTCAAAGAGATATTCTTGTAAATGGATTTAAAGAAGCAGGGCTTTCAGAGCAAGAGGCTATTAATTTAGCTGTGATTGCACAGACAAATGGTATTGAGGCGAGTAATATCGCATTAGGCCAAGCGTTTTCAGGAGCAACCGCTACTGAAATTCAAGGGTTACAAGAATCTAATGAGATTCAACAACAAGCCATTCAAGATTCAACTTCTGTAATTAAAGAAGGATCGCAAAGAGCAACAGATATTAATGTACAAGCATTAACAGGAGCAACGTCTACGCTTGGACAAACGACAGAGGCTTCATCCGCTGCAAAATCAGCAGGCTTAACAGGAGCAACGCAGTCCATTCAGCAAGGCATAGAACAAGCTTCAAGAGCTGGGTTACAAGGTGCTCAAGCAGCTTCTAGAGCATTAACTCAAGGTACTCAAGCCGGAGCTAATATTCGGACAGGGGCTATTGATACCGCTGGGAATATATCTCAGCAAACAACTGGGCAGATACAAGATCTATATGGTCAAAATCTGCAAGTTGGGTCTGCCGCTCAAAATCTATTATTACAAGAACTTAATTCAAATATTCAGGACTCCCCTTATTTCAAACAACAATTGGAAGCTAGGAGCAAAGCTATTGACCAATATACTGCATCATTAGGGTTATATGATTCAGGGGTAAGAGGGGAGTTATTATCGCAAGCGGCAGGAGAAATAGCGGCTAATGAAGTTAATAGACGGCAATCTATACTTAATCAAGCATTAAGCACGGGAGCTTTAGGTCAACAAGGAATAAGTTCAGCCTTATCTACATCTGGTGCAAATGCTCAAAATCTTGCATTGCAACGTGGAGAAGTTGGAGCTACTGCTGCAGAGAATATTGCTGCTACTCGTGCTAATTTAGCGCAACAATCAGCTAATATACAATCCCAACAAGCGCAAGCACTTGGACAGGCAAAAGCAAGCGAAATACAAGGCTTGTCTGATATTGAAGCTCAAAGGCTACAACAACAAGGGGGGTTATCTTCTAATCTTCAATTGAATGTTGCTGATTTGCAGGCTCAACAAGAGTTATTACAATCTCAAGCGAATGCTCAAGCACAACAAGCAATTGCTCAATTGCAAGCTCAAGGAGTATTAAATACAGCTGAAGGCCAAGCACAGTTACAGCAATATCTTGGGCAATTACAAGCAGATACATCATCAAAAGTTGCTCAAATTGAATCACAAAAGCAATTAGCATTAGGGCAATCAAAATCGCAGACTCAATCAAATATATCTCAAACGCAAGCAAACGCAGCCGGGGTATATGGAAATGCGGCTATAAACCAAGCAACAGAAAGCGGAAATATAGCATCACGGCAAGCATTGAATATCGGAGGCATCCAAGCGCAAAATGCGTATGACCAAGGGGGGTTACTCGCCTCTCAAATAGGCAGTGTCGCTCAAAACAGAATGAATATGAATACAGGCATTGCGGAAACAAACTCAGGGCTAATTGGGGGGCAAGCTCAAATAAGAGCTACAGGGATATTAGATAGGGCTGGAATAAATTCAGAAAAAGTACAATCACAATCAAATGCTTTTCAAGGGTTTCTTGGAGGAATTAGTGGACTTGCTGGAGCTGCAATTGGGTATAAAATGGGCGGCCCATCAGGAGCTTCAATAGGGTCTTCTATTGGGCAATCTATTTCTGGACTGCAAAGTCAACAACAATACCAACCACAACAACAATATACATATCCTACAAATTACTTAGGACAGAATATGTTTGGCACTCAACAGCCACAATCTCTATTATCAACATATTTAAACCAAAGCCAGCGGCAAGCATACCCAACAAATTATCTTGGGCAGAATATGTTTGGAACGCAATCGCAATCATTTGTTAAAATGCCTGCTTCATCTATTAATTATTCGGGGTATTAGGAGGAAGTTATGACATTAGGAAACTTTATTAATCCAGTACTACAAAGACAAGCCCAATTGGTCGATAGGCAATATCCCATGATTGACACTTCAAATATGAATGATAGGTTATTAGATACCATATCTAATATTCCTCAATTACAAGCTCAAGGGAGAAAACTTGCTCAGCAACAACAAATACAACAAGGAGTATCTCAAGTTTATTCCCAACCAAATCTTTCAACTGCTGACAAATTGCAACAAGTTGGTAATGTTTATGGCCGTGCTGGAGCTGCATCAGAAGCTTTGGCAGCAAATACTGCTTATGAAGATCAAAAGGATAAAGATTTAAAGCAAAAGATAGAAACGTTCACAGCTGTTGGGAAGTTATTAGGGAACGCTTATCAATCATCTCTTCAAGAATCCCCAGATAATAAAGAAGAAGCTATTAAAAAAGTTAATAATTTATTAGATGGACTTATTAAATCTGGTATCGGAAAAGATGTTGAAGATGCACTAAGAGGTATGGCTCAATCAGGGTATGAATTTTCATTATCTAACGATAATAAAAGAGATTTGAGGGTTGTAGATAATCAAGATGGGACTCAATCTATTGTAGATATTGCAAAGTATCTACCTAAGAATAAATCGAGTATAGTTATTGAAGGAAGCGCAACTGGGGCTGAAACATTAGCCCAGGCGAAAGCTAAGGCACAGATGAGATCTGAGATTGCTTTAAATCAAACAGCTCAAGAAATTGCTATGAAAGAGCAAGCCGATATAATTAAGAATAGACGTGAAACAGTTGTTAATAATTTAAAGAAAAAAATTCAAACTTATGAAGATGACCTTATAAATATTGATAAAGCATTAATAACAGTTGCAAACGCTGGGGATAACCCGATAAGCGCAAGCGTATTGCCAGTCACTACAGCAAGATTATTTCAAAATGATAGACTATCAGATAGAGACGTTGCTATTGTTACAGACCAGTCCTATTTAGGAAGATTAAATCAAGGCGTAGACATGGCTTTACATGGAACAAGAGGACAAAAAAACAAATCAGACTTTGCAAAAATTATAAAATCATTTCAAGTGGCAACGAGATTTGTTAAAAACAAAAATCAATTGCTGTTAGCTGGAAACCTAAATGGATTAGATGATGTTGTTTCAAGTTTAACGCCTTCAGGTAAAGAAAGAACTGTTACAAACTTTGAAAGTTTTAGTGATCCAGCATTTTTAACAATGAGTGAAAATGGTATTTTAGATAGACTAAGTAGCATTGGGATGAGTTTTGCTATTCAAGGGAATCTTTATAGATTTGATAATGGGAAACTACAAAAGCTAGACGACTCAGCGACGCCTAAACAACAGACTTCACAAAATTCATCTTCTACAAACAACACTGATAAAAAATCGCTTAAAAAAACAAAGGTTGGAAATAAGATTTTTGACCTTTTACCTTTATAGGAGATAATAATGGGAAACACATTAAGCCCTAAAATATTAAGAGAAAACGTAAACTTAATTCGTCAACAAGGCGGAACTGAAGACGATGTCAATGAATATTTAGCTATGCAGAAACTAGATATTTATTCACCTACTGCTGACTTTATTAAATCAGTGCCTAGAAAAGCTAAAGAGTTTGCAAAAGAACAAGGGTTGCCGATTGCAGGGGATATTGGTGGGGAAATTTTAGGTCGTGTAGGTGGTGGGGCAGCAGGGCTTGCAATTGGTGGCCCAATTGGGGCAGCTATTGGGCAGGAATTAGGTGGAGCTACAATAAGTGGTGCTGGAGCAGCAGCTGGAAGATATGCAACAGATACACTTAGAGGGGGTTACACAAAAGATGAGATGGCATCTAGAGCGGCAAAAGAAGGGGTTATTTCTGGCGGAACAAATGCTGCATTTTCAGGGGTTTTAAAAGGTGGAGAGTTATTAGCAAAAGAATTGGGGAAATTTAGCAAAGTCGCAAAAGCTGTTGATAAAGTTAAAGCTTTTGGAAAATCAGCAGAAAGAGCATTATCAGGAGTCCCTGCTACTGAAAAAGCTATCCGATTAGATAAAGAAGCTATTCAAGCAGTTAAAATGGATATTGCATCACAATCTGATGAGGCATATCAATTATCAGATCAAGCAAGTTATTTAAAAAATGAAGCAGCTATCAAAAACTCTGAGAATAAACAACTACAAAGCGCCGTTAATCAAGCTGAAGCCTATTTACAGCGTGTTAAGAACAAAGGCTTAATATCTGAATCAATATCTAATAAAGCGACAAAGATATACCAAGACGCCGTTGATAGTGTTGTTAAGAACCCTAAATACAAAGAATACGGGCCTCATTTCCAAGACGTTTATAAAATGGACGCTCTTTTAGATGAAACAAATTGTCTTGCCAGAAACGTTGCCGAGCAATCATCGGAATCAACAAAGAAAGCAAGAAACATATTCAAACAAGATTATAATGAGTTCTTTAAGCGGACAACGGGGCAAAGTGTAAATGTAAATGATGAGCTTAATGGGTTATTGAATCTCGTTGATGAAGCTTCTACAGAACAGCTTGGGAAGAAAATAGGAGCTATTCAAGACATCGCACAACAAGGCAGCGATGTATCAGCTATTAGAAACACCCTTCAAAAATCAGGGAAGTCTACAGAGGCAATAAATAGCATTTTGGAAGAAAAGTTGATGTCCGAAGGATTTACGCCAGAACAAGCAATGGGCATTCTTAATAGAGATATTCAAGAAATACCAATAGAAGATGCTCATAAGTTGAAACAAGCGGTTCAAGGTGTCGCTGGTCAAGTATACAGAAGCGCAAGTTCTGTTGATAAAAGTACTGTTGGTGAAGGCCTTAAATCCATTTCAGAGTCATTGGTTAAGAAGATTGATGCTGCAGATGGCTCCACTGGCATTTACCCACAATTAAATAAAAACTGGAGCGATTTATTAGATGTCGAAGCCCTATCTCAAATCCACATGGGGCGATATGGCGTTGGGCAACTGTATCGTGACTGGGAAAC
>OGVX01000005.1_pt1 | contig 17604 bp, 39 predicted proteins | sample 1575851 | NCBI WGS metagenome assembly OGVX01 (sample SAMN07581529, study PRJEB24739) | freshwater metagenome | place: Singapore | collected 2015-01
TAATGCTGCAAAGACATCATCCCTATCCAAAGTTCCATCTATTACTTGACTAGCGATAGTCTTGAGATCGTCGCTGATTTTACTTAGATTTATGAGTTCATCTTCCATCTTGAACCGGTCCATGTTGTCCTCTTTCTATTTCTTCTATAAGTGTCCTATAAAGTAAATCCGTTAAATCATCTTCTTTAATGAGTTGTGGATAATATTGTCGAACGGTATCAGAATAATCATTATCAACCACATATTTATTAGGTAAACTATAATCAATAGTTGGTATTGTGGAGCTAATGATTATTACTGATCCGAACTTTATCATATATACCTTCTAGAGTATTCGCCCTGTATATCACTTGTAAAATCTAAATCAGAAGTAGCGTCGGGGCCAACAATATATTCTTGAGGAACATGCTTATAAACACCCTTTTGCTTCGCTTCTTCCCAATCAAGACAACCATATCTACTCCAGTATAGATACTTAAACCCTTCATAACTTTTTGTTTCAGTTAACATTTTCTCAACAAGAATACAAAGTTTTTGCTTAGTATGTTGTGGTATGCGTGTAGACAACATATCATTTACAGTATTCTTAATATGCTCTAGAAATTCAATAGAAACTTGCTTACGCTTTTTATTCGCAATCTTCATTTTATTCCTCTAAGTTAGACGAATTAATTGTTATACTAGGAAACCATTCTTCTTCATTTACTTTAAATTCATCAATATCTGCTTCATATTCTGACCCATCAACAAAATCGTAAACGTATACGATATCATTATGAATACCGGGCTTATCTTCGATATACTTTTTAAGTTCGCCCCAAGTCATCTTATTCCTCTTGTTCGTTAATTGCTAAATATGGAATCCAACCCTCATGAAGCAACTCAGTTATCTCTACTGGATATTCTGTATTGTCAGCATGAACAAATATCTTAACTTCATCATCTAAAGTGTCTTTATCTTGCTGTGCTATAAACTGCATCAGTTCTCGCCAAGTCATGTTAACTCCTTATGCGATTGAACGTATTGTACAGTATCGTTTTTCTCCTGTCAAGAACTTGAAAGTTCTTCTAGCAAGACTCTTGCTTTATCGTTAGAATGCCTATTTGAGTCTGCTAATCCGTTATCAATACGGTTCTTTTGTGTAATATAAAATCCACGATCATCCTTGCAAACTACTTCGTCTGCATTAATTGTTATTGATTTGTATTGTGAAAGATCTACAATCATAGTAGAGTCGCTTCCAAAAGCTGTTTTGGTTGTTATTGTGCTGCCCGATTCGTGCAATCTTGGTTTAACATGTTTCTTTGCCATTTTGTTCTACCTTTGGTGAAAAAGTCATACAGTTCAATTTATCATCCCAATAAGTCTCGATTAAGTTTTTAGTCGCCATTTTACATAAAGTAATTCCTAATACCCAATCATGAACTTCTGTAAATATCTTTTGTAATATTTCAGTATTCATTAAATATTTGTTATTTTTTTTTATTGCATACTGTTTTATAATAGATACTATTTCTTTTGGTTTTATATAACCAGTAAATTCTTTTAGTGGAATGCCTCTATTTTTAGCAACATCTTTGCCAATATATTTAGCAGTTTTGTTTATATTTTTAATAACAACGTATGGATCTTTTTCCATCATGCACCTACCATATTCTCAACATAACGAGAAATAGCATGGTCTTTCATTTTTAGCTCAAAGTCTAAGTCAAAATCTAGACCATATGTATTAATAGGATTAACTGCATAATCAGAATGCGCTCTTGGATTGTTTCCTGGGCGGCTTTCGCTGTAGTGGAACAATGGCCTATAATCGCCCCAGGTTTCATAACAAGCGTTTATAGCCTCTTCTTCTGATAAACCGTCTGGATGGCAGGCGTGATGCAAGTAATCGAATGTAATGGGTATGCCGGTCCTAGAATGGAATATAGATGTAAGTTCTCGTACACTCCAGCAATTTATCTTATCGTCATTTTCGATGACAAGCCTACTACGACAATTGGGATCAAGAAGATTAAAACTGTTAACAAATCTAGATATAATAGAGTCATAATCGCCCGTTTTGTTATGTACATGTAAATTCATTGGAGATCTATAGTCTGCTGGGCAACCTATGCGATCCATGAATGAAGAATAAAAGTTAAGTTCTGTTATTGTTTTGTCTACCGCTTTTTGATTGGTAGATGCTAATACGTTGAATTCACTTGGATGACAAGAAATGCGTACATTTGTTGATGATATGGTTTGTTCTATTTCGTCAAATGCTTCTTGAATGTCATCAATATTTGGAAGATCGTCTAAATCTACATTGGCCTCATCGTATGTTATTAATGGGAATAAATCACTACTAATACGATAGCAATAATCGTTATCGGCACAATGTTTTATAATCTCATTTGTAGCATACATATTATTGAGTATGCGGTCGCCAAGTGTAGATAGTGCTTCTGATCTAGGTAGGCTAGAGAATCGTTTAAATGTCATAGTTTGGAACTTGATAGGATCGTCAAGCTCTTGTAATTGCAATGATATGCAACAAAGACCGAATTTAGTCATATTTTACTCATGTGGTGTAACGGTGCTGTACTATTATACATCGGCCAGCATCGTTGTCAACCTTGAGACTGATTCTTTTTCCAACTGAACAGATTATTTAGCCAAGCTTTTCTTTTTGAACATCCACATTCTTTTAAATTAAACCATTCCTTGAATCTTTCCTCAGTAATTCCTACTGATTTTAATGCACTCTCAACCAAATCGCCCAATCCCTCAATTTCATTTGTTGTATGACTATTTACTTTTATTCCTTTTGCTTCTAGATCTTTAATTACTTGATCCATTTCTATTCTTATATCGTTCATTTTTTTCTCCCAATTGTGGGTTTTTATCCCGTTTAATATTTTTTTCGATGGTTTTCTGTGGGACGTTTTCCATCTTTCTAGTAGTATTATACACTCAAAAATGACTCCAAACAGGTAAGTTAATCGACTATCCAGTACATGAGTTTAATACCATAAAAACAAGTACATAATAAACATACTATACTCCATATACATAAGAGTAGTAATAGACTACACATTGCAAAACAAAATCTTGATTTATACGTGGCTAATTCACATAAATAATAAATTTTCATATATACCTATTTTTCTAGGGTTATTCGTTGTATGGGTACTAGTGTAGAGTATGTATGTATAGAGTAAGACCCCTAGTAACCTTTATGGGGGCTATAGGGGTCTATTGGTATATATGTATAGTATGTACATATACTACTCCTTATTACCAAGAGCGTACTCTATTATAGATAAGTATTGGTCTAGTTGCCTTGGTGTTAATTCTTTGCCATTAGATGCTAGGGCGTGCCTATATAAAAGTCTTTCCTTTTGATCCATGAGTATAAGCTTTTGCATTTCCTTAATTTGCCCCTTATTATTTAAACTAACGATTTCTCTATATGTCTTGTATCCTTCAATGTCGTTGTAGTCTTCTTCAAATAATTCACTCATATGAGAAAAGAATTCTAGTTTTGTTTTCATGGCATTTTCTCCGTGTTAAATTTGGGCGATTTTGGCCCCAATTTCTATAAATAAGAATCTAAGAATGTAAATTTTATTAAATATTGGCCTATTTTGATCTAACGGGTATATTGGCCTTTACGATCTTATGTGGAGAACGGTACATATTAGGAATGGTATCAGAAGGTTTTTCTGGTCCCATATATATATACCCCCAACCGCCATCGCCAGCATAAACTATCAAGCCCTCAGAGTCGTGATTCTTAACAATATATATACCAGAGTCTGTCATATATTGTTTGTCGCCATTCTCTCCTATATAGTAATTACCAGAGCGACCTATTACCTTAATACGATCTCCATTAGTGAGAGACTTCCAATCTTCTATCTCTTCATACTTCTTTGGTTTCTTAATCTTAGCGGGCTTATTTTTAGAAGTGGCCCCGATTACAAATTCAGTATTACAATGTTTACATACATGCGCTCTAGCACCATTAATGCCATTACAATTCTTACAAAGTTTTTGTCCACGCTTAAGTTTCATTTTAGCTCCCTTCACTGACTATAGCTACTTTGGCGATCTTCACAGTTAGAGTGATACAAACAGAGTATACCACAATTATCGGCTAGTGTCAAGCTAAAAATTTAGCCCAACACGCTGACTATGGCTACTCTGGCGATCTGATTATTTAGGGTGATACAAACGTTAAGTTATTATTATCAATATTAAATTTGACAAAATAACTGCTGCTGATATACTTGCCCTCTATACCCTCAACGTATCTTTTGCTCCATATATTAACACGCCATCTATCATCAAATACATTAATGGCCTTGCAAAAAATATAATCTGACGGCTTCTCTATATGATCAAATATAAAGTCACATGGAGTATATCCATAAGGGCTAACCTTCTTTGTATGTACTTCTTCAATTACTGGTGTTTCTTCCTTCTTAGTTCTTGCCATAAAAAATTTCTCCAGATTAAATGTCGCTGACTGTATTGCAATATGTTGATCCCGATTATTCGGGAGGGACAACCCAATCATCCCAACTTATCCAAACTACCTATATTATCTATGTACGTAATGTTCACATACCTACGCACCTTTCCCATTGTACCATATCGACACACTCGACGCAAGTACTTGAGGAATAAGGACTTACGTTCACTTCTAAATGCTCGACGTAAGTAGTTGAAAACAAAAGACTTATAGATTGTGGGGCGGGCCGCGACCGTCGCAAACCCTTGTGGGATAAGGACTTACGACGAATCACGGTTCAACGCTACAACGCTTCCCAAGCATTTTTGACTTCATCCATAGCCCGCTGCATGATTTCATCTACGGGCATATCTTTATGTACCTTTTCCCATTCATCTATTACAGGTGGTTCATAATCTGTTAAGCGAAAACCAGCATTATTTTCCACAAAATCCATATCCAGTTCGCCTATAAGGTCATGAAGTTCATCTGAATCTTTAGCCTCTACAATAAACTCCGCACGATGAGCCGTGACATAGTTCATATAAACTCTATACTTTGGCATATTATTATCCTTATTATAGCGAGAGAGGACCGGCGGGTTTTACCCCGCCAGCCCTTCCCTCCCACTAACTAAGCGGTCAAAGCAAAAACCTTCTCGTAATCTTTGTCGGTAAAGGTATCAGCACGACGCAGGATCGTAGCCCAGCGGTCTGCGGAAGTATCCATCAGACTACCAGCAATCTCGTCAAACTTCACCCAAGTCTTATTATCAAAAACCTGACCAGCACGGGTCAGACCGTTGATAATACCAAACAAACTACGCTCATTGTATTCCATAGTAACATACTGGTCGAGGAACTCAGTAGCCTCACGCTTCGACAGTTTATAATCTGACGAAATGGACGCTACGATACCCTTGATACTAGCCTTGCCAGTTTCCAGCGAACGAGTCGCGAGGAACTGTTTGATGCCAGGAGCAAGCAGCGGAACCTGATGCTGAATATTCCTAGCGATTTCCAGTTTGAGACTATCCAGGTCGATATTGCCACGGTGAACGCGACGAATCTTCTCGCCAGCAGTCTGACCCCAGATACAACCGTTCATACAAATAGCACGAAACAGGCTGGGAGTTTGACTAATGCGACGAGTACCGATCTCGCAGTTACCAACGCTAATCATACCACCATAGTCACTATCATCCGCACCATAATCCATGATGGTATCGGGGATAAGAATATTACCATAGATAGTATCCTCATCGCCACGCCAGTGACTGAAACGACCGCCGGGAATAAACTCCGCGAGGGTTTCAAGATACCAGCGGTTGTCAACCGGAGCATATTGCTCAGTAACAAACGCACGACACGTTCCATCCGTATAGGTACGAAGGCGGAACTTCTTATCGGATTCGATTCGACGCAGAGCATTGTTACCAACATATGCCATGACTTCCGCATCGGCAAGGTCGAAACCTTCGATGTTACGCATCTCGCGAAGGAACGAGGACGAGGTAACGCCACTTCGAACGCTAAACTGTTCAATGGCATGATCCGTAGGGCGAAACTCTCGACCATCGTTCAACTTCAAGAAAAATCCCTTGTTAGTACCAACGCAGGAAATGTTCTTACGCTCAGTCAGAATATCCTCGCGGTTCTCGACCGCAACATGAGCATCCTGCATAACCTGTTCATAGGTCTTGGTCTTAGACCACCAATCCTTATGAACATGCGTACCTTCCGCGAATCCCTTGCCAGTAGCACCCTCAAGTGTACGAACAAACGAACCTTCGCTCTTATCACTGGTAATCGTCAACTTATTATAATCGCTCATCATAATCTCCTAGTAGCGGGTTATCAACTTCTCGTATTATACAGCGTCATTCGTCATTGTCAAGAGCAAAGATTTTGTCGAAACAATCTCCGCACGTTCCAGACAGAAGAAGTTCACGCTCATTCTGCGAAAGATAATGCAAAGCATTTTGAATAGCCTTCGAACCGCTCAACCAATCGTTCATATCACTCTTATCAAACGTCAATACAAACTGACGCCCACAATGCACACAGAAAGCATCGCAAATAGTATCATAAACCGCAGCAACCATATCTGTCTCCTTTAGAACCATCATACCATAAGTATCGGCACAGTCAAGGGGTCAGCATTAGTTTTTTATTTTAGACGTAAGTTGTTGGTAGATAAGGACTTACGACGGGCGGGGCGGGCCGCGTCGGCCCTAAACCCTTACGAGGCAAGGACTTGCGGCTTGGATTATATCATTTCACCGGTGAGTAATAGGTATGAAAAATCTCATTCCACGTTGGCATGGTATACCAAGGATCGCCCTCGTTCACACACGCTCCCGTCTTTTGGTTGTAAACGTCATAGAAAGATACATTACGAGTATCCATATCAGACCAAGAATCATAACACGCATAAATATCATAGCGTACATCATCCATAACATAGGTGGCTACTAGTTCGTTCATATGTTTACCTCTAACTGTTTGGGGGAATATTGGTTACTTTATTAGTCAAACTATTCCGATTTATTTATCTTGGTATAACATACTCCATACAATAATCATAATCATAAGTTCTATCAAGAAACCTCCCTACTACGGTGACACCATATCACAGTAGGGCGTGTACGAGTCGAACGTACCTATGAACACCTTATAAGAGTGTCGGATGCAACCGGCTTACCTTACGCCCCATATACGGGTGACGCATAGTATTGTACCACACGCCACCCGTACACTCAAGGGAGAATCAACGATAGCACTGGGTTTCGATCATCTTGTCGCACAGCAGAGTACGCACAGTCTGATCCATAGAACGAACCACGGCATATCGGCCATTAGGGCCAGTACCAACACGCTCAATACGACCAACATGATACTTCAACACGTTCTTATTACCGTGCAGCGGATACTTGCACTTAATATGACGGTTCTTACGAAGGCTAGCAAAGTTATTAGACATAATCATTCTCCCTTAATAAACATCTTCTCAACATCAGCGAGGGTATACACAACCCTCTTACCATTAGAATCAAACGTCACACCATCACGCGAGATACTAACCACCTTACCGTATTTAGTATCGTCATTCAGTCCAAGAATCTTCATCTTCGTTCCTCGTTATTATTGGAATGTCACCACCAACTATCATACATTACAGTCAGGCCATTGTCAAGAGCCTCGCGGGCCTTTTGGATAAACTCCAAATCCTGCTCACGATATATATCATCACTATTACTACCAAAGAAAAACCCAACAGTGTCGGGCAGTTCAGTATTAGTAATAGCACGCTCCAAAGAATCTAAATCATCGTGATTCAGTTCAACAGGAATACAGTTGAAGTCACTACCAAATGCAGATGGTTCATCTGGTTTACCGGGACATCCTTTAGATTCCCAAAGATTTTCCATCCAGCCTTGAAGATTAGGATGCTTACGCCAGCAGGCGAGTTGTTCCTGTTCTCCATTGTTATCAACAGCATATGCAAACTGATCCAAACCCATTGTAATCTCCTAGTTAGTGGGCTAGAATGGATACTGGCTACTACTACTTCACCAGTATCGACATTCTAGCATACAATCTTTAGAAAATCAAGCCGTTGCCGTAGCAACCTCGGCCTCGACCTTCTTGGCCTTGGGAGCCTTGGGAGCCTTGACCTTCGGCGGTTCCTTGACGCCAGCAACCCTAGCACGCCAGACCTTGAAACCCTGCTCCTTGAGCGACTCGACCTTCGCCGGATGAACCGCAGCGATGGTTCCGATACCATCAACAGTCTCCAGCAGCGAAGCACGAACCGTGTTCGCGTCGATAGACGAATCCGAAACAACATCAACCACAAACGTATACTTCTGCATAATAAACTCCTTACAAGTGTTAGTGTTATCAACCATTACTTCAATCATTCTACCATGTAGTATCGGCTTGTCAACCCCTGTTCCTTGAAAAAATATTTTTTTGTCATAAGTCGTTGGTACTAAAGGACTTACGGCGAACGCGGCCCGCCCCCTTGGTCCTAAATCCTTGTGGGATAAGGACTTAGGTTTATGCGTTAGTTGTCCAGCAAGAACAGCCACACTTACTCAGTTCGTCGCACAACCTGTGTGCAACGTCGGGATCGAGAGGTTTGGTAAACATGGTTTTCTTGTAGTTCACAGCCTCTTCGATCCAATCCTTTGCCTCTTTCAATCCAGTAAGGGTAGCAAGACGAATGCTCTTGATGGAGGCAATCTTGTGATCCCAATACTTGGGTTCGGCGTAGTCACTAGCAAGGCCATTACAAGCCACCAGCAACTTCTCGTTACCAGTAGCGAGTTCCAGAGCCTTGATGATCCTCTCGTAAAGATCGGTGCTATCGGTCTTGGAAGCAATGCTCACCATCTCACGAATCGTCATGCCAACATTAATCATATAAACCTTTCGTATATTGTTCGGGGATTATTGGACACCAACTTTTAGCCCGTTCTTCATCATATGGAAGCCAGAACGGAGCGTCACAAGCATCACACACACCAAATGTTACATTGGTGAAGATATGAGAACACAACTCTACAACTTTCTCTTCATATACCTTCACATTATTTTCATCATAATAGTACGGATTGAATGATCTTTCTTCATAAGAATAGTGACCTATCCACAACCCAATATTAGGGCCAAAGTAATAAACCTTCTGACCAACCTTGGGTGGATTCTTATGAGAGTTATTCCATTCCATGCTTCGCATATTCCTCTGTGTCATACATTCTAAGTGTACCAATAGCCAGTTTAGCCATTATATCAGGCAAACTAGGATTGTCAAGGTATGCCTGAATATCGTTGAGCAGACGCCTAAACTCATCTTTCGGAATAGAAATCATTATTTACCTCTACCAATAATCACACATTCTATTGATGGAACATCACGATCTTCAGCATATTTAGCACATTCGTGAGGTCCATAGTACCAAGTATCCTTGTCGTTGTAGTCAAAAATGATATCCTCGGTCTTGAGTTCGGTATCATTATAACCGCCCTCATACCCAAGAGTCAATACTCTCATATCGCCGGGATAGTTCTTCAACTGCTCAACTAGTTCGTTAACTGTCATTATATCCTCTCTGCTATTCTCGTCCATTCCAGAATCAAATCTTTAACAGTTATACCATGTTCTTCTGCTAAAGTCAATGCCTCATCTCTCATAGGTTTGCTCATAACAGCCATGCGGCTGTTCAAAACTTTCAATATCTTAATCATCGCTTGTTCTTTAGTCATGCTTCGCATATTCCTTGTATTATAAAAACCAGCGAATCTTTTACGCCCCGATCCTATAAACCCACCAATACTCCGATATTTTGAACCCTTGGAGCAAGGTAAAAACTGGTGGAAACCGTCCACGGAAATCCTCCCTGCAAAGTGATAGTCTGCTAGCAACAGGCACTTTGGTCTGGCTCTTGGGAACGGTTACTGGTTATATTGTCACACGGCTATGCGGCGTTGCAACGTCTAGGCCGGTGGGCCACGCATAGTAAAGGAGAAACTCCAACGTGTGATTGTATTAGGATAGCCGATGTAGCGTGTGAACTTAGGTTCGTTATACCCGCTACACAAGGTCAGGATTAATCCTATTATCACCGGCTATCTTGTATTGGTCGTGGTGAGGACGCGATCCCCCATAGTTAGGCATCACTATACAGAGCATAACCAACTCTGTCAACCCCACCGACGCACCGCGTAACGGTAGGTTTATCGTAACGGGTTATCCTAACTAGTTCAAAGCATGAACCCACGAATGTTTGTTTTGTCTTACTCCCTCATTCTACACTCTATTATCGGCTTGTCAAGCCCATAACCTTAAAAATATTTTTCTAGCTCTAAGTCGTTTGCTGGCAAGGGTTTAGAAACAACGGGGCTGGCCGCATTTCTCCTAAGTTATTACCTTCAAAGGATTTAGGATACCATTCCTACATTCGTTGTAGTATACGCCTTTAGGTGTAAGGTAGAGAGTGTCAAATGCTAGACCGTCAATGTTTCTTCCTGACCAAGTATGCCAGTAAGGAAGTTTCCTTGGATCATACTTTAGATGCGTACACCAAGAGGGAATATCAGAATCATAATATGTAACTCCACCCTTACACTTTATCCATGCACAAACATCCTTATTAGCCCCCATATAAATCTTATCTGCCACATTGCGATTGTTATGGAGAACACAGTTAGTGAGTTCAAAAATACTCTCACTAGGATGAACGTACCATATTTCTTTAGTCTTAGTATCCTTGAACTGCCAGTGCTTATAGTGTTGACCTTCCTGCAAGTGATAACGTACCTTGATCATACTTCTTCCTCCTCAAAGAACTCATCCAAGTTGAAGTCATTCCATACACCAACAGGAATACTATCCTTATCATCACCGTAGTCAATACAGTTATCATAGCCATTATGGTAAATACCACAGAATCCCATTCCCGGCTCAAAATAACTAGCATGAACATTATAACCAAGTTCAACTAGATGATCATAGAACTCAATAGGCGGCGACCATGCGGTATCGTGGCTAACGCACACTTCGTACTTATCACCGCTCTGCTTTACTTCCGTAAGATCATCAAAGTTCTCATTCCTACCAAAGTCCCATTTGGTTCCCCAGTTATTTATATTCCAGGTATACCAATAGTCAGGGCTGGTTTCATCTTCAATAAACTGTAAAGATTCATTTCTTGGCGTTGGAAGGTAATGATTGCACACGCCTCCAGAGTTCCAAGCATCAGCGAACTTCTGCACCATACCCTTATCAGTATGGGAAACGGTCAGATTGTTCAAACACCAGTTAGGCATAAATATCCCTTTCTTCTGTTATATTATCAGAGCCACAGTCCATACACTGACAGTTATCATACGGGCCACCAACAACATTACCGTCTTGGTCAACCCACGCATCCCATCCAATGTTATCGCTTTCGCAATCTTGACATACCATGCTCATACATCATACTCCTTACGCCACTGTTTGTCAATAGCACCACGGGTACGTTGACGTTTTGGACGATTATCGAACACCGTATCCCGATGCTCTTGATGTCCCTGCCGCATTTCCCACGGCATAACTTTCTTGATTTTGATGATATTGCGGCGTGGACGCATATCGTCGTTGTTGTGGAGGGTAATCATGCCATATTCCGTTTTCGTGTAAGTAAAAAACCTTATCTAAGTTAGGATCGTAAGCCATCAGACAGTATTGTACCGGATATTTTATAGGTGTCAAGGGCTGTTTTATTGTGGGTATTTTTATATCACCCTTTTGAATATCCTTTATGCCAGTATACACCAGACCAAACAACGTAATAATCACGCCAATCCACTGAATCATAATGCCTTTCTCCTTTTTCATATAAAGGTTATCGGCAATCTGCTTCAGAAACTTTAGGCTGGCTGACTATCCGTGCAAAAATGATCTTTATTGTTTGGGAAGATCACTTGGTACATCACAGTCTTTTCAACCCACACATTTTCCCCAAACTGTTCAGTTGCCCTAAGATACGCATCGAACTGGCTAGGGGACGATACATACCCCGCAAACCGATTATTCTTCCAAACTCTCCAAATATACATAACTGTCTCCTGTGCAACTATCATACCATACCTATCGGTACTGTCAAGAAAAAACTTTATCAGTTGTTGCAGAAAACGAAACAACTCGTAAATATTTGTGAGATAAGGGTTTACGTCAAATCGCCCCGGCCCCGGTCGCCCTAACTCTAATAGCGACAAGGGTTTATGTTTAGTTACCCATAGTCCAGCCCGCAGCCTTGGCTACTACTTTAGTGGGGATAACGGTAGTATCTGGCAGGGCAGTAGCGTAGTCTTTCATACCACGTTCATCTATATAGAAATATTCATCTAGAATGTCAAACTCATTAGTCTCGCCTAGTGCTATCGCCGCAGCCTCAAGGTGGTCTTTATCTGTAGAGTATATAAGTTCAAGCGTGTTAGACTTAATATAATACTTACTCATGGCAGCATCCTCCTTTTCGACAAGTAATACAGTAGCAGTTATCGCTCGTTAAACTTTCGTCACCAGTGTCGATACACACCATAACATCTATACCATCACGCTGAACAAATCCTACATTACCAGCGTGACCATCTCCAAAATAAAATCCATATTCTTCCATCTTGTCTATTAGATTGCTAATCTCATACTCGTACTCATCTTCTATGCTTTCACGATCACAACAGTAGCAACCATTACCACCACAACAAAGTAGTTCCGCGATTTCTGTGATATATCCCCAACTAGAAAGTTTACCATCACTCATACGAACACGCCCCACCTGACTATAAACATGCGGGGCAAGATTATACATAGATAGTTCGCTTTGATTAGCGTGTGCAATCTCTGCACAATCTTTACTATCGAATGTTTTGAATCCACGATCCTTTTTACCCTTTAGTTTATAAAACGACGACACAGAGCCAGAACCACTACGTTTCTTTACGATAGTATACATACTCAACCCCCAAGGCTAATCATAAGGTTTGCGTCAGTACCTTCTGGTACAGTATAATCACAAATATAAGCGACATTTTCTGGAGTTACCAGCGTATCATCGTTAGTCCCCCAACTAACATCACTCTCTAGCAGTTCATCCAAAACATAATCATAATCCCAATCCGCATAATCGCAAAAATCTCTAAGTGTAACACAAGTATATGTAAAGGTTTCCATATTTTATCCTTAGTGAGATGGAAAAAGAACATTAGCCAAACCGCGAACGCACAGGTTACAGTCTACACTACCTTTGGTCGGTGTGCAAGTCACAATCCCACGACCACGACGAATCTCGGGGCAAGTGATAAACTTCTCACCGTCGAGAATCACAAGTTTGGGCAGACTCTTACGCCAAGCATCAGCCGCAGCCTTACGCTTGGGGCGTTTCTTAGCAATCTTCTCGTCGCTATCGCACCATGCGAACAGTTTGAATCCGGCGAGTGACGCGGTAGCCTTGTCATTAGCATTATGCACACTAGCATAGACTGCCATATACTTCTCAAATGCTACCAGCCGACTATCATAGATATGAGTATAAAACCACATATCGGGGAGAGTCTTGCCATCGGCCAGAATACTCTCACAAGCCCACACTACATTGTCAACGTAGTCGGTGTCAAGATTACCGTTCAGGAACCAATCGCCACGCTCATGCCAGCGAATAGACTTGCCTTGACGAATAGCGTCAAGAATCATAGAGCGAATACGTCCACGCTCGGTAATAACATTTTGCATACCAGCGGGACGAACGTTAGGATACATCTTCTCGGTTTGCTCCGCATAGCAACCATTACCAAGAAAAGCACACGAACTAGGACAAGTATCACCAACGGGACGCGACACGACCAAACATCCCTTGCCCAACTTATCATTACCGTTTGCGACTTTCATGATTCTCTCCAGTGTATGCCATCATTCTACACTCTATATCGGCATTGTCAAGAGAAATCTTTAATGAGCAAAGCGTGTGCCACTTGTTGCAAAAAACGAAACAACTCGTAAAGCGTGTGCCAAAACTTTCCCTATCGGGATATTTTGTAGAAAAGTTGAAAGAATGGGGACGATCTTTCCCGAACGGTAAAGTGTTGATAGATAAGGACTTAGAGCGAACGCGGCCCGCCGCCTTAGTTCTAAATACTTGATAGATAAGGACTTACGGAGACTGTAGGATTCGAACCTACGGATGATTTCTCATCGGCGGTTTAGTAAACCGCTGCATTAGACCACTCTGCCAAATCTCCAAACGAGAATGACGGGACTTGAACCCGCAACCTCTAGCGTGACAGGCTAGCGATCTAACCAGTTGATCTACATTCCCAAGTGACCCCACAGGGAATCGAACCCTGATTCTCGGAGCGAAAATCCGATTTCCTAACCGTTAGAAGATGGGGCCGTTTAAAAGCTGTGGGAACTGGTTCTGCCCCAGTATCTTACACTTTAACAGAGTGCCGCATTACTGTTATGCTATCCCACAAAGGTATATTTTATCCATTCGGGAACTACGATTCGAACGTAGAAAGACTGATCCAAAGTCAGTCGTGATACCGTTTCACCATTCCCGATCAAAAGCCGGTAGTAGGATTTGCACCCACGACATTCAAATTACAAATTTGACACTCTGCTAACTGAGTTATACCGGCAAAGCGGGTTTTTAAACGGAACCCCGCTAAACCGCAATGGCAGTCCTACGTCTGGCATGGGCCAGTGTCAGACCACATCGTAACTCAAACGTCAGCCTCCGAAGCATAAATATTGTACCACTCATTGCTGTCATCATATACGATAATATCTCGCTCATCATCGCCAATGAGTTCTTCGTATTCTTCTTGATCGTAAGGACCACACCATTTCATGACGTTTTCGTTATACATAGTATTCCGGGAGGTTAGAGGATGGTTTATCTATTATACTTTATACACACGAAAAAGTCAAGATGTCTTTTCTACTTTTCGAACCCAAACCGTGTATAGTAAAGTATCAGACTTATAAATATTATTCTACTTAAGACAGGTGCTTTATGTCAGAATACGATTGGATAAAAATACAAAAGTTTTATGATTCTGGTAAAACTTGGAGGGATATTACTGAAACTTTTGGGCCATCTCAGGCTACTATACTACACGCTAAAAAAACTGGTAAGTTTAAAAGCAGAACAAAGTCTGAATCATTATTAATAGGATATCAATCTGGTAAAATAAATAATAAGCATACCGAAGAAACAAAGAAAAAGATTTCTGAATCACGTATTAAATATCTAACAGAAAACCCAGATAAGGTGCCATACTTAATCAATCATAGTTCAAAACAAAGTTATCCAGAAAAAATATTTCAAAATGCTTTGGAGGCGTCAAACATTACTGGTTGGATATATAACTATCAAGTTGGTATGTATCAGTATGATTTTGCTTTTCCAGAACTAAAAATAGATGTAGAAATAGATGGATCAACACATGATTTGCCAAAGGTCAAAAAAATAGATGAGCGTAGAGACAGATTTAGTAAAGAAAATGGCTGGATAGTTTTACGTTTTACTGCGAAACAAGTTAAACATGACGTAATAGGTTGTATAAATCATCTTAAACAATATTTAAATGGCCCCCCTCGGATTTGCACCGAGATCTGCGGGATTAAAAGTCCCCTATAATAACTGTTATACGAAAGGGCCGTATATACGGGTGTCTGCCATACTCGACTGTCTTTTATCTATGGCTCTTTTAACGTTATTGTACCATAGACCCGTATGTTGTCAACTGTCTAAATCTTCGCCGTTATCCTCAATATGAGAGGTCAGATCTTCTACGATATTCTCAATATATTCTACATATTCTTCATCAGAGTGAGTCTCTAGCCACTGATCCATTAGTTCGCCAGCCATAATGTCCTGCAAATATAGAGTGATATCTTCGGGCCACTCATGAAATGGCTTCTTGATAACGCTCTTGATTTCTTTACTGGTATACGTCCCAAAGATATTCATGGTTTATCTTCCACCTCTGGATATCCCGTAAAAATCCACATACAAGACGCACGAATACGATCTAGGTGTTCGTCGCACTCGTCAAAGTTCATAAACTGACCAGCATACTTGATAACGCCATCATTACCACAAAGATACCAGTAATCGTTCATACTTTCTCCTAACGTATGTATCGACATTCTACCTTCAAAAGTTTAGTTTGTCAAGTCTCACTGACGCTGACTATCTGGACAACATCTATCTTCATTCTTGGGGAGATACACTCCCCGCAGTTTACCCACTTTGTGTATTCCACCAAGTCAATCCTCTGTCCATTGTACCGTGGGCGTTGACGGCCCATAATACCGATACAGATATTCAAAATCCATATTACCATATCGTTCATAATGCACAATCAAATCACTCACCCTACACTGATACAATAGTGTGGGACTCATCTTGTTCCACTTGTATGTACGATAACCGTCCTTCGTGATACAAGTAATCCAATCCTTACCAAACTTCAAAATAGTAGCCCAAACATTCTTACCATTATAGGTAAAGTTAAGGGTGTTACCAAGCCAACATGGATAATAGGGATTGCTCATATTCACTCCTCCATAGCCTTTACCACATCTTCTACAGTAACATTTTTGTAACCATCGAATGGAACAAAAGACAAAATCTTTCCATAACTATTTGGATCATCGTTATCGGTAAGAACCGTAAAATCTTTACGATACTCACAAGAATAATGCTTATAAGCATCTAGAGCGGTTTCAATATCGTTATACGAACCCCTAGAAAAACCATCACAAAAAACCTTAAAAATCATCTTCTCACTCTCTCTTTCTTCTACTTCTAATATCGACATTCTACCACTGGAACTTTAGAGTGTCAAGGGGAAAATAAAAGATTTTTTGATTTGTCGTAAAGTGTTGTGGCGTAAGGGTTTACGTCAAATGCGGCCCGCCCGCCTCGTCCTAAACCCTTGCAGGCAAAGGACTTACGGCGAGTTTTAGAAAAGGTGTGCTACTCCTGCCCTGAACAAAAGTCCACCAATCGCTGAACGCTTGCACATATCACTACGCTCTGCATAGAACTGGCGATATTCACCGTTATTCATTTTGCATGTAACCAGAGTAGGACTACGCTTGAACTCTTTATCATAACGACGATAATCACTAGTCATATCTAGGCGTTGGATTTCCCACCAGTTGAGATTACGAATATCTACAACCTTTGCGAGATAACGAGTATAATCCCCAGTTACTGGTTGGAAATATCGAAAGTTATAAACACAACCAACAACAGCATTAGCAAGGCTATCATGCACACCCCTATAAGTGTTGTAAAGAAAGAAAATAGCAAGAACCGCAACCGACAAAGCAAAGCAAACACTAAAAACAAAAACGTCGTTCATATCAACTCCTAAGTGGGAAACCTTTTCTACCATTCTACAGTATGTATCGGCTCTTGTCAAGCCGTAACATTAGAGAAGTTTTCATTCCAGAACTCAACCATTTCATCATGGTCGATTCCGCTATCATTCCATGCCACGCCATCGGGCGTTTCATATGCGATCCTAAGATCCTCGCATCC
>OGVX01000006.1_pt1 | contig 17093 bp, 28 predicted proteins | sample 1575851 | NCBI WGS metagenome assembly OGVX01 (sample SAMN07581529, study PRJEB24739) | freshwater metagenome | place: Singapore | collected 2015-01
GTTTCCCAGTCACGATAACACCAGAAGAAAGAAGTGAAAATAGCAGAAAAGGTGGAGAAAGAGTAAAGGAACTCGGTATTGGTATTCACTCCCTAACACTTGAAGAAAGAAAAGAAAACGACAAGAACTGATTGCTCGTTTGACTGATGAAGAGAAAGAGTTGCTGGGGGTGAAATGACCAACAAAGAAATACTAAAACTTGCTATAAAGGTTGGGTTTAGTTTTGATGAAGATGATGGAACTTGGTTTTGTTTTGAGGAAGAACTCTTGAAGTTTGCCCAAGCAATCCACGAGGATGGATATAATAAGGGTTATGAGCAGTGTTCTTTTGATATGGGAGATGAGAATGTATGGCTAACCAAGAAGCATATGAACGGGGAGTAGAAATCTTGTTGATACTGTCCCAACGGAATGACCGCCAGGCCTGCTTTTCCATGTCCCAGACTGGACAGTTATCAGGACTGTTCTTACGCTCAGACTCCTTCACTTCCTGCGCAGGGAGAAACTCCGCAGCCAACGTACACTTCATGTCTCGGCTGGTACCATCTGCCTTTGTGAAGGTCACGGTTATCACCGATGTACGTAGAATGTTACGGATACCTTCCTTAACTACATCATCCATACAGCCTCCATGTTTTAGAGTATACTTAAATATACACTATTTACATGAATTTGTCAAGTACCTGCTAAGTGCTTATATTTCAATCACTTAGTCTTAGGGGATTTCACTATTCTGAACCAACTTCCAGGATTCCAGTCTGTGTCCATGCTTGTGGTGTTGTCCACACGAGGTTCAGGCTCTATCTTATTCAAGGACGCGGCGAAATTCTTGGTAGGTGGAATAACCACAGATTTCAATTCCTCTTTCTTCATGGATAAGTTGGCGGCAATCACCAACAAGATGGCCAAAGGATCAAACACGAATATCAACATCAAGGTCAACAACCGAATGGCCTTATCTAAGGTTGTGGCATCATCTGTGCCATACACCAATTGAGCCACGTACTTGATGGGCCCGACTTCTGTTTCCAATTTTCTTTGACCTACATTCAATTCTGCTTTTTGCTTTTGTAGTTGTTGTATCTTGGTGTTGCTTTCTGCGATGCTGGCAGTCAAGCTGGTGCGTTCACGGCGTTGACTATTTCTGATTTGCACAGCACGTTCCACACGATTCACATCTCCCACCATGTTGTTCACAGCAGCATCCATCTGTTGTAATGCCTGACGTGCTGATGCAACATTGTCACGTTCTGTGGTGATTTGCTCATCCAACAATGTGATTTGTTCTGTGTTGGCATCCAAACCTTGTGTGCCTTCCACATGGGCTCGGGTCAAATAGCCAAAGATTCCTACACTGGTGATGAGACTCAACACCATCACAGCCACGATGAAATACATTCTCATCAGAATGTTGGTCTTGTTCCAGAATCGGTAGATCCAACTGGCAGACACCAGCTTGCCCATTTCCAAGGCAGCACCCATCAATCCCACAGCCACAGGGGCACCTGGGAAAATGGCAATCAACCCCGCAATGGAAAACCAGGCGGCGATGGTGCTGATGAATAGTGCTGAAAAGAATGTGATGAGAGTCATAATTTAACGTGTTTTCTATGGACCTTACACATGATCCAATCGTTATAAAACTTGTCTGGGTGTTCTAACACACCATGAAGGAACTGTAGTTTCGCTTCAAGATAATTGCATTGTCCTTTGTTTCCACACAAATGAAGTATCTCACGTTGGAAAGCTCCTGGTCCATGGGTAGCAACATCGTGAAGAAGCTCTTTGTTGCTTCCATAGTAGTCGCGCCAGTCTGACTCCACTCGAACTCGCTTTCGTTTTCCTTTAACAGATTTTCGTCGAGCAAATGAGAATAGTTTCTTTCCAATGTACTGGCGTCCTGTGATAGTGTTGGTGATTTGATAAACAAACCCAATGATGTTGTCAGGAACTTCAGTAAACTCTTTATCTTCATACATCCACATAGTTAAATCCTCAAAAAGACTTAACTATTTATTCTCCCGACAGAAATGAAAAAGGATGTCGTTTATCTGTGTCCACACACATTCCTAGATATTTACCAACAAGATTTCCAAACACATAAACAGGAACCACAAACCAATTACCTTTCAACAATTCATCCAATGACCAGAACATAGATGCTAATGAAGCCAATCCCATCCAGATGCTATTGAACAGAAGTTTCGGGATGTTCTGTTCATAGGTGTACCGAATTTCCAGTACTTTCAGAATGTTAAAAACAATTTGTGAAAAGAATATCGCCACCCATATCATTCTTCATCCTCATCAATGTCATATTCATAATCTTCATCATCTTCCATTTGTTCACCACAGAAGGGACAGTATTCTAACCGATAATGGTCATCATCCATGTCATGTTTAATCATGAATTCAGCTTCACATGAGGCACATACAATCACTTTATGCATGTTGTTCAACTTCCAGGCTTGGTACATCCTTACGTTCTGCCATCACATGATAGTAGTATGGGAGACGGTGATTGCCAAGCACTTGAATGGTCAATCCATTCACATTGTTCACCACAAGAGTTTGATCCATGTTGGTGGGTGTTAATTGTACTGTGATGGTCTTGTCATCCACCAATCCTTGCCAGTAATCAGGTAAAGGGATGATGCCTTCAGATGTCTTGCCTCGAACATACACAGCAAGTTCAGGGCCTTCAAGGCATCCATGGCGTAATCGCATATCTTCTTTTTGAGGATGTGGAATATCAAACAGCTTCGTGGTTCCCACGATGGATGCTGCCCATGTGGCAGTTCCACCCACCGTGAGATTGCCTGATGTGATGAGATTGCCATCTACCGTGGTGTTTCCTGCTGTGAGTGCGCCATCAACTGCCAATGTGGAATCCAATGTGACTGGCACTGTCACATTCAAAGATGAATCAGTCAGAGTGAATACACCACCTGATTCATCTGTATCAATTAGTTTAGCCATGTTAGCTCCTTAGTACACGGTTCAATTTACTTTCAATTTTTGTTTTTTCATTGATACCGAAAGCAAATTCACGCTTCTTTCCTTGTTTATATATCAGGAGCATGGGAACAGCTTTTGCGCCTGTGAACTCCTTCACCTCAGGCACTTCATCAATATCCACCTTGTAGAAGGGGACTGACGATGCTTCTGCCAGTTCCCCGACCACAGGCAACATCTGTTGACAAGGCACACACCACGTGGCATACAAATCCAACACCACAACATCATGTTCTGTGATAGCTTGTTCCAACTCAGCAATGGTGTGTAAACTTTTCATCATGATACTTCACAACCATTGGCTGAACAGGCAGCTTCACCTTGAAGATTGGTTTCATCATTCACTTCTCGAACATCATCCAGATTGATATTGTGTAGTGTCTGGACAGCTTCCTCATAGGTCACAGCATCAATATCTTCAAATGGTGCTTGAATGTAGGTGTGGTCACTGTAAGGCAACACAGACAATGCTGTGAAATTGTCACGATTGTCCCACATCCATTGACCCACTTCATCCCATTCACCTGGCTTGATGGTCACAGTTGTGGACACATTGTTCTTGTTGGCACCCTTACGATGGCCTGGCTTCACCCATTCCTTCCAGACCTTGCTCACACGCTTCAACAAATCCAAAGCAGATTCTTGTCGTGTGACAGCTCCTTCAGGTGCCTTTTGTGGCACTTCAATGACAGCTTGAATGTTAGGCTTGAAATATTCGTCGGTCACCAATTCAGGATGATTGGTCACCAGATAGTTGTAGATGCTTTCATTCTTACCTACACGAATTCTACGAATGTAATGTTCATTATGCCAGGCGTGAATACCTGATGAGGTGCCAAGTACCAATGAACTTGTTCCTTCCGGCTTCACTGTAGTACACCGGGCCGCAGGATTGGTCCCAATCAAGGAAGCGACTCTGGCATTTTCTTCCTTCACTAGATTGGCGGCTTCCTTCAGGTCCAACTTGAGCACAGAACCTGAAGCGATACCAGTCATACTCACACCAATAAGAGCTTCCTTCTCGGTTGTTCTCTTCCATATGTCTCTCAAATAATGAAAATCTGTATAACTTGCTTGTAGTGTGCCGATAAATGCTGCTGCCTTAGCACGTGCGTTCAAATCGTCTTGGTCTACAACATCACCCGCATGAATGGTGGTGAGATTACAGAATTGGAACGGACGAAGTGAGATTTCAGCACAAGGATTCATACCCCAATCCTTGTCATTGGTGAAGAAGAAGCCAGGTTCACCTGAGCCTGAGGCTTCAATCTTCTTCCAAAGATTCATGAATGTTTCTTCTTCCACCTTGGAACGAACAATCACAGCAGAATTATTAGCGCGACCACGTTGGGGAGCAGTTTCCCACCAGTTGCCGAACTTACAGGTCAGCATGTCATCATCATCAATGTCAAACAATGAAATCATGGCTGACCGACGAATGCCACCTGCCAACACAGCATCTGCGATATAACACAGAATGTCATGCACTTCTAATGAAGAAAGATATTCACCGTTCTGTTTACGATCCAGAATCTTCTGAACATTGTGGAGACAATCCTTCAAAGGCTCAGGACCAGGTGCCTTGCCGCCTGATGTAATGAGTGCAGCACCCTTGGGTCGAATATCACTGAAATCATACACAGGGAGTGCCTTGCCCTTCAAATAGGCAGACATCATCACCTTGACAGCATCAGCCCACCCTTCAATGCTATCTCCTACAAGATAGCGGCGTGACTTCATAGGCTTGTTGATTTCTGGCAACTTCTCCACATGATGCTGTTGCACAGAATACCCCACACCTGTGCCAGACAATAGCAGGAACATCACTTCACTGAAGGCATCCACGTGGTCAATGGGAAGAAAACAGCAGTTGTACAAACGAGCATTGTTGATGGCAATAGGCTTGCCAGCGAATTGTAATGAACGCATTGAAGGAAGAATCTTCTTGTCGTACACAAACTTATAGGCACTTTCAATATCCTTCTTCAAGGCAGGATACTTTTCTGTGTGCATCTTTTTGTTTCTGTCCACAAGTTCCTTCCAGTTTTCACGACGACCAAGTTCAGGTACAAACTTGGCATACTTCATGAACACAGTGATGTCTGACAAAATCTTTGCGGGGAGTTCCATCTTACTCATTGGGCGGGTTCCTGGAGCTGTAGGGCTCGGTGAATGTTGGGTGGGAAATATGTATCAGGCTTCAAAATCTTACCATCATCTCGGCGAACAACTTTACCTTCCACAGTTTTGCTCATGTTCGAGGTGGTGATTTCTTGCCATACAGGACCCATAGGAATTCCTAATGAGTTGCATAGACCGAGAATCACCCAAATTAAATCGCCACAAGCATCTGCTGTTTCTACTATGTCCTGGTTTTCAAATCCTTCTTCTAATTCTTCCATCTCCTCTCGAATAAGATTTAAATACAGGACGGCTTGCTTGTAATTCTCATCGGTGAAACTGGGTCTATCTTTCACTTCTTGACCACAGGCTTCCATAAAAATTCTTACGTCACTTTGCATTGTCATTCTCATAATGTGAAAAGTTATTTATCAATGGGAAAATTTCAGAGATGACCTTGGCGCATTCCAAGGCAATCATTCGGTGTTCCTTCTGTGTTGCTTTGTCGGAACGTATATCTATATAGTGAATCCAACTTCGTAAAGTGCCATTCATATACATACGGGATGTGGTTAATCCCTCAGGAAGAACCGCACGTGCCACTTCCTTGGCAATGCCGTTATTGATGGCCCATTGGTAGGCATTCTTGGAAGTTCGAATCACATCTTGTTGAATACGAACCCATTCCTTCTGAAGTTCTCGGTCTTCTGTTTCAATGCTGTTTTGCCGATTCTTCTGGTCCTGAAGGCGAGCTTCACGATATTCAAACGACAAATCCTTCACAGGATCAGCATATCGTTGACTGAATTCCTGAAAGCTGAAACTGCGATGCCGAAGAATCTGCCGAGCAATGTCTCGGGTGGTTTCAATCTCCAAACACACATTCACCATCTCGAAGGGACTCCAGTGTTTCCACTTCACAAGATAGCTGATGAGTTTGTCTGCCGTTTCTGTGTTGTACTGATTGCTGGGATTGCTGACCCGAGCACAGAATGCCACCAGGTCATTCATTTCTGCCACGTTATCCATGTCCTCGGCACAGGCAATGGTATGTGAAATCAAACGTACTTTCATTAACAATTTCTCCATTCTGTAAATTTCAGTTTCGCCATAAGTCCTTGAAATGTGTTTTCACGAATAAGGTCATGGACTTTTCTTCCGCTCTCAACAAAATCATTGATGTCTTTTTCACGATATCCACAAGGCCAGATAACCACCTTGTAATCCAGATTGATGTACTTCTCAACAAGTTTACATACCTCGATGTTTCTGGGTTGATTGTCAAACACAATGGTGATAAGATTTTTAGGTAGATTCAAAGATTCAATCTTGCTGAATCCTGTGCCAGCACACGCTAGGCTGTTGTTCAAGAACAGGCTGTCAATCGGGCCTTCCACAATCGTGATGGGCTTGGTTTTATCTATGTTATTGATGCCAAAGATAAGAGGAGCATCTTCCTGCATCTTAATCATTATATATCGAAGTGATTCACCACGAAGACCTCGCATTGTCACTCCCGTGAGTTCACCGGCTTCATCATAAAACGGGAGCAACAACCGAGGTTCCTCAGTTCTGATGCTATCATACTGAGGAGCAATCTTCTGAATGTCCTTCACAGAAGGAATGTAATACAATTCTGGATATTTGTCAACAGGAATTTTTCTGGCAACACAATATTTCACCGCTTCATTGTCAGCATCACATTTGTCCAATCGAACAGCCACTTCATCCAATAACGACTTGGGTTTGAATACTGGAGCCTCGAATGTGATGAATTCCTCAGCATCTTTATGGGCCTTAGGTCCATTTTCACCTTTGCTGTATCTCTCAAACACATATTGTTGATAGGTGTGAGCATCGAAATTCTTCAAGAATGTACCGAAATGTTGGCTGGCATCACAGTTATGACACTTGTAGTACATATCATTCTTTTGCCGATAGAAATAGCCACGCGCCTTTTTCTTGTTGGTCTTGGAATCTCCACAAATCACACAACGACAATTCCACAGGTCTGCCTTTTTCTTGGCAAACATGGGGAGTCGGTGACCAATCATGTTCAGATATTTTGTGTCTATAAAATAGGACATCGTGTATTCCTCCTGTCTTGGAACATACACGATGACACCATATTTGTCAAGTTTTAGTGGTGCGGAGTACCAAATTTATTTATAAAAACCAAATTTTTAGGAGAAGATTCTAGAGACTTTTCTGGACGAGTTTTTAGAGAGATTTCTGGAACAGATTTTACTTTAGAAATTCAGCTACAATTTCATGAGTGAATGCACCTAACACCACACTGCCACCCATGATGAGCCACTTCCATCGTTCCAGTTCAGCCACACGCTTCTCCAGTTCAGCCTGTTGTTCCGTGACGGCTTTGGTTTCTTCTGTGATGCACTTTTTGATTTCTGAGGTGCCATAGGTCATGGCGGTCATCAATCGTTGTTCTGTTTCTGTGATGTCATCGGACAACTCACGACTGACTGTGGTGATACGAGAATGCAACTCTTTGATATCACCTTGTATTTCCTGCCGGCGTTTTTCCACCAATGAGAACAACTCCTCGTCTATGTCATCCTGTTTGGATAACCGTTCCTCATGAACAGCCAACATCTTGGCAATGTTGTTGGACACATCGCCCATCTTTTCTATGGCGGTGTCCAAGCGTGAAAAGAGCGATGTCATTCTGTTGACATCACTCTTTAATACTGCCACTTCTGTTTCCAGATTCATCTATTACTTGGTCTTCTTGACCTTACCGCCGTACTTCTTCTTCACCTTTTTCACTTCCTTCTTCACTTCAGCCACAGCAGCCATGGCATCCTTCATGTCCACTTTGCCATCATTGTTCACATCGGCAATGTCTTTGGCCTTTTCTGTCATGGCCTTCAGGGTGACAGGAGCATCTTCTTCACGGAAGAAGGTCCAGTAGAACACACCTGCTAGTAATACTGCAATTGCTAACCAAATCATAGTTTCTCCTTATTTCTTTTTTGATTTACGACGAAACATCTTGAACTTCATGATGGGATCCACATTGTCCACCCCACCCGCTGCCACACTGTTTGCTGCCATTTCTTCTGAAAATTGTCGGAATGTTTTCATATCTTTCTCAACTTCTGAATGATGACACCATCTAGTGGAACATCTGTTTCATTCACGCTTTTATTTATTTGATAGTGCTCTGGAAGATAATTCAAGAACACCAGGAATGTTTTCACTTCTGACCAGTACTCTGGTTCAAACTTCATGAACAGCATGGGAATCAACGCGTCAGCAAACACATTATGTAATAGAATCAAATGATTCAGAATCAATCGTTCACTTAACATTTGATTCTTCTTGTACCGTTTCAGTAATCGCTTGATGTACTTGAATCGTTTCAAGTCACTTTCAAATTCCTTCAATGATGTACAAGAAGTGTTGTTGTAATTCTGCGCTGCGTATAATAAAAATGTATCCTGCGTCAATTCAATGGTCATGGTTTAGTAAGTTAGTGTTGCTGTGCCTCCAATTGGCCACCAGTCATTGTCATACCACACCATCAACAAAGTATGACCAGTTTCTGTGAAGGCTGCTGTACAACTTTTCAATCCACTACTGATGGTTGAAGTACCACTGGCAGAAGTACACATGATGAGCTTCAATTGCCCTACATAGGTACCATCTGCCAATGTTAATGCAAAACTTCCTGCTGTATTACTTATCGTGGTCATGAATGTTGTGGCATTCACGGTACCAGAACCAGCCAATGTTTGTGGACTATTCAAACTTAGCGCAATCAATCCTGAAAACTTGGTGAGTGTGGCAGGAAGATTGGCCAATAATGTGGACATGCTAATTTTCTTATCAGTGCTGGACTGAATCAGATACATCACGTCCGCCGAGTTGACGGACGTGGCTGCGGTCAATTCAGATACTTTGCTATCTGCCATGAGATGTTATTAGGTGATGGTGAGTGTTACTACGCCTGATGTTACATTGGCGCCGCCTGTGACTGACAACACGCAACGGAACTTGGCAGCGTTCCATGTTGAAGTACCATCAGTCATACCTGCGTTCACACCAAGTGTTGCAGTATCTGCGCCTGTGAATACGCCGCCTGATACGTTGATGTTGCTGTATGAAGAACCACCGTCAACAGAGTGTTGCCATTGATAATTGATGGTTGCTGTTGAAGGTACCACTGAGGCAACCACAGTACCCAAGTTGGCGATAGCTGCGCCTGAAGCTGCTGACTTGGTGGCTGTTGGTTGTGTTACGATGGTGATAACGGCATCTGGGAACACAGTATCTTCATAGTCACCCATGTTAGCTGGTGATGCGCCGTTCTTGGAAAGTGCCACTAGTGTTTCATAGGTCTTGCGTGAACCACGTGTGGTTTCAGCAACCCAACCTACGTGTGCAATACCCTTGGTGGCTGCAGCTGCTTGAATTTCATTGGTGTCCACACCATACACATTGGTGGTGACTGTGGTGGCATCACCCAGCAATGAGATGGGCTTTTCACTCAATGAGTAAGAAGCACCAGCATTGATTGTGGTCCAAGAAGCACCTGGGTTGGCATTGATTACTGTGCAAGCTGTGTTACTGGCAATAGCTGTGATGATGAATTCTTGGTCGCCTGAGCGAAGGAAGTCACCCACAGCTGCTTGTATGGTGAATGATGTGCTGGATCCAGTTACGGCGCCACCTGTGGTGATGGCGACTGTACCAGATGCAGTCTTGCTGTCTTTAATACCCCATCCTGACATAGTTATTCTCCTGATTTGTAGAGTTGTTCGACTTTATTGAAAAATTCTTTTACATTTTCTTTGGGAAGGTCAGCAACACTTGACACATTGTATGTGGCAAGCACTTCAACAAAAGCCTTCTCATAGGATTCTGACATGATGACAGATTCTTTCATGCTCTTGTAATCTTCCCGACCTTTTTTGTTGTCACGGCGGCGACGAAGTTCTGTCTTGGCGCGTGATGCCAAACGTTTTTCTGCCTTTGAGACATGACCACCAGCACGTTTCTTGCTCTTCAATGAGCTAGCCATGCTATCTAGCATACCCTCTGGAGTGCGCTTCAAGTCAATATCTTCTTCGGAAATGGGATTGAATTCTTCGAATTTTGTCATGGCAACTCTCTGGCGTAATAGACGGTACATCATTTCATCATTCAGAGTCAAATTCATCAACTTCTTCACGAAGTCGTAGAACACTCTGCGTTGGTTCAATGGCAAGAATGCGTCAGACCCAATACCATTAAGTGCCATTTGTAGAAATGGCAGGTATTGTACTGGCATCAAGCCTAACCGAACTAGAGTCTCAATTTGCTTCTCTCTGATGTCCATGATGTTTTTGGTAAGGTGTTCCTATTATTTATAAGAATCCACCATTAACAATTCCATTTACGGAGGGCTTTATTGATGCGTGAATCAGGATCATTGGCAGTTTTGGCTGAAGTCAGACGCTTTTTCATGCCACCCATACGAGCGCAGAAGGATTTCCGACGTTTAGCGGCTTTGCTGCCCGCCTTCAATTTAGATGGTTTCGTGGTGACAGCTAATGATAGTTTGCTGCCAGGATTGGCGCGACGATAGGAGGCGATACCTTTTCTGTTCAGTCCACCTTCAGGATTTTTGCCTTCTTTTCTTTGCCATGCAGGTGCTGCTTCAGCAATGAATTCTTCGAATGTTAACATTATTTTCTCCGACGAGCGAGACGTTTGGTTTCCAAACTACGATACTGGGGTTTCATACGAATCACAGCACGTTTGATGGAGGCTTGAATGGGTGCACGTTTCAACACAGCTTCAATGCTGGAGCGTTCTGCGGCTGACAAAGTGCTCCTGGAACGACCACGAAGCAATCTCTTGTACATCACACGACGAGCTGCCAGTTTGGCACGCTTTTCAATTCTTTGGGGAGATGCTGTTCTGCCCAGTGCCATGCTCTTGGCGAGTTTTCTTTTCTGGCGTGAACGAATGGCAGACAATTTCTTCTTGATTCTGCCACCAGGTGTCAATCCCTTTTCCACCAACACCGCTTCATCCATGTCTTCCATGTCATCTTCTATTTCTTCCATGCCAGTGTTCACTTTCAACGTGTTGTCATACTTGGCTAGTGTGTCACACATCATCCAGAATTCCTTCAAACTTTTCACCTTGGCTGCTGGAATATCTGCGTGTTCTTGGCCTGGTGTCACAGCCAACATCTTTCTGGTGAGTTCAGGTGTTCCCCACTCATTGTCTTTGCCCAGTTCTTCTGTGACAGGCACACAATTTGGCACCATCTTGCCACCTTTCATCTTCATGCCAGCTTGACGATACCCATCCCAACAGGGACCTTTCCCTTCATTGGTGCTTCTCCAACCGCCACCTTTGCCACGATACCACTTGGCAGCCCAGCCATTGGCGTAGGCGCTGGGATACACATCAAACTTGGACCGTGCCAATGACTTGGCGCGAGCCCAGAGCTTGGGATTGGTAGGCTTGTTCTTTTCTTGTAGGTTTTCTTCTTTCATAGTTTTCACCATGATGGGTTTGTTGCCTTGACCAGGTTGGTCTTTACCAGGACGACCTGCTGCAGCTTGTGCAGCACGCTTTCTTCTCACGGCAGATTTGATTTCACCTTTACTCATACTGGCAGCTTTGGCGGCAGGCACACACTTGGCATAGCCTTTCTTCTTACCTGAAGTACCACAGGGTTCATAACCGCCACTCTTTTTCTTCTTGGCGATGTTCACCCATTTTTCTCTGAACCAGTTTCTTAAATCTTCACTTACAGGTTCACTTTGAGTTCTCTTTCCCATCTGCCGTAACTTTCTGGCACGACAATGGGCTTTCTGGCTGAACCCTTTGGGGTTACTGCAATCAATACTTTTCTTGTAGTTCTTGGACCAACTCATTTCAACACCACACCACCAATCACCACACCTGCCACAGCACCTATTATGAATGTAGTCTTTCTACTTGGTAGTTTGATACCAAACATTCTGTTAGGGTTCTTGGGAGCAGGTGGGATGTTGTTCACAACTGTTTGGAGACTATCACGGGAAAGTGTTAAGAGAGATATTGCTGTGTCTTTACTTTTTAGTGCAGATTCTAGTTCTTGTATTTGTTTGTCTTGTGTCGTGATGGTTGTTTCTTGTTTTGTAATAATGGAATCTTTTATTGGAAGTAGTTCTCGTGCTAGTGTCAATGTATCCGTGATAGTCTCCGTTAACATTTGTGCTCGGTCCATCAAGTTCAAAGTTTCATTTTTCAATTCTGTAGCTTGACGACTGTATACAACAGCTCTGCTTTGTGCAGCTCGAGCTTCATTTTCTGCTATGACGACTTCTTGTGCCAAACTGTCAGCAAATTTACTAGCTGAATCTGCTTGAGCCTGAAACTTCTTGTATTCAGAAATGTATTTGTCCATGGCATCATCGCTTGTGGAATCTTGCCAGTAAAATACTGCTGCAAATGTGAGTAACAATCCAAGAAGTTTCAGTCTCATAACATCTCCTTTCGTTTATTTATTACTTCAACAGAGCGTAGAATTCCTTGAAGTGCTTGATTCTATCTTCAAGACCGATGGTGCCACCATTCACCTTCTTGGTGATGGCAGTGACATCAGCATCTGTGGCACCCTTGTCTGACAAAGCATTCAAGCCACGTGAGTTCCAGAACCATGCTGCTGAAAGCAGAGGATACTTGGTGGCCACCAAGTCAGGTGTTTCAAGAATGTTTTCTGGAACAACCTTATCAAAGGCTGAGTAGTTGTCCTTGCCAGTCAATTGAATGTAGCCACGACCACGATACTTGTAGCCTTCACCTGAAGCTTCTGGGCCGTTGCCCATACGACCGCCGTAAATCAAGTTGGCAATCTTTTCTGGCTTCCGTTCGTATTCCAAAGCCTTGGCTTCAGTTGGGAAATACTTCTTGAACAATCCTAGCAGGCCCTTGGCGCCATAGTTAAGATTTTCATTCACTGCCTTGAAGTTGCCTGATTCATGGCCGCATTGTGACAAGAAGTGACAAAGACGAAGTGGGGTGTTGATTTGAAACTTTTCCATCACTTCTGGAATTTGTGCGATTACAGTGTCGGGAATGTGTCCCTTGAGCTTTTGGATATCCATGTGAATCCTCGGTTAAAATTCTTGATGTATTGTGCCATTATTTCATTCCTTCTATGACTGCGTTATATAGAGCTTTAGCATCTGACTCACGAAAGGTGCTAGGTAATCCTTTTCTGAAATTCTTGTAGTCTCCTGCTGCTGCGAACCCACGAAGTTTGCTGGCGGACATCCCTGTGACACCATCTGAATCCGGGTCACGTTCACCCGCTGACACCACTTGCACGGCTTGATAGGTGTAATCTTTTCCGTTATATGTGTGTAACATTTTTTCAAAGTCACCCACACGGTCCGACCCACACACTAACACCAGCTTGTCATACTTGCCATTCCAATGTTTCAACCAGGCAAAGATGGTGCTCAATTCAGGTGTGGCCACCATGACATTCACATTGGGAAACATCTTCTTGGCAAACATCACCTTGTCCTCAGGTGACAATGGGTCTTTGGGTGCCTTCTGTGTTCTGGTCAATAACACAGCATGCTCTGCCTTCTGACTCTTTGCCACACTCATCACCTTGTCCACCAACTTCTTGTGTCCTATGGTGGGTGGGTTCAACCGTCCCCAAGAGAACACCAAAGTTTTCAATTCTGTAGCCAACACAGTGGGTCCTACTGGTGTTCTGCTCCAATCTTTCACTGCATTGAAATTGGCTTGTGAGAACTCCATTCTGTTCACCAACTTCACAGCACTACCTGACTTGTCTACTGCCACGTATCCTTCTGGGTCTGTGACCTTGAAGCCTTCAGGTGTTTCAATGAATGTAGCCATGCCTTGTGCTTCATTCAACTTCTTCACAAAAATATTTTTCGCACTCAACAAACTCTCATACAACTTGAACATGGCACGAAGATTAGTTGCGTTATCACGAAGATATTTTTGTAATTCTTTTTTCAATCCTTGATACTTCTTTTGTCCTGCTGCTGTTTTCATCCCCACTTCTTTCTTGGACACACGATCCATCACAAAGGCTTCCAATCCAGTGAGAGAACGTGCATTGATGGGTGTGCCATCTCTCACCAGTTTGTTCACGAAAATTTTAAAGAGATAACCCACGGTTAAATCAGTTGTCTGTGTCGCTAATTCATTTAGGAGCTTTCTCGAAGAAGTGGCGTTGGTTTTGGCAGAAGCAATAAGAGAACTAACCGTTCTGGTTTCTTGGGCTGTCAGCGTCATTTTACCAGACATATCCTGGTATGACGCATCCTGAATCCAAGCTGTTGTAGATTTTAACTTACTGACATCAACACCAAAGGAAGCTGACATTTCATTGACAGCTCCCCTACCAGAATATTTAGTATGGAACACTATTCCAACATTGGAGGAAGCTATCTTTTCCCCCAATGGGTCAGTGGATTTCACAGCATACATGATGGTATTGGGCTTGAAAGTGATGTATTCTTCACCATCAATTACAGTAGTTTTTTTGATGGTGGGAGTGAACATCACATCCCCTTGCAACACATCTGTAAACGGCAAGTTTTTCAACTCACGATACACCATTTTCAACACTTCTGCTGGGCCGCCGCCGTAGTAGATGTCAATCAATTCTTCTGTGTATCCCAGCTTCATGTCTTTGGCAAAGGCACCATGTTTGGTGGCCACAAAAAACATTCCTGTGTCTGGGTCTTTGCCACACACCACGGCAGGAGCTCCGTCCCACTTCACAGTGATGTTCAGTTTTCTGTTGGACTTTCCTTGGAACAACTCAAAAAGCGCCTCAACAAACGCAATGGATTGTTGGGCGCCTTTATAACCTAGATTGATGATGTCATCTTCTAGGTGTTCTAGATGTGTGTTCTTGTCGCTCTTAGCAGCCATAGTAGTCCAGTATCTGGTTTCTACTATTTATCTCTAAATGGATGAAATGAATTCCTCGATAGCCTTTTTCTTACGAAGCATGGTCTGGTAGATGTATCCTGTAACCAAATCATCTATCAACATCTCCAATGCCTTGGTGTTTTCTTCACTTAATCCATCATCATAATCATAGACATCTGATGGCTCATTCAGTTCCATGTTCAGGAAGTGTTGCTCAGATTCCTCCACACCAGCATTCACCATCTGTTCCAGCTGGTCTCCATCCATATTATCTTCCCACTCTTCCCAATTGATTTCATAGCTTTCTGCCTTCAGTTCAGCCAGCTTCTTCAGCAGTTCCAATGTGGACTCACGATTATACATGGGCATTCCTTTCCGTGGCCTTCCAACGGAGTTGACGCTCAAACTCGTTCTTCTTTATCTTCCACATCTGCTTCACATGCTTCTTCTTGGACATCTTAATCATTTTGTCCAGATTCTGAAGCACCTTCTGGTCAGCATCAATCATCTCCACAGCCTCCACATTAGGGATGATGGCATCAGGATGAACATACTGAACAATCATTTCATGAGGCTCAGCCTCATCAAAAAGAACTTTACTAACTTTACCAAAAAACCAAACAGGAGAGACAATCATGGCGATGAACATCACTGCAATCAAGTAGTGATACCACAACATAATTGTCTCTCCTGTTTGATTAATTAGTTACCGCCGAAGATACGGCTACCAGCAGTCTGGTAGGCGGCAGCGACGATGGCGCGTGAAGGACGACCCATACGGTAGGTCGTGGTCTCACCACGGTTGGTGTACACGCAGAAGCCCTCAGAACGAAGGTCATTCACACGGGCGCGGAGGTTGCGGATGCCGAAGCGGCTGCGAGCCTCACGGACGCTGATGGAACGGCCAGTTGAGAGGTAACGAACAAGACGGTCATTCTGTGACATAGTAAATCTCCTTATGTGCCCTTTTCAATGACGGAGCGCACGGCGGGCTGAAAACCGTGCGCTCCCAATGTTATGTTACTTCGTCTTCTTTACAGTCTTGACAGCCTTCGAAGCAGGGCGGAGACGGCGAGCCGCTGCGGCAATGGCATCCTGATAGACCTGCTCCGAAATCGAGGCATCATTAGAGCCACGAAGATAGTCCAGTGCCTGAGACTTGGTCATGGCATTCGGGAGGTCAACCCAGACCACAGATGCCACGCCGAGCTTACCCAGCGCCTTGGTGTAGCGAGTCCGGTCGTTAGTGAACCGAATCTTGGTGCCAATGGTCTTGCCATTGCCACGCGTCCCGCCGTTAGTGAAACAAACGAAAGAAACCTTGTCAGAATTACGCATAATACAGCCTCCGAGAAAGAAGTTGAACATCTCACCTACACCTTAATTCTAATACATCCACAACCAATTGTCAAGCACCTACACCATCAATTTTACCATTCTGGATTACCACTTCTTGGAATCTGGAGAGGTCGTAGAAACCTTCACCAAAGCTGGCCAGACGGTCCAGATATTCCTGCTCATCCAAATCAACGTCTGCCCAGGTTCGTAAAGAGTTTACTACTAGCCCCTTGGTGTGTCCAAGAAGGTCCATCGAATTTTCTGACATTGTACTGCCCTCCGTGAGTGTGATGGGGAGTATATCCCCTATATGAAACATAACACATTCTGGTCAATTTGTCAAGCCCTACGTAAGTGCTTGCAAATCAACAACTTACACGGCGATGGGGCCTTGTGCTGAGGGGATCCACCGCCAGATTTTACGCAATAAAGACTTTTTCAAGCGAGTCCCCAGCATAGCTAACTTGAACATTTTCAACCACTGTTTCTCTACCTACACCTCCAAATGTTAAACCATTGATTTCATTATTAGGTTGCGTTAAATATGTTTTGTTTTCTTGCAAAAGACTAAAAGCTAAAAAAAAATCCAGCTGTATTTAATTAATGTATAGTTGGATTTTTTTTTAGCTTTTAGTCTTTTGCAAGAAAACAAAACATATTTAACGCAACCTATATCGTGACTGGGAAAC
>OGVX01000007.1_pt1 | contig 16489 bp, 25 predicted proteins | sample 1575851 | NCBI WGS metagenome assembly OGVX01 (sample SAMN07581529, study PRJEB24739) | freshwater metagenome | place: Singapore | collected 2015-01
GTATTGAGCAAAACCTGCTTCAAATTGTTCTTTGGTAATAGGATTGCATTCAATAAATTCAATGCCTTCATATTCATTTCCAGTAATAATATAACCACCATTAGGAATTAAGAATTTTAAGACTTGTTCAATTTTAGACATTATGCACCCACTTCCATTAAAACAATTGTGCTCATTGCGCCTTCATATTGAGTATAGACTGAACCTGAATTGTCACTATTAGCATATTGTGATTTGTAAGTGAGAGCACTTGTTGATGTGCTTTCATTGTAGACTTGCACAGAGCACCCCTCTGGAAATGGTCTGCGATATAAGGCTCTTGCACCTGGAGGAGAATACTGTCCACTTTCATTGATGAATTTGTGGATGATGATTTCAGTATTTGAGATATATGCTGGAGGAGTTGCTCCAAAAGTAGTCTCAATTGTAAAATCTCCCACAGCAAAGTCATTCTCAGGATTGTTCAATCCAAGTTCACCATATACTCTCTGTGCTCAATTCTTATACATGGTATTGCCAACATCTCCTTGTTCCTTGTAGCTCCATTTCAGAAGTCTCTTCTGCATGTCTGTTGGAGGAGAGAGCACAATATCTTTATCTAAGTCAAGCTTTTGTGTCCAATCCAATGAATCTCCACTGCCAATGTATTCCACAAGAGGAATGATGAGCACTTGTTGTGGTATGTCTGGATCAGGCACAATCACAGCATTGTGCATCTTCAATATGTCTTTGACAAAGTCAATCTGCTTCTGTTCAGGACAGTTGTATTCAAGTTCAATTGGCTGATTGAAGAGAGTTCCTTTTACTTGGTCAATTGTCCAAAAGCTGTCAAATGTGCCTTGAAAATTGTATTGAATAACATCAAATGTGCTTGATGATCCTGTGCTTGTTCTGAGCATCACAAGAGTCAGCACATCTCCTGTCAACATAGTGATTTCAAAACTACCATTCACATGATATTCATTGACAGGAATCCATCCACTTCCATCTTCATAGATGAATGTGCTCATGTCATTGATATTCTCAATTTCATGGTATGTTGTCACCCCTCCACTGACCTTCTTAATTCTCAGCCTATATGTCTCATTGTAATTTGTGTTGAATTCAAATCCCATCCATATCTTCCCTGTGACATTGAAGTTTCCATTCGCTGTGTATGAGTTTGAAGCAAAGCTTCCTGATGGATCAAATGTATCTGTGAAGCCTGTGATTTGAGCAGTGTAGTTTGTGAATGTGATTGTTGTTGGATCAGTTTGTACTTCTGCCTTGAATCTGGAAGCATCATTGGTATATTGTCCTGTGACAAGTGGATTTGCTGAAGTCATTGGATAGTACATATCATCCAGATGATCTCTGATTGTATCTCCCTTCCAAGTGAATCCAGCCTCACTGAATATCTTATCCATGATCCAATCCATTCTTACAGCTGGAGTCAGCTCATTAGCATAGATAGGATTGACTGTTGACAGCACTCTTCTGCCTGTTGCTGATGGAGCTTCTGTCCAGTTCTGACCTTTGTCGGTTAGTGTATAGAGTAAGTTCCCACCAAAAAGAACAGAGTCATTGATATCAATTATGTTATCATAAGTTGTTATATGGTCAAAGTAGCTCCAATCCAATTCACTGACCATTTTGTCTCCAATGCTTCGTGCAGCATCTACAATCTCACCAAAGAATGCAATCTCATATTCAGCAATCTTTCCATTCTGAGTTAGTGCTCTTTTGAATTGCACATGACCTTCAGCAATTGGCAAAGTATCAACAGTGAGAAGAGCTGTAATCTTTCTCTTTAAGTCAATGCCTCCACTGATATAGCCAACCTGATGCTGTGCTCCAAAGAATTCAGCATTTGTTGTTGTAGATGGTATTCTGAATTCACGCGAGAAAGCACCTCTTGGAACAAAGTCAGTAATTGATGCAAATGAGTTTGAATAGCTGATTGACTCATTCTCATATAAGTCAATGGCTTTGGTATTGCCTGTGCTATCTGTTAAGTAAAGAATCACATTTGTCATGCTTGCCAGTCATTTGAATGTTTAAGTGTGAATTGAATTGTCATTCCTTGCTTCATGTATCCTTTTGGCTTTGGTGTATTAAAAGTATTCTGTTCTATAACTACAGGCTCAGCTTCGCCACTTGTATTGATGATATAAACAGATTCAGAATAAGCCAATGTTTTCAAGAATTCAAACTGTGCCTCATTCAAATAGTCAGTGCTCACTGTTGTCATCTTCTCTACAAATGGAGTTCTCTCTGTCAAGCCTCTGTCATAATTGTAGAATGTAAATGGAGTTGTTGATCCATCTGCTTCTGCATAGTTGCCTTGAAGCTTTCTGAATCTCTTTCGCTGTATTGAGTAATTTTCCTCACTCCTCTTAGTAAAATTCCAGAAGTCCCATCCTCCTCTTGAATTTGTCCATCCTAATCTCACTACATCAAATCTGCACTCTGGTTCTTGTTGGAAGAATGCTAAGCCTCTTGCTGTTGGAGATCCAGATGCTTTGAATGAACACAAGTAGTGATGCCAATTTGCAGCAAGACCAAAAGTGTTGTTGATATTTGCTGGATAGAGAGGAGCATGAGTTAGTGTTGCTTCTGTTGCTGTGATGCTGAATGTATCTGTCTGAATTGGAGCACCAGCTGAATTGAATTGTACAATCTGTATCTCATCAATCAAGTTGCCTGTCAATCTTGCTCCATCATCTGTTGGAACAGTGACCACTCCATAGTCTGTCTCATATGCAAGCACTCCCACTGTTGTAGCTCCTAAGGAATACTGACTAATCAAATTAGACAGATTGAATGTATCTTGAGTTAAATCAGTCATGACATCTTTCACATTTGATGTCAAAGCATAGAATTGAGCTGGATCAGGAGAGAATTGCAGATATGATTGAAATGCTCCATTAAAGAAGCTTGATCTTTGGTCAAGTGCTCCCACTCCATTTGGATCAACAGTGAATACTCCAAGTACATTCCACCCCTCCCATATCTTCACCCTCACATCATTGATATTGTGATCTATTTGATACAATTCACAAGTTGTGGCTGTGAATATATTTGGCATTCCTCCTGTATCATTCAAGTCTAATGTCATCCAATCTTTGATAACAGGATAGATGTCAAAGACAAGCACTCCTTGTGGATTAGGCTGAATATAGAATGTCTGAACATTCTGACCATCATTGACTTCAATGACAAATCTGAATCCAGTCTGACCGACCTGAGTTGAGGAAGCAACAAATATCAGCTTCTGTTTTATTGGTGTGTATAGGTATGGTGATTGCAAAAGTGATAAACTCATACTCTCATTGTTTTAAGTGTTCGTGCTTGGTTTAGTATTTGGATATTAATTCCTTCATTCATTGCCTCAAGTATCTGTGGCATGTAATCTGGAAGAGTCTCTTTGTATGCATCTTGATAGTATTCAAGTGGTGTGATTCCTTTCTTCTCAATTCCTTTGGCAATGGCATAAGCCACTGACTTTCTTTTTGATTCAGTCTCTTTTGCAAATTTGCTTCCGGTTGCTGTCTTCTCTCTGAGTCTTATTTTCTTAATGTCCATCCATTTGAGAATGGCATCAGATGGTGGCATACGAGCTGGAGTCATCCATTGACTTTCTCCTCTTGGTGTGCTCTCCTTTCCATGTGCTCCGAATTCAATTGTCCGAGCATAGATCAAATCACTTCCAAAAGTCAGAGCTCCTGTATTGACATCCAAGTCAAATTTCAATGATGCCTGAAGAGCTCCAGTTGTTGATGCCTTTCTCTTCCTTCCGAATTTGGTCTGACTGATTCTCACATTGCTGCGAGCTTTACTCACCACTTCCTCTCCAAAGTCCATCATCACTTCAAGCAAACTACCATTCTCAAAAAGCTCGGCAAGAATACTCATTTGAATTCCTCCTCGAATTGTTCAATTGTATCTATTATTTTTTCATTCAATATACATGGCAAGACAATCGCATAGATGCCCTCATCTAAGTGCAAGTGAATGCACTGATCATCTATGATTTCATAGCCTGAATACAGATATCCATTGTTTCTGTAAATCACATAAGATGCATTTTTGACAATTGCTTCCATAGTTATGGCTTGTTAATTTGTAAGTGAACAAATGAGCTTCGTGATGTGTCTGCTGTTGATGAGTTCTGAACAGCAATGACAAGATATTGAGCCACTGTCCAATCTATATTTGAAGCAGTGACTGCTGTTCCTGTAGCTCCATCATCTAAGTTAGCTCCTGTAGCACTTGGAAAGCTCTCAGTATTTGTTGCTGACTTCACTGCTAAAGTTCTTCCAATCTGAGCCATCAAAGTAGTTGCAGCATTTGTTGCTGATGTTGCTATTAATGATCCACCGATTGCATCAGCAGTATTGAAGTAAGCTCTGATGATTTGTGTTCCAGCCGTTCCTGTTTTTCTTGCTCTTATCCTTAAATTCAAAACATCTCCCACAGCTATTGTATTAGCTGGAATGAGAATGCTTGTTGTCTTCGTGCTTGTTGTTGTAGCTGTTATTGCAGTTCCATCTGCTGTAGTTATGTAGTTCTGAATAGGTAAAGTATCCCAAGTCTTGTCACCTCTAAAGTATTGAAGAGTTGTTCCTGTTGCAATTGTTGGCTCAACTGCCACATCACCACTACCAACTAAGCTTGTTGAATTGACTGTCTTGATATTAGTGCCACTGACAAGAGTTGCTTGTTTGCCAGCTAAGTCAGTCTTAAGTTGATCAAGAGCATCATCTACATTTGTGCCTGTCACTGTGCTGTCATTCGTCACCTGACTTGCATGAAGCTTTTGATGTTGCCATTTAGCTGGTGAGCCTCCATATACCCACACTTCATCTGCGTTTGGTGTGCCACTTTGCAAATCAACTCCATGAACTCTGTGAACAGTTGGATTTGGATATGTTCCTGTCAAGTCACCACCAGCTGCTCCTGTTGGTGAACCACCACCTCCAGCTGCATTGATTAAATCAAGATAGTCTGCTCCTGTTGAATTGATTGGCATAATTAAGTTGGTATTACTGGTACATCACACGAATTCCAATCCCAATCCACAGCAAGATTGATGTCTGCTGTGATGCCTGTCAATGTGTGTTTATATTCTTCCATGAAGATTTCTGCTGATACAGGAGTCTGAAGCTCAATCTCTTTGGGAAGCAAAGTGCCCAATTGAAGCACAGCAAGGAAATCACCCATAATTAAAGAACATACATTGATTGCCTCTGCCTCATAGCCTGTCTTGTCTTCTTCCACTCTTGGCAAGTCGCAAATAAAGATTGCAAACTTATAGACCTTCTGACCTTTCTCATAGTTAACTGTTATTGGCTTGACATGCATCCATGCCCATTCAGCTTCTTTTGCAAGATCACTATCTGATATCTCACCATGTGTGAATCTTCTGAGCTGTGGATGATTGTCAGCAAAAGCTCTGAATCTTTCAATCAGAATCTTGTAATGATAGTTTAATGCACTCATAATAGATAGTGGAATTTATTGGTCAAATTTGTTTGCTTGAGTATTGTAGTAGTCAATCATATAGCTCATGTGCAAGAACACAGTTGCAGCTGGAGTCTTTGTGATGGCATCTATCTTAGTGATATCTCTGTTTGCCATTTCTTCTATCAAATGAAACCAATGATACTTTGTTGCTAAGGTTGCTCCTCTTTCTGAAGTACCTCCAGCTCCTTCTTCAACTTGTTGATTTCCTCCTCCAAGAATTCTGGGAAATTGCTCAGTAAATCGTTTGTTAGTGTCGAAAAAAAAAGCATACAACCATTGACTAAAGGAAGCTTGACCTTTCGCATGTACTTGGCATAGTGCTCATTCTTATTGCTGTCATATTCCTCAATTGTGTATACATCATTGAGCTCAGATGTCACTGGTCTATAGAGCACAGCCATGAGTCTGTCTAAGTTATTAGGATAGCTCTTGCTGAATTCAATGCAATCAAGCCACTCTCCAAAAGTCACAGTCTTGAGATTAGGATGAAAGCCAAACTTGATTCCATCAATTGTTATGAATTTATTGAATTCTTTTTCATCAGCTCTTAGATTCTGAACATAAGCAGTGACTGACTTCTCTAAGTTTGCCATTGGTACATTGAGCAGTTGATTTCTCTTGAGTCCTGTGATAGCTACCATCTTTGAGATGTAGTCATCTCCAGCTGTCATGAAGTCAATATATGATCCAAGATTCTGATCCTTGTATTTCAGGCTGATTTCAATTGTGCTCATATGTTCACCCCTCCATCAATTGTGATATTGATTGACTTGAGATCAATTGACTGCTCAGTTCTTTCTATGTAGCCTCTGTGCTTTCCTTTCGTCTTCAAGTAAAATATGATAGCTGATGTATTTGGAGCATCCTTGATATTCACTACCTCGCCATCACGAGTCACTGTCTGGCTGAATGCTCCTTGCATGAGTTCAAATAGCTTTGATTCTGCAAAGTCAAGAGAAACCTCAGTGATCTCTTCAATTGCTCTTTTGTATTCCTCATCCTCTTTCATCCATTTATAGTGACATTGCCTTGTTATGCCAGCGAGCTTGCATGCCTGACTGATGACTCCCAATGTCTTCTCAACTGATTCAATCATCAGAGCTTTTTTAGGAGTTGTTGTGATGCTATTCGTTTTTTCCTTTGCCATTTTTAATTAAGTTAACAAGTCCCTCTTCCATTGTTTTGCCATATGCCTTCAGCACTCTTGTGACCATCTCAGCATCTTTGTCCTTCAATCTGAATGTGATATCTGCATAATCAAGTGAGTCAAGCATGACCTCATGAACAACAGGCACAGACCATTCAAATAGATCTGGAACATCAAAGACATTGAAGAGCTTATCAGTATCCCAATCACCAGCATGTGTGTTGTCCTTTATCATAAATTCTTTTTGGACATCTTCTGTCCAATTTACTTGAATCACAAATACCTCTTCCCACCCAAGCTCTTGAGCTGCAAGATATCTCATAGTGCCAGCAAGAATCTCATTCTTCTCATTGATCACAATTGGTCTGACAAGCATCATTTCAGGAAATGTCTCCAATGACTTCACCAGCTTCTTGAATTTATTCTTTTTCAAGAGTCTTGGATTGTCTTCTCTAACTATGAGAGAATCTGTGAGCACATACTTCCTGATCATATATACTTTTTATTGTGTAAACTACTGTGTTTCAATCTGTACTCTACAGACTGCATATCTCTGAGCTGGATCAGTATATTCTTGCTTCATCATTTCATCATCCATGCACCTGACAATGAAGTCTGATTTGCTTTCGTTTGGCTGTGGTTTAGGTATTGGCATAGTTTCATTTTTTATGATCCACAATATAGACAGTCATCATCATCACCTTTCATAATTCTATCTATCTCTTGTTCTATTTGTTCATTTGTCCAATTGGGATGGAAAGCTTTCACTTGAGCTCTCAAGAATGCACGATCATCACTCATAGCTAACAAGCACCCCCTCAGCCATTGTCATTTCTTTCACTCTTTTGATCACATCTGGATTGTTATCATAATGCTTATTGATAGCAAGTCTCTTGATTGTGAGAATCTTATTTGCATTGTTTCCTGTTAAGTGAACATGACTTCTGTCAATTCCTAATTCTGTAGCCAATTGGTACACTGGATTCTTCATTCTATCTCCTCTTGCTGATATGATAAAAACATCATAGCCTTCTGTTATCTTGCGTTTAATGAGTGATAGTCCCTGTGCTGTTGTCAGCACTCCATCATAATCAAATGAGATTTTCTCAAGTGCAAGAATTGTTCTTTTAATTCTTTTGTATATGCTCATATTAATTAGTGGAATAAGTATATATAATTTACTCAGAAGATAGATCTTGAGCATAAGTGAGAATCAGAAGTATCCTAATCTCAATGATTTCTCAAAGAGTTGGATTCCCACTTTTGCAGAGTTTTACTCGTCAGATGAGTCTCTCGCAATTGTGTCCTGATGTCATCAGTAGTGTGCATCAGTCTGGTATCTATCTTTTGAAGGACTACCCCTCCAGACTATCTTATGGCTTATACCTTTATCATACCATTGAGCTGTGATAGTCATCCCACAGTAGCTCTTAAATCAATCACGCTGTTGTTAAATCTCTTCCGACCATGATTGACTGAGACAAAGATGAGAAAGAATCTCAAAAGTTGCCTCTCAACTTATCCACCACTATTTCTTGAAATAATTTCTGAGCTGTGTTATCCAGAACATTGGGAATACAGCTGCCACCATAATGATACCCATCCATGTGTATTTGTTCAAAGGCTTGCTCTGGAACAATTTAGTAAACAGTGAGAATCCAATTGTATGAATGAATACCAATAACAAGTAAATTTTAATTAATATCATTTGTGCCTCCTTTCTTTGTTTTAGTTCTTTTGATTGTTTTCTTTTTAATTACTGGAACAACAATGCTCTCTTGTGTTTTAATCTCTTCCATGAGCTTCCTTTCAAGCTTATTGACTATTTCTTCAAGACATGGAGGACATGAAGTTCCCATCTTGCCATCATTGATACCGAGAATCTCCTTTCGCATCTGATAGATCTTTGCCATCTCACCTGGAACAAGTCTGCCTCTCTTCTTAATTGTACCAATGAAATCAAGTGCCTCATCAACAAGAGTCTTCTTTGGAAGCTCTGCCCATCTGTTTGCTGGACATTGACTGACAGCATATGCAGCCTTGTGCTCCACAGCACAGCCACATGGCTTGAATGTCACTCCATCTAATTCAACAGCTTTCTTGAATGGATTGATGGCATCTGTTGGCTGACCACAAGTGCCATAGTTTTGATTATAGACTGGACATGCTTTGCATGTTTCAAGTCTTTGTTCATATTGTTCTTTTGTCATCTTGTAATTGAATTTCTGAGAATTGTCTTTGCGTTCATTATTGTTTTGTAAAGGTATGCCTTTGGTATTCCTGTCTCTTTTGATAGCTCTCCATAACTAAATCCATCAAGAGCATAGAGAAACAAAAGCTCTCTCTCAAAGAATGGAAGACGAGAGATGTAGATATCAAGTTGCTCCTTCTCAAGTCGCTGAGCAATCACTGAAGCCAGATCATCAGTCATATCATCTGTGAGTTCTTGAGTCACTTTTGAGAATCTCATAAATTTATAGTTGAATGAGCTCTTGCTTCCATAACATGCCAGCCTCAGAGCATTGCAGACATATGGATGAAGCTTTTCTCTTTTGACAATGTCAAGAAGTACATCTTCATCTGTTTCCAGAATCTTGAGCAGTGTATCATGGAGCAGTTCATCAGCTAATTCTTTTTGATGCAGCAGTTGTCTTGACAATACTTGCCATTCTTTGTAGTGCTTTGATATGGCATTATTTAAGATATTCATCAATGACTTGTTTTGCTGATTCAAACCCTTTGCAGATTTCTGATCTATATCCTCTCTTTGTAAGTTCTTCCTTCCACCATTTCTGCTCCTTACTTGCCACTCCTTTCTCTGTCTTCATCTCAATGAATAGACCTTTGTAATCTTTTGAAGATTCCAGAATCATCAGATCTGGAAAGCCTCGCACATATCCTGTTCGCTTCATCATGATGGCTTGTCGCATACTTGTCCTCACTCCTCCAGCACTTGCACAATGCAGAGCTGTTGGATACTTATGTCTCAAGTATGTGACAACTGCCTCCTGTATTCGTGATTCTTCGTGCTTCATTGAGCAATAACAAATGAATAGTTTTTTGTGAATATGGCGACTGTATTGTTTTTCATTTTCACTATCCAATAACCATCAATCTCAATGACCTTTGTACCATCAACCACAAATACTTCTGATGTCTGAGGATGAATGAATTGATATGTTTTTTTATCCATGTAGTAAAATTACTTTAATTGTTTTTGACTTTTACAATCTTGATAAGTATCTTTTCAACATATGAAATCAACAAGTACATTTGTGGTGTGTCATGATTCTGTCAACGGACAGGGTTTTTATTGATTAGATTAGCAGAGAGAGTCAGTTACTACCAGCTGACTCTTTTTGTTTTATATAAATGCATATTTATTGTAGTTTGGCACAAGTTCAAAGTATGCTCTCATCATAATAGCATCAGCAAAGTCAGGAGACAGTCCTCCTGTTCTTTGAGCAATTGTCTCTTTACTTGTCACTCTGAGCTTTCCATCTGAATCTGGATTCACTCTCCTGATCAATTCCAATTCTTTGACAATATCCTCTTGATATCTTAGTGGCAAAGTAAGTTCATTCTTATCAATCAGCTCTCCTAATTTGAAATAGCAGTCAGCTTTGAGATTCTGATATTGACTTCCTCTCACTGCTCTGCTTCCATTCTGAAATCCTCTGCATCGCAGGGCATCAACGAGACCTCCCCCCACTCCATCCTCATCCAGCACTATATTTGAAAGCTTCACTGAATACTGTTGCATGAGTCTCTGAATCTCTCTCTTTGTTTCATCAATTCTCTTTTGTGAAAGAACAACAATGTCAATGCAGCTCATTCCTTTCCAGACACAAATCACAGTTCTATCTTTACCTAAGCGAGCAATGTCTCCTGTGATAAACATCTGACCACTATCGAATGGATCTCTGAAACATCTGATGAGTTCTTCATATTGATACAATCTATCTGCTGAGTTGTCATATTCCCAATCTCCTTCAAGCAGTCTCTTTCTATCTACTTCAGGCAATCTTGACAAGCTCTGAATGTATGCTGATGGAAGATGTAAGTTGTCACCTGGAAGAGCTTGCACAAATGCTTTGTATTCTGGAAGTACATTGTTCTTATGTGGCAAATAGAATTGATTGTAAATCCAGTTCTTTGCTGGATTGCATGTGATGAGTCCTTTTGGCACAAGATTGAATGCATTGAGTTTGTACCTCACCCTTGAGCTGACAATGTTGAAAGCTTTCTCACTCACCTCTGCTGCTTCATCAATCAGGAAATCTGTAATCTCAAGACCTCCCAAATCTGTCAAGTATGGATCAGATGGATACAAGAATAAGTCAGCAAGAATGATCTCACTGCCATTCATGAATTTAATAATGTGTGACTGCTGATTGTATGTGAAATCTTTGCCAGCAATAAGACCAATCATATTGGCTACCTCTAAAAATGTGGCAACTGTTGTCTTCTTTAATGTGTCAAGCTTAGCTCTGCCTATGAGTCCTCTTGTGCCAGGATATTTGAGTCTCCTCAGAATCTGCCAAGTGCATCCAAGCGTTGTCTTGCCACCTCCAGCTGCTCCTCCATAAAGCACATAATTGACAGAGCTGTCATTGGATAGATATTGCAGAGCTTCTGCTTGTCTTGGAAGTGGTGAAAAATGCCATTCTATTTGTCTCTCCATTGAACAAAGTTAGGAACAACAAAGCGACAGTCATAAGGAGTTGAGATTCTTTCTACATTCATTTCAATAATATAGCAGCCGAGTGGCTTTGGTGGTCTCATCTTCTCCACATGAAATCCCATATATCCCTCATCATATTCCTCTTTGTAGCTTGCTGTTCTGATATGGTGAATATACTTTGTATTGATTCTGAAATCTCCTGATGCTGACCACATAAGCTCTTCAGCCATATCTGTGTGATGATAAAGTTCATGAACATGACCACTCCAGATGCAATCAGCTCCTTCAATCATAACTTGCATCCTGTTGTTTTGAATTACTCCCTTAGTCACCACTCCTCCTCCTCCAGAGCCATGATAGTATTTGATTTTGAAAATAGCATTTTTGTTCTTGTACCATTCAACCTTATGTACCCACCATCCTCCATATCCTCCCACTAACACATTTGATCCTGTTAATCTATTCAGACCACTCACAAATCTTTCAATCACATCTGTCTCACAGTTCTTGATGATGGCTGTCTCATGGTTTCCATATCCAACAAATACAATCAGGTGAGCATATGGAGCAAAGAATTCAATTGCTGTATCAACAACAGCATCTAAGTAGTTTGCTTTGTTGTGTTCTGGTCTGATATCATTCTTACTTCTGCGAGGATCATACTTGCCTTGCATCAAGCAGAATGTATCTCCATTCAAAGCAATGTGAATGTTCTCCTCCAGACATTTGTCAAGATGAGCTTTGAAGAGCTTTCTGTCGCAATGTGGATTGTCCCAATGGACATCAGAAATCATTGCAAATTTCTGACCTTTCTTGCTTGTTGTGACTATGATGTTTCTGCCGAGTCTATAGCTGTTGATCATTGAGGATGATGTTGGTTTGTATTTCTTGCCAGTGCTTTTTGAATTCATTGTATGGCACATCTATGACAATGGGATGATTCTGTCCATTCATGAACAGAAGAGTCCTTTTGCCTACATTATATGTTCCATTGTTATTGAATTCTACATCTGCCTGAATAGCAGAAGCTGCTCTTCCATTGAAGCAGAATGGCACATCTGAAGCAAGCAATTCCTCATTCTCTCCAATGTCCTCAGCATAGTTCCATTGAATGACATATGTGCTGATTAGCTCTGGTCTAAGATTCTCAAGCTTCTCCTTGAGCTCTTCTTCTTGCTTCTTCTTTTTGAATGGATGCCACATATTAATAAGTGGAATTAATTTTCTTTTTAGATTGCATCAAAGATGGTTAGTTGATTAGTTCTGACATCTTCCATGTGCTGAATAACCTTAAAAATCTGATATGCAACTTGTGGCACTATTGCATTTCCATAGCCTTTTATTGACTCTGCTCTCCATTTTGAAAAGGTAATTCTGTCCAGTTCGGTGGGAAGCCCATCATCTCCGCTACAAATTGGGTGTTGAGTCGGAAATTCATTCCAGGATGTTTTCGTGTCCAATTTTTTGAACCGCCCATTTCGTGCATTGAATACATCATCCCTTTTTTCAATGCATTCGGTGTTGGTAATAATCCCATATTTAACATTCTCGGTAATGTCATTGAGTGCATTGATCCCTCCTTCACTTGTGAGCTTTTCATTGTTGCACTCGCATTCGTGTTGTCGAATACTGTTGGAGTAGGCAATAAACCAAATTCTATCTCTTCGGTGTGGCGCACCGACGGCACAAGCTGGCAATAGTATCGGTTGTACTTCGTACCTTTCAGCTTCCAAGTCAGCGCACACTTCTTCGAAGACCATTCCCCCATTCCAATTAGTAAGTCCACGAACGTTTTCGCCCACGACGTAGGTTGGCTTAATCTCTTGAATTGCTCGGAGCATATGCGGCCAGAGATGTCGCTCGTCTTCTTTCCCAAGTCGCTTTCCTGCGGATGAGTATGGTTGGCATGGAAATCCACCTGTGAGAATGTCAATTGTTCCTCTGTGAATAGTGAAATCTGTTTTCGTAATGTCTTCATAAGTTTTTGCATTTGGCCAATAATAATTTAATACTTTTCTTGGAAATGGCATCCATTCGCAATGGAATATATTTTCCCATCCCATCCATTCAGCAGCTAAATCAAAGCCACCAATTCCTGAGAATAAAGATCCATGTCTCATGCCATTAATTTTTTAAGGTAGATACAAAGGTCAAGAGCTTCCTCATATGCATGTTGTAGCCATTGCTCTCTGGATAGATTAGCTTCATCTACAGTGCCACCATAGGTTTGAATGCCTTTATCTTCTCTTGCTTTAAGGTCAGCAATAACTGATTCTAAAGTTTTACTCATTTCTTTTGTTGTTTTTTTATACAATGCTTGTCACAAAATTTTACTATATATGTGACAGATGTGATTTTTAACATCTATTTCATATATACCCATTCGGGTATTTGGTATAATAGCAGAAGTTATAATGTACCTTATAGGGGATAAAATCGCACTATAGTATGACTTTTAAGACCATAAGTCAAGATATGTGTTGATTTGTCCATTTATTCGTACTTAAAAGTGTTTTACTTTTCATCTTTACCTCCGTATGTTTCGTTGTAATAGTCAATTCCTAAACCTTCTTGATACATTCCGCAACTATAACCGTCATCCCAAGAATCAAATATTTGCTCCTTCTCCATTTGCTTGGCTTCTGCAATCACATCTTCTAATGCTTGAAGCCCACATCTTTCTGCTAACCATTCAACCGCCGTTTGTTTCTTTTCCATAGTTATTTAGTTTTTAGTTTATTTTTTGATTAGAAATCTAAAGTCATAGTTTAGATTCGAGAATTGATTTGTACACAAAATCTCCCACTCTTTGATTGACAGCAAATTGAAATCCTTCCTCATCAAACTGTCTTCTCTTCCTGTTCATTCGCCATTCATACTGTATTTGTTTTTCAGCATGATCCCTCCATTCATTCCATTGCTTTTGTGTCCACATCTCTTTTGTGTAATATCCCCTCTTGAATAGTTCTCTTGCTATGTTAGCACCAATGATGTTGATAAGTGTCCATTGCTTCTGTCTGGCTAAATCAACATGCTGCTCAAGAATGAGAAGAGGATCATAGTCAGTTTCAGTTGGAGGAAGTGACTCATACCTAATTGCTGAATTGATGTTCTTCCAATGCTTCTGCTTGTATTCGCGATAAGCAAGCAAGACATCACTCATGTATTGAATTGAGAAAGAATTGAAGTGTTCCTTTCGTTCCCATTCCTTTCCAATTGCATTCCACTTAAAAGCTGATAGCCATGCTGTTCTTCCAACCTCCCTGAATTCATCTGTGACTACATCAAATAGAAGATTGACTTCAATGTCTGATGGCAAGTCTTTCACTCCATTCAAGATGCATGCTTGTACAATAAGCTTCCTGAATTCACCATCTGGAAGAGCATGAATTCTCTCTTCATGCAGTGAATCAATGAAGTGCTGTTCAATGTCGGTTAATGAACGAGTGAATGTCATTCTTTGCGATGCGACCAATTCTTTGCTCATTTGTTTCAGTTATTTGATTAGATTCTTTTGCCATCCATCTCCGAGCTGTTGCTCTCCAGTCTTTCATCTTGACTTTACCCACCATCCAGCCATTGCCTTCATAGTAGTCAAAGAAATTGCGAGCAAGTACCTCATTATGTGTGAATTCTGTGATGTCAGAGAGAGATGGAGGAGAGAATCTCTCCCCTGTTCTCTTCTTCTCTAATTGTGCCACCTTGTCCTCAAGGAGCTCAATTCTTTTGATTAGATCATTGATGTTCATATTGATAAGATTTGTTTCAAATATAGAAAGAATCTTTTGAATAGAGACATCTGCTCTGGAGCTGCTGACATCTTAGGTGAAATGACTTGAGTCTTTTCTCTGCTCAAATAGTAATCATTGACAGCTTTCTTCATGTCATTGAATCTGTCTTCATGCACTCTCTTGAGAGCTGTCCATTTGCCATTCTTGAGCTTCTTTGCTATTCCAGCATCTTGCATGAATCTGCCATATTGCTTCCCCATGCTCAAAGCTGTGAGAGCTTCATTCATGCTCATGCCTTCATTAATTAAATGACAACAGTGCCTCACTCTTTCAATAGTGATTTTGTTCTACACGATTGTATTGCTCGCTTTCAGGGTTGTGGGGTCGATAGAGAGCGGTAGGTGGTTCTGATGACTCTCCTATTACGGCTACGCCTAAAAAAGCCCCTACGGGTCTCTGAAGCCTCGCTACGGGCTATAAAAAGAGCCGAGCGTGAGAAGGCGCTGGCACTTGAATCCGACACGCTTAGGGCTAAGTTGAATAACTAACCAAGGTTTGATATACTGGGATTGTTCTTGAGAGGAGGACACATGACTCAGGTGGTCGAAAAGAAAAAGACTCTTGGTAAGCGTGAGTGCGCTCGCATTTACAAAGAGGCTTATGAGGCTGGCATCAAGGCTGGCAAAGAAGCAATTCCGACTCCAATGATTGTCGGACAACCAACCACTCCACTTGGTAACGATATAGATTTCAAAAAGCAAACCTATTTCGTTTCTGAAGGTGCTTGTGGTTTTGCGTGGGTAACAATTTCTCCAGCGAGAGGTGCTTTTGTGACTTATTTGAAAAGCATCGACGCTGGTAGCAAGGGTTACTATGGTGGTTATCAGATTTGGGTTCGAGAATTCGGACAGTCGATAACTCGAAAAGAGGCGTTTGCTGGAGCGTTTGCGAAGGTTCTAAATAGTTACGGAATCAGCGCGTTCGCCGAAAGTCGCCTTGACTAAATAGAATCTCACCCGCTGGCAACGACTCTCCTCCGAACGGACATGAGACCCGTCAGCGGGTGAGTGCCATATCCGTCTTTCCAACCTTTCGCGGATATGTGTGTGCGGTATCCTTCCTTTCGGGTACCCATAGTTGGTGGCGTTGAGCGCTGTTGCGCGTCCGTCCTCTCTCTAGCGTGATTGTTGTTCCGCCACCAACGCTCAACCCTTGACAGCAATTCATCTTGATGATGTACCCTAATTTCCAAGGTTCGCAAAACACCTTACCTGTAAAAGCGGGGTCAGTCCGATACTGACAACATTGAAGTGCCAAGGCCATCGGCGCATGAGGTGACCGCTCCGACCATCGGAGGAATATGCGATTCTATGAAAAACTCAAAAGTCCCGTTCCACACATTTACATATCGTGACTGGGAAA
>OGVX01000008.1_pt1 | contig 15646 bp, 15 predicted proteins | sample 1575851 | NCBI WGS metagenome assembly OGVX01 (sample SAMN07581529, study PRJEB24739) | freshwater metagenome | place: Singapore | collected 2015-01
CAGCAACGCGATCGATCTGGAAGCCCATATAGTTTAGTGTTGCATCTTCAGCATAGGCTGTTGTGAAGCCATAGCCTGTATTTGCAAGACCAAAGATTGCGCTATTTGCATCACCAGGATTCATTGATGTGCTGATTGCGCTGTGAGTTCCGTTACCAGAGTGAGCAGTATTTGCTTCTCCGTAGAATGCTTCATTTCCGCGTGCTGTTGCAGTTGCATAAACTGAACGCATTGCGAAAATCAAACCTGTTGGACCTGTCATTGGCTGAACGCCGCAGATGTCATAAGCCATTAGGTTTGGAAGAGCACGACGGACGAGACCAATTAGAACTGGATCAAATCCTGTGATTCCTGCGTTTACAGTTGATGAAAGACCAGTGATTCCTGCAGTTCCCATGGCATTAGCTGGTGCTGCTTCCCATAGGTTTTGCATTGAACGTGATTCTTCGACGAGAGCACGCTCTTGATTTTCGAGAACGAGTGCAGTAACTGCGCGCTTGTAAGGGTCGCTGATTGCTGGGAGTTCTGGGTGATCAAGAACTGGTGCCCACTTCTTTGCATATGTTTCGTTAATATACATTTAGTGATACCTCAGTTAAATTAAATTAGGCTTTTGGAGCCGTTTTTGCGATTGCTTGAACATAACGATTCATGATATTATTAGTTGATGCTACTTCTGGTTCTTCATTAAGAGCGACTTTCTGAAGTTCCTTTACCTCACTTTTCACTTGTACTTTAGTTGGGAAGTAGTTCTCGCGTAGTACAGCGAGTTTTTCTTCAAAATCACCTTCTGCGGTGAACTCCACGCCCTCTGCGAGCGATTTCATTTTTCCTGCTTGGACTGCAGTGAGTCCTTCGCAGAAATTATTAATTGCTTTTTCTTTCTTGACAGCATTTAATTCTTCTTGTAGTGCGCTGATTGTTTCATTCTGATCAGCAACATGCTGATGAACAGAATCTACATACTCAGCTGCAGTTTCAAGTTCTGCTGCAAGTGTTTCTGCAACATCGACTTTCTCTTCAGGAATTTCGATGTAGTGTTCTTGGAACAATGCACGGAGACCAGAAATAAAGTCTTCAGCGAGTTCGGCACGTAGACCTGTCTCGATGGCAACTTGATTCTGTTCCATCCACTGTTCAACGACGTAGTTGAGATACTCATCAACTTGCTCAGTAAGATCATTCTTGATCTCATCATAAGCATTTGCGAGAACTTCGTCGTTCTGTTGTACGATTTGCTCAAGGATAGTTTCAACGCGAGAAGTCACTGCTGATTCGAAAATCAATGTGGCTTTTGCGCGGAATTCTTCGGATAGAGATTCTCCATTGAACAGAGCGTCAACGTCTTCTCTCATGTTACCCTTGAACTGCTTTACCGTTTCTTTGATTGCAACCATTCGTTGTTCGCGAATTTGCTCTTCGGTGAGTTCATTTGTTTCCATTGTTGTTTCTTCTCCGTTCATATTTGAGTCCTCAAATTGTTCTTTCATGTTTTGTTTTCTGGCTTGTTTAAATCCTTGGGCAAAATCTCCGACAAGATTTCCAACTGCACCTGCTTTAGCTGCATCTTCCCAATCTTGTCCTAGAATTACACCACCAACTCCTGCTTTAATCGCAGCTCTTCCTGTGTTCTTTAATTGATCAACAAATCGATCACCATATGATTTTTTCTTTTCTGGGATTTCTGCTGAACCACTATCTGCGACAGGCATACGTGCACCGCCAGATCCGCTGCTTCCACCTGTTTGACCTGTAAAGTCTGCAGATGAATCATTACCAAGAGTCCAAGCATCCCATGTTGACTGCTTGCTCCAATCTTCGTTTGGTGCAGGTTCTGCCTCGGGCGTTGGTATCCAACCCATGGCTCTCTTTTTAGGACTTGGCGCTGGCTCTGGTGCTACTGGTGCTACTGGTGCTGGTGTAGGAGCAGGAGCTGGTTTTGGTTTATTACGTCCAAGTATTCCAGATAACGTGTCACCTTTCAAAATTTTAAAACTTCTGCCATCTGGCAATTTAATTGTATCACCAGCACGAATCTTATTTGGATCTTTGATATTTGGATTTAATTTCATTACATCAGCATATGGATTTTTCCCTGTTGGTTTTCCACCTGTTGCACCAGGTGGTTTTATAGCTGCACCAGTTCTTGGATCTAAAATAGATCCAGAAACATTTTGTCCAGGAGTTGCTGACTTTCTACCTGTTGGCTTTCCACTTGCTGCTTCATCTAAAATTTCAGAAACAAATTCTGCTTCTTCATCTGACAATTGACTAATAAATTGATCAAGTTGTTGCTCATTGAGCGTTGACAAATAGCCAACAATTTCTCTTGCATCTTCGCGCATTGCAGACATTCCACCTGCATCAGCTAGTCTTCCTCTGCGATTTGCACGAACATCTCTCATAAATGATTTTGATTCATCTTCATCATCTTGAGGAGCTGCAGCAGATGTTTGTGTGCGTTCTTCACCGCTGTCTTGTTCTGGTGCCTCATAATCATCTGGTCTTTGTGGTCTTTCATTATAATTTGTTCCACCGCCACCACCGAGTCTTGATCCTGCAAGATTTGACGCAACATCACCTGCAACTTGTGATCCTGTTGCACGTTTGACAGCATCGCCAACTGCGCCAGCAGCAGAACCTACGAGTGATCCAACACCAGCTGCTTTGGCGCCTTCTTTAAATTTGCCGCCAGAAAGAACTGATCCGACACCACCTTTAATTGCATCGCCAGCAGCAGTCTTAAGAGCACCGCCAACGACTGGAATCTTACTGATTGCTCCGCCAACTTTTGATACAAGTCCTGCAGCACCGCCTGCGAGTTTACCAAGCGCAGTGCCTGCAAGTTTGCCAGCAATCTTACCACCAATTGCGCCGAGTGCTGTACCAACACCTGGAATAAATGAAGCAATTGGTGCGACTTTTGATACGACCTTTGCAACAGTCTTGACACCTTTCTTAAGTGCCTTGCCGATCTTCTTGAAGAAACCTTCATCTAAAGATGCAAGTTGAATTGCATAAACAAATTCTTCTTCAGTAAGTGTTGCGAGATATTCATCAAACTCTTCTTCAGAAAGAGTTTCCATCTCAGCAATAAATTCTGATGATTGCTCTTGAAGGGCTTTAAATTCTTCTTCTGTAAATTCTTGTTCTTTAAATTCTGTTACAATGCTTTCAACGAGAACATCAAACTCAGCGTCGACTGCTTGCTCAAATAGGAGCATTTGTTCTTCATTGAGAACAACGAGTTCTTCGTTCATTGCTTCAGGTGATTCTTCTGTCTCTTCTTCTTTAGACTCTTCTTCGCCTTCTGCTGGAAGTGCCTTCATGTTTTCTGCAGGAGCTCCTGGGCGCCCTGGTTTTGGTGATGCGTTCATTGATTGTGCTGTTGCAGCACCTGGTGATGTTGGATCACCCATCATGCTTTCACCACCCAAATCAGCATTCGGGTCCATCATCGCAGCCATTGGGACTGGTTCTTTGCCAGCAGCTGCAACTGATGCTGCAAGAATTTCTGCTGCTGATTCGTGTAATGATTTATGACGCATTTATAACTCCTGAAGAGGTAATATTATTTATAAAACTTATAATTTTGACAAGAAATTTTCAAAGATCTTTAGTGAAATCTCGTCTAATTGCTTCTGTTTTGCGCTTTTAATTTGATCGTGATATTCATTAATATTGATTTCTTTTACTAAACCATTATCCCAAACCCACTCTTTTCCTTCCATAATTCCCTGTACAAAAGCACCTGGAGCGGATGGATCAGCAACAATATCAGCTGCTGTTGCAAGATAAAAGTCTGGTTGCACAATATTCACACCATCAACATTCTTTAAAGAGCCCATACCACGTGAAGAAACACCAAGAGTTGCGCCTGCTTCCATTAGATTCTTAGCGATCTTACCCATAGGTGTATCAAGAACCTTTGCCTTTCCTTCGAAGACATTGCCGTTTCTCTTAATGTTCGTAATCATATGAGAGACGCGCTCGAGATTAATCGTTGGCGACTCTGGATGACCGAGCTCTCCAAATGCACGATTCTTATCGACATATTCTTTCATGTAGCGATTGACTTCGTTCTCGAGAACTGTCACTGGATATGAGCGACCGTTACGATTCTTTGTCTCAGCGACAAGAAATGGACCTTGAATGTAAAGTGTCTTTACACCGTTGTTTTCTTCAGTGATATACTTTACTTCTTCGACTGTTTCTGTAATCAGTTTCATTTTTCTATTCCTTTATTCCAAGTGCTGCTCTTTTTCTCATTGATCTTTTTCTTTTTAAGAGAGCACGTGCCATTTTTGCTTTGCGTTTAACTTTACCACGACGTTGTCCACGTTTTCTACGAATTCTTTCTTGTGCTGACATTCTCTTGAGTTTTCCACCACGAATGGTATAACCTTTGACAGCAGATAATTTCTTACGTCTTTGAACTTTACCACCACGAACTCTTGCTTTAACAATCTTTGTGCGACCCTGACGAATCACATTTCCTTCGTCAAGTTGTTCTGTTTCTTCTTCTAATTCAAATGGTGCTTCAACTGCTAATGCTTTTTTAAATAAATCTAATTTATTTGTTGCAATTTCATTGAGGCGGCGAATAATTTCTTCTTTTACATTCGTACGATCCATAAAGTTTTTAACTTCTGATGATTTAACAACTCTTGGATTCATATACTGCATTATTTTAATGCGCTTTTCTTCTTCTTCATCGCGCATTTGATCATTTCCATCATCGTCAAGAACTTCATTTTTCTCATCTTCATTATTTGATTGTTTAAGTGCATCAACGCCATATGGTGTTTGCATTACCTTTTCGATATTCTCATCACTTAAACCTTTTGATTTAAGATACTTGACTGCTTCTGCATCTTGCATGCCAGCATTTTCTTTTTTCTTTTTTGATGGATTTTCTTCAGCAATGACTTTCTTTACTCGATCAGCAAAAGTATCTGTTGGTTTGATGCCGTTTTGTTTCATTTCTCTTTTTTCTTTTCGATCAACGAGTTTTTGTAAATTTGCACCTTTCCCATCTTCAAAATCAGAAGAGCCATATCGATCTTCATATCTTTGAATTTGTTCTTTCATTTTACGTTTAATGCAAACTCTTTTGCTTTATTAAAAGTTTCTTCGTTCTCAAGAAGCATATCAGAAAATTTTTGTTTATTTTCTTCATTCAATGATTCATACACTTCATGAATTTTAGTCATGACTGATCTTTCAACAGGAATTTCTTCACCTGTTGAAAGCAATACTGGAACATACTCTTCGTTTACATATCCAGCAATTGGTCCGCCAGTTTTTGCTGCACCAATTGGACCTGAACTGACTGTATTCAATGCTGCACCAAATCCTGCACCTGAAGTATCATATGGTACTGGAAATGTAAGACCATATTTGTTATCCATATACAATGCAACACGTTGACCATTTGGAAACAAACGAATTGCTTGGCGCTTTAAAAGCAACATTGCAGGTGGATTAAATTCTTCGTTTAGATTCATTTTTTCTTCTCTTAATGTATCTCTAAGCGCACGTCGTAATTGTGTGTCTGGTGCATTCACAATCATTGGAATTGGCATTGCTGAATTTACTGCTGACACAGCATCTCTTTTTTGTGCAGATAATTTTTGTAAAATTCTATAATGTGATAACTTTGGATTCTTTTGCGAAACATTCACATAATCATTAATTCCAGCTGCAGCTGTTGAAGCACTTACAGGAAGTTTCAATCTATTTTTAACAAGAGAAACGCGATCTCGGATGCGTTGTCTTATGTCGAAATCCTTTTTTGCTTCAGTTAATTCAGTCATTGTTCTGCTGTTGCTGTCTCAATTTCAGTTTGTGGAGTAGAAATAAAATTAGATGCAACTTCAACTTTCTTTACTTCAAGAGCATCAGCAATTTTATTTGCCAAAGCACCGTGTAAAGCCTCTGCTGCTGCATCGCCATCTCTTGAAAAAATCGCGCTTACTAAAGATTCACTGTTCATAGTTACTCCAATATTTATACAATTATTGCTGAGGTTGTTGTTGCGCTGCAGCCTGTTGTTGCATTGCTGCAGCTTCTTCTGGTGATCCTGGTGCTGGTTGAGGTGGAGCATATTGTGCTTGAATCTGCATTATTTGCTGATTCATAATTGCTTCCTCTTCCGCTCTTCGAATTGCATCTTGCTGCTCTTCTAAACGCTCAGTTTCGAGCTCCATTTTAATCTTATCAATAGATTCTTCATCTAGATGCAATACATTCTTCTGTACCCAAGCCTTTGAGAAGTATCTTCCTGTAAACTGTTCGACCTGAGCAAGCAATTGAACACGAGCTGTGTTTAGATCTGCTTCTCTTAACTCTGAGAAGTTATTATCTTTCAAGAAATCGTAATGAATGTTCTCTCTAAGTTCTTTCCATTCATCGACAGAAGCAATGCCCTTTAGAGCCAACTGACGTTCCATGAGTTCATCGAATAGAATTGTAAACTTAGAACGAAGTTTCTCAATAAACTTATTAAACTTAATTTCGTCTCGAGAAATTTCTTGAGAACGACCAAGCATAAATCCTTGACCGATTTCGAGGCGAGTAATTGGAATATTTAACGACTTATAAAGTTTCTGTTCGAAATACTTGACATCTGTCATCTCACCAAGATTTTGTCCTGGTGGTAGAGTTGTAATCTCAGTTGAACGACCTTCACCGCGACGTGGAATCCAGAAGTCTTCCATGATTGACATAAACTTACGATCGTCTTTGACTTCACCTGTTGAAGAATCATAAACAACTTTATTTCGGAACTTTGTCATAAAGTCGCGAAGATATTGTTCTGCTTTGAGACGTGGCATATTACCAACATCAATATAGAACACACGACGTTCTGGTGCACGTGATAGACGGTAAATGACAACAGCGTCCTCAACCATTCGGAGCTGGTTGAGGGGCTTTATCGCTTTGTGAAGGTACGATAGAACCATTTGACGTTTTGGATCAAGAATTCCAGAATTTACGTTTACAATTGCGTCAGTTGCAATTTTGACAGCGCCATCTGAAACCGTTGAAACTAATTGTTGACCTTGTGAAGATGTCTTATCGCTGAACACATAGAATTCTTGCATTCCTGCGACAACTTCTGCGCCTGTTCTTGGATCTTTTTTCTTTTGAATTTGGCGAACTTTTTTGATCTTTCTTGGATCAATGTAAACAAGTTCTTGAATACCAAGTTGTGGTTGAGCACGATCAACTAGGACTTGAAAGAATAATCTTCCGTCAATGTACCAATCGCGGAACAGACCAGAGCCATCGTTTGAGAAATTTAGAAGTTTGAGAACGTGCTTGAATTCTTCACGAATTGCTTCTTTAATTTCTTCTGGCTGTTCAAGATCGTCAACAATAATTGATACTGACTTACCAGAAACATCGTGAACAATTGCTTCGTTCACAATTTCATCAACAGCAGACTCAAGTTCTGGTTGAAGTGCCATCTCACGATAACGAGAGATTAAATCAACTTCGTTTTTAAAACTTGCTTCAAGATCTAGGTATGTGCCGAAATATCCACCAGTGCCAAGATCAACAGCACCGTCATCGGAGACTGGTGCTGTGATCTGTGGTTGAATATCTGCTTCTGGCTTTTTTCTTAGAATTTCAAAGCCAAATAAGTTTATACCTGCCATATGCTACTCCAGAATAACGAAGTCAAATAAAACATAAAAATAATTTCAAATTGAGATTTTAAGCAACAGCAACTTCAGCTGAAGTCCAATATTGATATTGGAATGTCACTGCAAACTCTTCAATTGCATCATTTGCGTCCCAACTTACATCAATTGGAGAGATATCTACTGGGAACATATCAATAAATGTATAAGATTTAATGATATTTCCTTGCTTTCCATATTGATAAACATCAGCATCAAATGCATATTGATTAAAACGTGCGCGCTGCAAATTGCTTTCGTGACCGTTTATTCTTCCCATCCATCTTTCAAGCTGATTTCGAATGACAAAATCTTCGTCATTGATAACCGTTACAGTCCACTCTGGGAATGTTCTGTTTCCAGCAACTTTTACAGTTCTTCCAAAGTATGGAATTTCAACTGTTCCAATTGTAGAGCCTGGAAGTTGTGCAGTTTTTGCTGTGAAGGTAAGTTTTCTATTGAAAACAGGTACGTTAATCTCAAATAAATTTGGACGTGCGCCGTCGAGTGTAAAATTACCCTTAAAGTCTGTAATGTTAAAAGGCATTGCGTTCTCCTGACTTTAGACTATTTATTAGGTTCTGCCAACAACTTCATCAAATGAAACACCTGATCGAACTGCAACAAAGTTAAGTTGAATGAAATTAATGCTGCGATTAGGCTTAACATAAATGTCACCAATAAACTCATTGCGATCAACAACATCTGGTGTATTGTTTGATGCATCACAAACAACCTTAAAGTCTGTGATTCCACGACGACCCTTTACAGTTCTCAAGAATGGCTCAACGATTGATACAAATTGTGATCTTGTAAACTCATCATTGAATTCGAAGAGTTGGGCTTTTGCTGCACGAGAAATTGCTTTCTCAAGAGCAATAAACAATCTACGAACATTGATACGATCAAAAGCACTTGGCTTTGAAAGCATCGTCTTATCGCCAAACAAGAGAGTACCTTCACCAGCGAATGATACAACAGGATTGACACCATTCTTATAGAGTGTGTCTCTGTCTGCTTTTGCTGGATAGTAAGCAAGTTTAATTACATTCTTGACTGATCCACGTGATGCACCTGCTGGTGAGAACCATGGATCTGTTTCAGTATCTGTTCTTGCGCAAAGTCCAGCAACGTCACCGTTGAGTGGAATCCAACGATACTTGTCGTTGTATTTGTCATACTGATACTTCCAGCCGCTGTCCATTACTGCGTAAGAAGATGACACATTTGAGAGTGCATTCTTACGATAGTTGACAACGTCATCAGCTGGTGTTGCTGATGTTACGTTGGCAAGAGCTGGTGATACGAATACGACGCAGTCCTTACGAACTTCAGCAATACTGTTGATTGCATAAAGTGCCGTTGCTGAATCAGCATCACCTGTCATGACAAGAGAAACATCAATTAGATCAGCATCAATAAATTTGCTATATGCTGTTTGAACGTTTCCAGAGACGATCGTACCATCAGCACCGCTGCTGAGAGATACTGTGTGAGCAGCTGCAACGTTTGGTATATGAGCAAATGATTTACCAGCTGCTGTTGTGCCCCATGTCACATATGTGTTAGTAATATCTGGGTGATCTGTCCAGTAAATATACTTTGACTTTCTCCAAATTACGTCACGATAATAATTTGAATTGCCAACGCTATCTTTTGCGTCTGAGGCTTTTGACACAAATGGATATGTTTCAAGAACCGTTCCAGTTGTGCCGCTGAAAAGACCATCTTCGTCAACAACAACGATGTGCATTTCATCATTTGCACCGCCAGCTGCAGAAACATATGAAGACGTTCCTGGAATTGCGTCAAAGTAGTTCTTATATGCCCATGCATCAAAGTGTGTTTGATTTGTGTTTGCCCAAACGCTGACTTTGAGTGAGTTACCAAGTGCACCAGGATATCTTGCAACCCATGCACCAGTGTTACCAGTATTTGCACCGTAGTAAGAAGTGAAGTATTGATCTTCATTCTTAATAAGGTATGTGTTGTTACCAGAAGCAGTTGCTGTTCTTGTGCTCACTCCGTTAACTGCACGAACAACACGGAGATCATTTCCGTATGTCAAGAAGTTTGCGCAAGTGAAGAATGAAACCGCAGTGTTATTGTCTGGTTTCTGGAAAACTTCTACGAGTCGAACCTCGCTCTCAATTTGTCGAGCAAGTTCTGCTGGACCCCATTGAAAGATACCAGCAAAAGCACCAGTGGTTGTTCCCGCTGCAGGAACGACGGTTGTTAAATCGACTTCAGAAGTAACAACACCAGGAGATAATTGAAACGCCATGTTTATGCTCCTATAAATGGAGAATTAAGAAAATCTACGAAATTATTTAGTAAAAACGAGTTTTTAAGGTTTTTATCAAAAAGTCCCCCATTTTTTGTCATCTACGATGTTCCAGACAGCTCCATCTTGTACAAATGAGTTCGTAGAATGCTCAGTCATTGTAATCGGAAGAGGGAGCATCTCGTCTTCAATCTGTTTTAATTGTTCTTGGTGTAGTCTTTGTTTGATGTTTGTATCACTGATTTCAGAGAAGAAATTTTGACTTGTGCACCAAGAGAACAGAACAAGACACATGACGAGATCATCATGACTTCCCTCTTCAGCCTCAAAACTCGCTCCTCGAGCTGTAAAGGTTGATAATTCTGATATTGTTTCAAAATCTTGTATGATTATCTGTTGAGATTCGATTAAATTCTTTAAAACAGAGCATCCGAGTCGTTTAACGGACTTTGTGGTTCGAATTCCTCTGTTTGATTTTTGTCCATAACCCCATGTAAGCGTCATACGACTTTTAAGTTCTACTGTCGAGAGAATATTCTCATACTCATAGTCTTCGAAGAGAGAATCGACAACCTGCTGACCATTATCATTGATTTCAACGAGAACATACGCTCCGTTATAATACTCAGCCATTCTTTTAATAATACTCGGATACACAAGAGGGCTAATATTATTATCTTTATAGGTCGCGACCAACGTATATGGAATTGTAGAGATATCCAGAACAACAAATGCAGAGTAGTCTAATCCCTTTCCACGGCTTGTATCAGCAACAAGAATATAACTCTTTCCTGCCACTGGTTGTTTATAGATCGAAATTCCGCTTTCTGTTTTATTAATTGGAGTTACAAACGCTAAAGACTTTAGACCTGCTGCAGAGATCAAAGTTCCCGTTGATCCCATAAATTCTGTTTCAACTTCTTGATAATATTTCTGATCACCAAGAACTCTTCTTTGTTCGTCTGCCCATTTCTGATCACGCCCTGGAACCTGTCGCCAGTTCGCTTCGATGTGCATAAATCCATTATGCCCCTCAGTTGCCTCTGTCCACATCTTATAAAAATGATTCATGCCGTTGGGTGTAGAGGAAATGAGAATCTTAGACGTCTCACCAGAAGAAATCGTAGGATAAACAGAAGTAAAGAAATCTTCAGCAATGTTACTTGGAACGAATGCAAATTCGTCAAGATACAATAGCGAGATAGAGAAACCACGAATTGCAGAGGAAGCAGTAGAGGTTGCCATTACACGACAATTGTTTTCAAGTTCAATATCACCTTTGTTCCAAACACGAACACCTTGCTGAATCCAAAGTGGCAATGCTTCGTATGCAATTTTAATACGACTGAGAATTTCACGAGCTGTTGGTGCTTTGTTTGCAAGAATTGCAACAAACTTATCTTGATTAAAAAGAATATACCAAAGAATATAACCAACAACCATGGTCGTTTTACCAAGCTGACGACCTGCTTTTAAAATCACTTTGCGATTTTGATTGATGTCTTGAATTGCTTGTCGCTGAAAAGGATAAAGATTAATGTTTATAAAACCTTTGTCCAATGTAATAATCTTTACATAACGTTCAATAAAGTAAATTGGATCTTCTGAGCATTTAACAAACTCACGAACTTCATCTTCTGTGAGTGATACTGGCATGTTCACCTTTTTCAGATGAGGATTGCCTAAATAATTTTTAATTTTACTCGGAAGATTCATTCTTGAGTTTCTTTAATAACTCTGCTGTCGAGCCAACGAACACTGCTTTGTCTACGTTAATATTTGTTGGTGCTGCTTCTTTTGGCTTTAAATCTAATTGCTGCTTCTGAAGAATCATAAGTTTCTCTGTGACATCAGAGAGATTTTTAATCATGTTTGCAGCAACTTCATATGCACGCGGATGTTGTGATTCTTTGGCAACTTCAAGAATGCCATCGAGTGCTTCGTTGCCTTTCTCAATTAGATTGTAATAATTGGCACGTGAATAGTTTGCATCTGGATTTTCACCAGTGTCAGAATGAATCGTGATTGGCTTGTCGGATTTGTCACTCACAACAGGCACATAATCAGTGTTCAAAATTTCTGCTAGATTTTTATCTGTTTCGCTCATAAATCATGTGATGTTTGGTGCATATTCAACAGCAACATCAAATCCAAATGCAGTGTTTGCATTTGCTGATGTTGGATCTGGTGTTACGACTAGATTTGAAAGTTGATAATCTGTTTCAGTGCGATAACTTGCAAGATTATATGCTGTATTTGACACAGCACCAGTCACGATCGTATTTGTTTCAAAGATGCCAGAAATATCACTCACAACCAATGTGTTTGATACATTTGTCCAAGATGTTACAAATCCACTTGCGCTTGCTGAATCAAGTTCTCTGCCTTGATAAACAACTTCTCCAGTCTTATAATCACCAGTGCCTGATACCATTGCGAACGACTTTGGTCGATCATTTGACGTATTAAACTCAAATGTATTTGCAGTTGATTGACGAATGACTTTGACATTTGCATCTGGTCCGTACAAATATCCTCTCATCAAAAATCCAAGATTCCATTGTAGCATTCTAAGTTCTGCAGGTGGACCATCAGAACCAGAAGCATTATAATCAACACTTTGAAGAATTACAGGAACATCAACAGGATTTCCAATGCCAACTAAATCAAGTGTCATTGTATAATCTGGATTAAAAAATGGAAGAATTTGTTCAATGAGTTGTGTGCCATCTTCTGTATTGCGAACATAGATGTATAAAGAAAAACTAAAGTTGTATGGAGCAAGTGTCACTGTTTTTAATTCAGTGTCATTTAATGGTCCAAATTGTTTGATGTATGGTGATAGTTTTCTTGTTGGATCATATGCAATGCTGTTCAGCTCAAATGTCATTCTTGGCAATGTGATTTGAACTTCTTTTGCAAGTTTAGGATCTTGTGTAATACGTTGATAGAATTTTTCTTTTGTGATATAATTTAATGGCACAATGATGCGTTCAATCTCAGTTGTTCCTGCTGCATTGTATCGAAACAATTTGAGATTATTAAACATGGTGCCGAATGCGACAACCATCTTGCGAGTAGTTCGATGATAAAAATGTTGATTGGATAACATATCAATAATTCTCGTCTATTGTTCCAAATGGATTCGTTTCAGTCCAATCAAGAATATTATCTGCTTCTGTTTCAAGAAGAACATTTTCTTCAAATGGATCAGCTGGGCTTTCTTGTGGATTATTTGAAAGCATCAACCATTGCGCGCCAGATTCAGCGCCTTTTATTAAAACATTTGGTGCAAATGATCCCTTGATGTTTCGTAAAATAAGTTTCTTTGTTGGAAGATCCCAACTTGAAACATATCCTTTTGCAGTTGCAGCTGCAAGAGAAGCACCTTGATAAACAATCTCATGCTCTTTATAAGTATTTGTTCCGCTGGTATTCATTGTGTATTCAATACCATATGCATTTGCATCACCAATTGCATCAATCTCAGCAATGCCTGTTGTAAGTCTTTCGCCATTATAACGAAAGACCTCAAGATTTAAACTGTACATATATGGTGCAGATTTACCTAACTGGAAGAAGTTTTTTTCTTCTTCAACAAATTTAATTTCTAATAGTTTTTGTTGAACACGAAGGTAAATCAAATCACCTTCTTTTGGAACATTGCGGACGCCAGTTGGAACATTTTTCTCAAATGTTCGACGTGCAACAGCAACACGTGCTTCTTTTTGAATTTGCAAACCAAACTTTGAGAAAAATTCTTGATTGCCTTCGAAGTCTTGAAATGACTCAAGATACATTTCAAGCGAGTATGCAGTTGAATATGATTTGGCTGGATCATCACCAAAAAGACGATCTAATTCAGACTGTGATTCTCTTGGAAGATAATAAACATCAATGCCATGATTCTTAATGGATTCAATGATCATGTCCTCGATGAGAATTTGCTCTCGAGTTGCATTTTGATTATAGAAATATACACTTGTTCCCATAATATTATCCTGTGATCATCATCGGAGGATATTCGTATGTGTCTCTAAGTTTTTGTTCTAAGACCTCAACCTCTTGTGTTCCCTCTGCTGCAATTTTCTCACCATTGATTACAAGCCCACCAGGAAGTGTGTAGTTTCCATACTTGCTTAAATTTGCACCCCACTGTTTCTTAAACAATGCAGCAGTATATTCTTTGAGCCAAGAATCACTATAAACTTTTGAATAAACAGTTGGATCAATAATTCGATGTGCTTGCATTACGATATAATCATTCTCGTTTAATCTTCCTGCCCAATCCATATAAGCAGTCACACGATTGACTGTTTTGTTATATCGAAACGGAAGTTCACCAGTCACAATCATATCAAGCATAGACAAATGAGTTCTTGCGATATAGTAATAAGTGTAACTAGATGCTGTGAGACTATAAAAATCATTTAGACGAATTTGATAGTTCACATCAAACATGTTAAAGCCTTGAGAGCTCTGAGAGCTGATGCTCTGTCCAGATATTGGAAGAATTCTTGTAATTCCAACAATATTATCAGAAACATCAATATAACCAGCTGCAATGTTTGCTGCAGTTACTTGTGTTGCGAGATAGATTTCTTCTGTGCCGTCGTAATGATATTCTCTAAACTTTGCGAGTGCATCATCGATTCGATCTTCGAGTTGATCGTCGTCAACGTTAATATCAATCACAGGGAATCCGAGTTTACGGAGACAGTAATCTTTAAGTCCTTCTCGAGTCGTAGGTGTTGCCATTGATTTATTCCGATGTTTTGATTATTTATTTAAGAAGGCAGCAGTCGGTGGAGTGAAGTTATTGACGTAGCGAGCGATGCCTTTGGTAATTCGTAAATCATCTATGTAACCATAGAAAGGATAACTAGCATTCCAACCTGTCGCTGTTGAAATTCCGCCTACTGTTAGTGCAGTTGTTGTGGAATCTGAGAACGATACGCTTGTTGGACCAGCGGCTAGATTCCCATTAACAAAAGTACGAACATTACCGTTATATCTGGTTACAGCAATATGATACCATGTTCCAGTTGCTGTTAAGACATTTCCCGTTACAACACTTGAACCTGCAGCATTGAAATATGCTGCAATTGTTTGATTTAGTTGCCAAATACATTAATATTTTTCATAATCAAATAATACAAACAAACCTTACAAAAATCAATAACAAAATCAACCCTCATCATCCTCATCACCACACAACACATACACCTCTTCATTATCACAATTCACACCCACCTTAATCCCATACTCATTAAAAATATCTTTCTTCAACTTCTCAACACTCTCATCCTCACCATCCCAACCCTTACCATACATACCAAACATAAACTCATTCAAACCCACCACACCATCTTCACCACCCCCCACATTAACCATCAAACCAATAAACTCATTAACCATCTTCTTATTCTTAATTTTCATAATCAAATAATACCAACAATTAATTCAAAAATCAATAACAAAATCAAACCTTCTTACTCTTAAACCCCAAATTACAATCACACTCAACATTCCAAACAATCCAATCCTCTCCATTATTCAACTTCTTCAACTCATTCAACTTCTTCTCAACCTTCTTCCAATCCTTCTCATCACCACCAAAATTCAACACATAATCCTTAACCTTCTCAACACCTTCCTATCGTGACTGGGAAAC
>OGVX01000009.1_pt1 | contig 15220 bp, 8 predicted proteins | sample 1575851 | NCBI WGS metagenome assembly OGVX01 (sample SAMN07581529, study PRJEB24739) | freshwater metagenome | place: Singapore | collected 2015-01
GTTTCCCAGTCACGATAATTTACGGTGCCAGATAGATCTGAGCTTAACGTATTAGCTACAGAATCTATGAATAAGTCAACAACATTTCGCTTAAATTTGGTTAACATTACGTGTCCTAAATCCTATGCTCTAGTTATTTATATAAACAGTTTCATATGTTGTTTGAATAGCTGTTTCATAATTTGTGTCAGTAGATTTGTCAGTAGTTCTTGAAGTGCCAGTTGACTTAGAAGTTGCTACCATTGTACCAGCACCAGAATCAGTTAAGAATGTTGTAGCTGTATCAAACGATGTAAGAACAGATGTTGTTCTAGTTGTATCGATTACCAATTCAGATGTATCTGTGTTTGTTAGAATGGCTGTAATTTTTTGGGTCTGTCTGCCATCTGATTCATAGTTTGTTAATGTATCAACAGATGTAAGAGTTTGATATTGTGTGTTTCTAATACTGAAGTCAATAACTGTTTCTGTGCTTATAGACGTATTGAATACAGTTGCTCCACTTGAGGTTGTGTACTCTGTTTCTGTACCATAAGACGTGGAAGTCGATGTGTTGACCAATGTTCCTTGATCTGTTGTTGTGGCAGTAGACTTACTTGTTAATATATCACTAATTGTTACAGTTGTTGTATTGAATGATGTTACAGTACCAGTGAATGTGTTTCTTGAAGTTGCAACAAGTGTACCAGCTCCAGAATCTGTCTGGAATGTTGTAGATGTGCCTCTTGCCGTATCTGTATCAATAGTAGTTGTTGTGGCAAATTGTGTGATTTTACCTGAGCCAGTGATTCTTGCTGTCTCTGTAACATATGCTGTAGCAGTTGTCAAGAACGTGGCAGTTTGTCTTGCTGTTGGTATGCCAGTACTGTATACTGTATCAAAAGCAGTTGTAGTTGACTTCTGGGTCAATGGGCCAGTTGCAAAAATTGTATTGAATGCTGTTGTTGTGTCTTGAGATGTGGCCTTCATTGTACCAGCACCAGAGTCGGTCTGGTAAGTTGTCGTTGTATTCTTAGAAGTACCATACTCAGTGAACAGTGTTGCATAAACAGTTAGGGTGCTCTTAGATGTACCAAACGCTGTTGTTACAAATGGATCGGTTGCAAATGCTGTGGAGAATACAGTGGATGTTTGTCTACCTTCTTCAAATCTTGTATATGTTGTAATTGTATTCTGAGAAGTATCCTTTAACGTACCAGCTCCTGAATCAGTCTGGAATGTTGTCGCTGTAGATGCTACTGATTGTGTAATTAGGTAAACAGTATCAAATGCAGTTGTTGTATTCTTAGATGTGTTAACAAGTGTGCCTGCACCATAGTCTGTTTGGAATACAGAAGCTGTCGTTCTTGATGTACCAAATGCTGTAAGTGCCTGGGTCTGTCTACTTGTATCAATAATAGTTGAGTAGGATGACAAGTATGTTGTTGTAGTATTAATGTTAGACTGGTAGGCACTTAGGTAAACTGTTGTAGTTGTATCGGAGGTACTTGTAATGGCAACAGTCTGGCCAGCTGCTGTATTTTTAGTTGTGTCGTAGGATGATATAGTATTTCTTTGAGAAATATAATATGTACCGCTAGCTGTCAGTGTTGTTTTAGATGTCGCAGTTGTTTTACTTGTAGCTGTAGCGTAGCTTGTAGCAGTAGATTTTGAAGTTGATATTAAAGTGCCCTTACCAGAATCTGTTTGGAATGTAGTAGTTGTATTAAAGACAGAATCCGTATTGAACAATGTGGTTGTGTTAAATGCAGTCGTTGTTTCGTAGGCAGTGCCAACGACTGTTTCAAATACAGTACTTGTACCAAAGCTGCTTGACATTAGGTACTGGGTTTCAGTAGCCACAATTGTATCAATTGTAGTTAACTTAGTTGTAACAGTTGATGTTAATGTACCAGTTAACTTAGTTATAAGCGATGATGTATTTCTCAGTGTACCTGATCCAGAGTCAGTCTGGAACACGGTCTGGTAAGTTGTGCTTGTATTATTAACGCTACTCTTACTTGTATCGTAAGTTGTTGTTACGACAGAAGAGGTTGATGTGGTTGTGCTCTTGCTTGTTGATGTGGCCTTAGAGGTAGCAAATGTTGAATCAAATAGTGTGCTGAATGTCGTGGCAACAGCACTCTGTGTTATCTTAGATGTATCAAATACAGTATTGAGATTGGTTACTGTATTAAATGAGGTTGATGTGTCAGTAGATGTTGCAACATCTGTTACTCTATTAGTATCGATAAGTGTATTATAGGTGCTTGTCGTACTCTTGCTTGTAATCGATGATGTAATTTTGTTCAACGTTGTATCGAAGCTTGTTAAGAAGGCTGTTGAACTATCAAATACAGTGTCTATATTTGTGCCTCTCTTGGTATCAAAAGCTGTTGTCACACTCGTTGAAGTGTTAAATGCAGTAACACGTGATACTGTGGCAAAGTTACTTACATACACTGTATTACGTGAAGTGCTTGTTGGCTTAGATGTTACCTGCGAAGTGCCAAAGAATGTTAGAATCTCTGTACCCTTTGAGAGGGTTGTTGCTCTTGAAGTTAACTTATCTGTGTCAAATATCGATACAGTAAAGAATGCAGTAACAAAGAGAGATGTCGTTGACTTGCTTGTATTATAGCCAGTACCAAAGATTGTAGTGGTATTTGTCTGGAACGAAGAAGTAGTTGTTCTAGATGTTGCCGTATCAAACAATGTTGTTCTACTTGTATCGTACACTGTTGTTGCTGTAATAACTGTATTACGAGATGTGTCTGTTGTTATAGCAGTTGATGTGTTAAACAAGCTTGAAGTGTCATATACTGTTGTTGTATTAGTGTCAAATACTGTTGTTGTGTTCTTACTTGTTTCAAATGCTGTATTAAATGTCACATAGCGAGTGATCTGATTTGTATTGTAAGCTGTTTGGAATAATGTTGACGTGGCAATTAATGTAGGGTTTGTTGTCTGGAAAGCAGTGTCCCTTAATGTATTTCTGCTTTCAAACGCATAAGAAGTATCAGTTGTCTTGCTTGTAACAACATTTGTTGAAATTGTAGTTAATACACCAGCAATTGTTTCATAGGTTGTTTCATATGTTGTACTGAATAGAGTCTGGGTGACAACAATTCTATATTCTGTTAAAATAGCAGTATCTGTACCCTTCAATGTGCTTGATGTTGTTGCAAACAATGTTTGGGTTATAGTGTTTCTTGTTGTATTAGGAGAGGTATCAAATACAGTTGTTGTATCATAACCGGTATTAAACGCTGTTGATGTAGATTTTGATGTTAGTATTTGAGTTGCATAAGCTGTTGCAAATACGCTTGTAGTAGATCTACCAGTTAAGTTTGTAGTAAACTTAGATGTAGCTGTTGCAATATTTGTAGCGTAGGCTGTGTTGATTGTAGTATCAAACACGCTTGTTGTATTCTTGGCTGTCTCAAATACTGTTAAAAATGTTGATGTAGTAGATCTATTTGTATCAAACACCGTGTCAATTGCAGTTTCAAATATTGTTGATGTTGACTTAGATGTTGATTTAGAAGTATCGCGAGATGTGTCAGTTGCTATAATAGTATCGTATGTTGTGTCCACATTTGTTTCATACGCTGTTTGCGTATTGAATGCTGTTGTAGTTGACGTAGATGTAGATGTAGTTAGAGCAGTAGACTTTAGTGTAGCCTGGCTAGTATCTGTTGTTTTACTTGTTACAAATACAGTTGCATATACTGTATCAAAAGAAGTGGTTGTAGCGTAGGAAGTTCCATACGTTGTTGTAGTTGCTGTTGATTTGGATGTGGCAGCAGCTGTATTAAATACAGTACCATATGTTGTGGCCGTTGATATGTTTGTGCCAAAGTTAGTTTCAAATACTGTTGCAGTTGTCTTGGACGTATCTTTGGCAGTTGCAAAGTTTGTTTCATATGCAGTTGTTGTATCAAATACAGTTGTTGTTGATTTGCTTGTGGCTGTTGCTCTACTTGTCGCAAGAGCTGTAGATACTAAAGTGTTATATGCAGTTGTTGTTGATTTGCTTGTGCCAGTTGCCTGTGAGGTACTTTTTGCAGTATCAAATACGGTTGTTGTGCCTCTGGATGTACCAAACACTGTTGTTGTTTGAAAATAGAAAGTAGTTCCGTACGATGTAGTCGTAGCTTTAGATGTGCCTGTGGATCTAGTTGTACCAGCAACTTGTTGCGTACCAAAGTAAAATATAGTGCTGGTTGATTTAGATGTGCCTGTTGATCTGCTAGTTGCACCACCAGCTTGGGTACCTGTTGCTTTTGATGTGTTTGTTTGAAAATAGAAAGTTGTACCTCTAGAAGTATCAGTGCCTCTCGAGGTTGTTGTTTGAAAATAGAATATTGTACCAAATGTTGTTATTAAAGAAGTATCTGTAGTTCTAGTAGTATTTTTATCAGAAGTAGATGTTAATTGTGTGGTATCATAATAGTTGTAAATCTGCTGACATGGATCCACTAGTTCTGATGTGAGATATGATGTAACTGTCACTCCATAGAATGTAGTTTGTTTATACGCTGTCGTTTGATATGATGTGCTTACAGATGTTTCAAATAGAGTGTATACAGGTATACCCTTCGCGTATGCTACAACTGTATTACCAGTTGTATCGTATGTGGTAATAGCTGATGTATCTACAGTATAGAATGTATTATACAAGGCTTCGTTTGGTGTTGAAACTGTTGTGCCTGTACCAAACGTTGTTGTTCTTGTCGTATTGCCACCACCAGATGTACCTGTTAGGAATGATGTTGTTGTACCAAAAGTTGTTGAACCACCTACGTTTGTTTGTGTTAAGAATACAGTTGTAGTTTGGAAATAAAATGTAGTATTGAATGTAGTTGTCGTATTGAAAGAGGTTGTTGTTGAACCACCTGCCTGGGTACCAAAGTAAAATATAGTAAGAAATACTGTTACAGTATTGTAGGCACTAGTAGTTGCTCTAGATGTATTATTACCAGCTGCAGTCTGGGTGGCTACATTCGTTTCAAATGAAGTTGTTGTAGCAAAGTTTGTAGCATAGGCTGTATTAAATGTTGTATCAGTGCTAAATGCAGACACAGTTGATTTGCTGGTATCATAACCAGTATCAAATACTGTATCAAAAGTTGTTGATGTATTGAATACAGAAGTTGTAGATCTACTTGTAGATGTAGCTTTATTTGTACCAAAAATTGTATCGTACGTCGTAGAGTATAGTGTAGATGTTGCCTTGTTTGTATTGAATACAGTTACATAGGCAGAAGTTGTATTTTTGGATGTTGAACCAGTTGTATCAAAAATTGTGGCAAACGTAGTAGTTGTATTTGTTGACTTAGATGTATTGATAGTCGTATCTGTTGACTTAGATGTTGCCAGAGCAGTGTTCTTAGAGGTATCAAATGAAGTAGTTGTACCAAATACAGTATTAAATGTAGTGTCAAATGTTGTTGTGGTACTGATCCCTGTAGATGTACTCTTTGATGTTTGCGTGCTAACTACTGTATCATAAACTGTGTTTCTTACAGTATTGTATGCTGTTTGTGTTGCATATACTGTTGTATAAGTTGTATTATAAACAGTGGTAGTAGATCTAGTACTATCATAAACAGTGGTAACTGTCGTATTATAGACAGTTGTTGTTGACTTGTTTGTAATCCCAGTTGTTTCGTAGACAGTAGAAGTAGTTTTTGTAGTTGCATAGGATGTGGCAACTGTAGTATCAAATACAGATGTAGTATTAAATACTGTCTGGTAAGCAGTGACGAACTGAGTGGTTGTGGACTTACTTGTGTCAACAACAGTATCAAATATTGAAATGTAAGCTGATGTTGTACTCTTAGATGTAGAAACAGTACTATCAGTTGTCTTAGATGTGGAGAATGCTGTTGTGAATATAGTGGCTGTACTTGTGCCAAGATTTGTATTGAAAGTTGAAGAGACAGTTGTTTGAGTACCATAGGCGGTAAGTAGTTCTGTCAATCTTACCTGATCAACAGTGAAACTAGTCTCAAGGATGCTTCTTGGTGCACTTTTTCTAATTTCTACCCTAGCATTTGCATCAGGAGCATTAACAAATACGACATTGTTACCAGAAACGGTGTAATCCGTACCTAGTACTTGAAGTACTCCATTTACTTTAACTGTTATCGTACTCATGCCCCACCCGGGATAGCAAACGTAGTCGTTGACCCATCCCCTATATATGCTTGCTGTTGAACGTCTGGTGTGGCAGCTGTAACTTCACTGCTTACAAGAACGCGTCCAAACTTCTCTACGCCAGCTGGGTGCCAAAGCTTTCTGAGAAGATCGCTATACTTGTTAAATACAACTGATGATCTCACTTCATATGAATAGTCTTGGTAATAGTAACTATCGTGAATGTATTTGTCAGAATTTAAGAAGCCACGAGTCGTTTTGAAGAAACCTTCACCCTGACCTTGTCTTGTTAGTAGTACTGTTCCAGAAGTAATTAAGTTTGTATTTGATAGTGATACTAGAGTTGCTTCTTCTCTTTGTTCGTATCCCAAACCAGAATCAATAACTTTAACTTCTCCGAGAGCATCTGAACCAAATCCACTAACGCCAGTTACCACAGCATTGTTGCCTAGATAACCATTACCCGTTGGTCCTCGTCCTGCAGGATGTTCTTGATCTAATAATTCCATTAACCCAATGACAGTATCTGTTACTGTAATCTGAACATTGGTTGTATAATCCTGACCTGGGTTTGTTGTAAAGATTTTTGAAATTGTACCAACTTCATAGTTCTGGTAGCCCAATGCATCTCTAAGAATGGTATCAAATCCAGCTGCTACATTTGAGAATAAACCGTAGCCAGTGCCTGTTGGATACGATAGCTGACCAACAAGCATATTATCAACACTGTTGGCAGTGCCAATATAATTTAGAGTCTGACCTATTGTATTAATCTTAACGGCTGAAGAAAATAGGTACTTAATGTTTGTTAATGCACCAATTCTCAATCCAGCCTGATCACCACCACCAGCAATAGTTGGTACAAGAACAGCAGCACCACCAGCAGACGTGCCACCAGTTGAATTAGCAATAGTTACAGTGACTGTAGATACATTTGTTGTTAAGAACCCATTACCACCATGAGTGATAGTGAATAGAGTTTCACCACCAGCTGTGTTGTTGAGAATAGCACCTGATCCATCAGTAACTAGGTTGGCAATAGCATTAGCGGTACCGTTAGAGAAAATAATGTAATCAGAGTTTGAATAACCTGTACCACCGTTCTCAACAACAACACCAGTTACTGGACCTTTAATTAAGAATACTGTATTATTTGTTGTATATCCAGAGCCGCCATCTTCAAGGTTGAATGAAATTGTACCATCTAGTTCTTTAAGTTTAGTTACAACAACCTTACCTCTTGAACCCTTACCTTGGACTTCTAGAATATCACCAACCGTATAGCCAAATGGTGAGCTTCTATTAGATACATCAACCTCTGTCATTGAACCAATAATCTTAGGAGAATTAATAGCTGTAACAGCTGGTATCTCTCCATCCGCTAATTTGGATTCATCAATTAGAACAACTTCATCATGTCTGAAGTTACCAACAACATCTGTTAGATAAAATATATTAATGTTTTTGTTATTAATAAATTTAGTCTGGAAACTTTCAACGTATGCTCTGGCACCAGAAATACGACCTCTAATAAACTCACCTACAAATAAGCTATTATAAGGTTTATAGGATACTTCTAGATAAATGTCTCTGTTCCACTCACCATCAGAAAGTCTAAAGACATCATCGCCTGGCTTATAGACACTAATGTTATCTGCAAACAATAACTGGAATAGAAGCTTTAGGCCACGCTCTGTGCCTTTAGAACCATAAACTTCTTTAATGTGCTTCTGAAGTAATCTCTTATCACCAGCAATATCATCTGGGATAGGAAACATATATTTCTTTTTAAACTCATTAATAAAAACATCAACAGTTTTATCAATGTCCCTATATTCTAATAGTCTTCTTGAATCGTAGATAACTTGGTTTTGCGATTCGAGCCATTCAAAGTATGCTTTTACAAATGCAATGAATAGAGGACCCTCTTCCTTATAGATAGAAGGGAATTGATTGGCAATAAACGGTGATATGAATTTTTCTAATTCTTTCATTATTCTCTAATGCCACGAACTGAAACAACCAAATGCGCTGACTCTACCTGGAGAACCTTATTTGCATTTGTTTCTAGATCTAGTTTCTTTGTTCTACCAAAGATCTCTAGTTGATTTTCAAATCCAACATCGTCATATACAACAGCACCAATTGAGATTGTACCTGTTGTGTAATCTACAGTACCAATTTTATCCTTTAGCAATTGGACTACGCCATTAACAGTAGATACTATCATTAGGTTGCCTTGACCATCGTCTTTAATCTTAGCCAAGTAATCTACATCGTTTAGATTATAGGTAAACAAAGATGATTCAATAGTTGAGGTAGTATCTTCATAAATTTTTCTGGCGGCTGTTGGTTCTTGCTTAAGCTCGTTCTCAAATGAGAATGCAATTCTGAATGGTATACCTGTATCTACCTCTATGTGCTTAACCAATCTCAGCCCTGTGTTGTTACTTAGAATGGCTGTCTCACAATCGTCAATTGCTCTAACTAGCTTCGAATATCTTAAATCAGAACCAAACTTAGCTAGATTATCATCACCCCACTGTAGCACCGTTTGCTCCACAAGAGCTTGAATATCTCTTTCTGATCTTGTTGTTAAGTTAATATTATAAAGAACTTCTGTTACAACTTCGGCAAAGAAGTATTCGGGATCAACAACAACTGGGTCAATAGATATAGCAGATCTTTCTTTTAGGAAGTTATAAATTTGTGTTTTGAGTGGAGTTGGTAATTTAGTACCACCAATTGGCTTAGCTGCTACAATAACTTTACCGTATTGTTTTGGTTCTGTTTCTTCACCACCATATGCTGTCACAATCTCAAGTGATGGAAATGCTTGCTTAGTTAGAGCAATATAGTCTTCAACAGTAACAGCTCTATTTTGTGTTGGGAAGTAGCGAGGAGCATTAAATTTAATTTCATCGTCGGTTTCATGCTCCGAACCTTGAGAGGAAGGTTCAACTGTTGTTATTCCAACAGTCTGATAACCCTGGATACTATTAGGAGCTGAGAAAATTTCTACTCCATTTGCATCTGCACCATTTGTTTCTCTATACGTAATAGTAATAACATTACCATCTATTAGTGCTTTACCAATATCACCATTACCAAATACAACTTCATATAGATGGTCTTCTGCACCTTGGATGAAGTACACATTATCTGTGTTGTCTAGGCCAAACAAGAATGTTTCTTTATTCCACTTAGTTTCTACTGTTGCTGTGTTTGAATCTCTAACAGTTACATTCAATGACTGAATATCTACGTTAGCCGATTGCAATAAGTAGCGTGCAGTTGCATTGGCAACAAATACTTCCTTAACAATATTACCTTCATATACAGCAACGTTTGCAGCCTCATAGACGCCATTGTTGGCTCTAATTACAATTGCTTCATCAGTCGTGAAGAAGAATGTTGTGTTGTCCTTTGTCTCACCATTAATCTCATAATACTTTGGAATAATAATTGAATTAGGAGCATCGTTTGGTGTAACTGTAATGTTAACATAAGCCACAGCAGATGTTCTTGAGCGAGGCGTGTAGTTTAGTTCTTTGGCATGGGATACAATAGACTCTCTTAGAGCGGCAGTGTCTAAAAACATCTCACTGCCAACCATGTTGAGATAAACGCCATTTAGATAGGTATTGTAGGCTAGGATATCCAACAAGACAGCCATATTAGACCCTTCAAAGTTATAATCTTTGAAGATGTCCTGTTGGGAAAGGAACGTCTTTAAACTAGACTTGTAGTTTGTAAAATCTAGCTCTGAAGTTGTAAGGAATCCATTAGCCATATTATCTTACTCTTTCTAATGCAAATGTTAGTACTTGTGGATCTTCTGACGTATCAATTCTAAATGTAATTGTTACATTATATGAATTGTTGTCATAATTAGCCTCTATCACAACATCTTCTAGTATGGCTCTTGGCTCATAGTTTTCAATTACTTCTACAATATAATCTTGTAGAATAGTTTCTGTCAAAGGTGACATTGGTTCAAACAATGATGCCTTTACGTTACCACCAATATCAGGATCTAAAATTCTTTCAAACTTATCAGTTAGAACTAGGTTCTTGACTGATCTTTTTACAGCATCCACATCTGTAACTCTATTGAGGTCACCAGAAAAAGGATTAATGCCAAGAGCAATACTCAAGTCAGAATATCTTGCATTCTTTTTAATAAATGCTGCTGTTGTTTTGGTGTAATTAGACATGGTAACTCTCTTTACAATTATTTATATTAACTATATTGACCATTTATTTTTTAACTGGTCTATAGATGCCTATCAGACTACCAAGCCCTGGACTGTTTCTTGTAACATCGCCTTGGGATGGATTGTTGTTTGTTGCCTTACCCTTTGGACTCTGATTACCACCAACAAACGATAGACGGCCGCCACTACTACCTAAAACAAAATTAACGTGTGAGTAACTCCAAAGGGCAATATCGCCACACTTGGCTTGGCTTACTGGAACAGAAATTGCCTTATAGGCTGACTGTCTATCTCTGATATCAAATGCTCGAGCTGTCTGGACAAACCTATATCCACTCATCTTGAGGCAGTAGTTAACAAACCCCATACACCATGGTGTCTGGTCTGATTTCCAGTATGCCGAGCCCTTACCATCAATACCAAGCGTCTCCCAGATTCTTACAATGTTTGGATTGGATCTAGCTCCACCCATACCTGTCTCAGACCAGTGGCCACCAGCAGCTAGCTTCAGCTGATCATTGATAAATGCGCAAAGATCGGATGCTGGTGGTGTATCAATAATTAAGCTCTCTCCGGTACCACCAGATTCAGGTGTACCAGGATAGTTTTCTTTTACACCATCTGCAGCTGCTGTTGGGTTTCTAAATTTATCAGGATTCTCAATATACTCTTGGCTTCGCTGAATGTTGTATGAAGTTGATGCATCATCCAAATCAATGCTTGGGCTATTTTCAACAAATACACCATTAATAGTGAACCCCTTTCTAGCTGCTGGACCAGTGACTGATATTGGTATAGGAGCCTTTGGAATAATAATTGTTGGGCCGCTTGATGGTTTGGATACAGGGCCACCTCCAATATCAATCTTAGGCTTAGCTAGAATTGTACTACCATCCAACTGAACCTTACTACCGCGAATACCACACTGACCCCCAGCATATACTGTAGCTGAGCTAGCTGCATCGATACCTATTGAACCACCAGAGGCAATAGCAAAGCTACCTTGCGAGTCTAATTGCATCTTACCACTTGAATCAATATTAACAGCGCCGCCTACAGCAACATCAAAATTCTTAGCGACATCTAATCTTAGGTTGCCACCAACCTTCCATGTTGCATCGCCGACAGTTGATATGTTTGTATTGTTGCCAGCTAGAATATTAACAGTGCCTGACACTGACATATTCAATGTTCCACCAACATATAGGTTCTCATCCTTCAACACAATATGGTATCGATCCTGGGCACCTCTGTGGACAATGGAACCGTCTGGATGAAACTCAACAAACGAACCCTTCTTATGGAAGATGTGTACTCTTTCTGCTCCTGGTGTATCATCTAATTCAAAAACGTGGCCGGCATCCGTTTCCATCACATGGTTAGCAGGATAGACAGCAGCAAACTTTGTTACAGGTTCAGCAAACGAAGATCCTTCTGCAGTTGCAATATTTGTTGTTACGCTAGATTTAGAATAGGCAATGGCATTCTTATCTACCTCACCCTCTAGCCCTCGTGCATGCCTTGAGTTTGTGCCACCGCCAAGTGGATCATCCTCAAGCTGCTCTGGTTTAGGGTGTATGCCAGATGGATCATTAAATCCTTTTTCTACATTTGCTTTATCTTTTGGAATACTTGTAAATGAACCAATTACAACTGGTTGCTGCGCCTGCATGCCGTCAATAAAAAATCCAACTACCCAATCGCCTTGGTTAACCATTGGTGCTGACATTTGGGCTGTTGAAGAAAGGAATGGCGCCCATGGTAGGTCACCAACTTTCATAGCAGCTTTATCATCTGTATGATAACCAATGCATCTGACACGAACTCTATTGATCTTCAGTGGGTCATTGACATCCTCAACAACACCAATGAACCAGGTCATAGAGCCAAATTGTGAATCACCTTCTGTTATAACATCCATTATTTTAAATTCTCTTGCTGAAATTCATTTAGACTATTGATGTCTTTTCTATACTCACTTATGTCTCTCTCGTAAGCATCTTTAAATAATTCAAGGATTGTTGTATAGTCGTCCATGTCTGTTATTGAGTGTGCACAACTGCCTACAAAAAATTTACCACCCAAGACAAAATCTTTTTCCTGCACAATATCACCAGATGGCTGAGCCATTTCAATTTCAACTGTATCGCCTGGCTTAATTCTAGGATTACCTAAAACGCTAATAGTTAAAACAGTCTGATTCATTAGTCCTCTTTGGGCTTGAGAGAAAGGTCTACCCTTTGCCAAGGTTTCTACTGTTTTATCTTTATCATCATCTTTATAGCTTTCGCTACCACATCTAATAAAAAGACTTGTTCGTTCATCTGTTTCATTTGGTCCGGGTATAAAATGATTTACTTCTTGGGTGTCCATCAATAGATTATCACCCATAAGAACAATATCACTCTTCATTCCAAGTAAGCCAAATTCTTTTGTTTTTACGCTTCTTGAAATGAAATCAAACGTCAGTACCTTATTTGTCAAGGTTCCGTTTTGTAGAAAGTCCTGTTGGTTTATTGACTGATGGTGCTGGAACTCAATAATTCTAAAATAGTCATTAGCTGCCTGAAGGTCAGGAGCTCTATTCTTGTCAGCAGCTAAAGTGTATTTGTGGTTGTTGGCAGCAGCAACAATTGCTTTAAGTGGTTTGAAGTATACTGTATCTCTTACTTCATAGAAAAAGTAATTGCCATCTTTAGGGTTAGATCCTGATATACAGTGCTTTGAAATATTTTCTATTGCTTCAAATGGAGTAAGAGATGGTACAACATATTTCATGTTACCATAACTTCCAACAGATTCTTTTTTTAGTGATTTGTCCAGGTATTGGTCATTTATTGTCATTATAATAGCTGACCCTTTACCTCTATAGCTTTTCTTAACTTTTGTTTTTAAACCTTTATGTCCACACTCAGAGATTGCTCTAAAAGTATATTTTGCAGCTTTGTTACCTTCTGATCTTTCTTGGCCACCTAGATCTTGAATAATAAAATCTTTTGTTATTCTTTCATGTGGTGCAATATCACTTGGGTCTTTATAGATGTCAACTCTAAAGATATCGCCTGGTTGGATACCAAAGCGTTGTGCAATGTTCATACCATCTAGAATCAATCCTTCAATGTAAGTAAATTTTGAAAATACTGATTCAAATAGTTTGAAGTGACGCACATAGGAGTTGAACCCAATCTCAGCTGTCACACCATTAGTTCTTTTTACTAATGTAATTTTATAAGCAAATTGATCAATCTGCTCTTTCTTAATAATAGCAGAGGTAGCAATTGTAGCCATTATTCAGCAGCCGTCCTTTCTGGCAAGTTAACTTTTCTGAAAATTCTTTCCATCTCTAGACCAACATCAATAGCCAGTGAGTTATCAAGCAATCTAATCTTTCTTTTTTGTTCGTTCTTAATTAGCTCATAGGTATAGTTATCCACTGGTAACCAACCTGTTCGTTCTGAAGCTGATATATGATTATAGGTTGTCTTTGTCATCCAATAGGAGTAATTGGAATTTCTATAATACTCAGCATTTGCAATATTCATTGCTGTAGCAAGACTGCCATACTTTTCTTCAATGAATCTTTCAAAGTCTTGATTGAATAGTGGCCAATCATAAACTGGATCAATCATATCATTAGACATTACTATAATCCACACATAGTCAATAGAGCCATAATAGTTGTAGGCTACCTCTGTTATTCTCTCACCTTCCTTGATGGTGTATGGATAAAAGCTATCAAAGTTATCAAAAAGCTTTTTGCCAAGAGTTGCCTTGAGCATAATATTTCTAACACTATGCTCGCCATATTGGACTAGAGGAAAGTTTTTAAAATATTTGTCTGACATTATTGTTTACCTAACCACCGTCTATAAATTCATCATCGGAGACATCATTCTCACCTAAGAACTGATCTGTATTATCTTGATCAAATTGCTCGACAGGATTTCTAACATTCTCACTGACAAGCTGATTACCTGGTCTCTGATCCTTAGGTAAGGACTCACCACCAGCATCACCCATAGACTGAACAGTAACTGTATCTGCGTTACCACCATAATCCTTATCGGCAGCAAATACGCCACCTGTTAGCTGCTCAACCTCACTCAATTGAATCTGGAGTTCAACTTGTTGGGGAGCACTAATCAATCCCTGACCAATGTTTTTATAGAACGCAGGAGAATTAGTAGGATTGTAATTAGCTGTTACACCAGTAATAACGCATCTACCAAATCCATATAAAGCATTCGTACCAAAGAAGTCAACCATTACTTCATTTGGCATAGTCAAGAATGGAGAACCAGCACCGCCACCTGGCAATGCTTCCCACTTGAATAGATTAATAATCTTTTTGATTGCTATTGAGTCTTCTGGTGTTTCTGGAGTCAACTTCCAGGTAAGTGTGTGCCTTCTTAAATCAACATTCTTGAATACTGTTGTTGTGAATGGATTTGGGACATTGCCTGAGGCTACATTAATACCTGAACCAACAGCACCCAATTGATTTAGGGCTGTTCTTGCTAGATACTCTGTATCGCCAGCTGCTCTTGAGCCAAAGGTTTTCAGCGCTTCAACGGCACCTCTATCCTTCAAATCTTTACCTACTGCCTCACCGCTTTGTAAGCCAGCTGATTGAATTGTTCAATATCGACGGGTTTGCCAAACAAGAATCCCTGGTAGTGGATGCAGCCTTTATTTTGTAGAAGTTCCCGCTGCGCTTCCGTTTCAACGCCTTCCGCGATCACGTCGATATTCAGACTTTGTGCCATGGTAATGATGGTGCGTACGATGGTTCTGTCGCTACTGCTGTTCTCTAAATCTTGAATGAAGGATCGATCGATTTTGAGTTGCTCCAATGGCAGGCG
>OGVX01000010.1_pt1 | contig 14717 bp, 29 predicted proteins | sample 1575851 | NCBI WGS metagenome assembly OGVX01 (sample SAMN07581529, study PRJEB24739) | freshwater metagenome | place: Singapore | collected 2015-01
TTCAGGTGACTGGAGTTCAGACGTGTGCTCTTCCGATCTGTTTCCCAGTCACGATATGAATGTCTAAATGTTTTGTAAGCTTCTGTATATGGTGGGAATGAATTACCATCTGAATTAATCCCTCTTTGAGTTCTTTGTTTAATTAAACCCATTAAGAACTCAGCAGTTCTTCCTAATGCAGTTTTAACTATTTGTGGTTGTTCTCTTACTTGTTTTTCAAAGTTCTTAGCTACTTGTAAAGAGTTATCACTTATAGTTAGTTTCATCTAATTAGTTTAAGTCTATGATAAGGTGCTTTTTCTGCATCAGCAATTGTATTAGAATCATCAGCATCATATTCAACACCATCTCTTAAAATAGATTCCATTTCGTCAGCATACATTTGTTGGTAATGTTTCATCATAACTTGGAATCTGTCAGGATTATCATTTGAGTTAAATTTAGTTAATTGTGGACAAGCATAAAAACCTATTACTCTAAATACACTTGCTCTTTTAAATTGTGCATCAGTTAATAATGTTGCGTCCATTTCAGTTGTATTTAGGATTGCTATATCTCTATAAGTTTCTTTTGAGTAAACTGGAAACCATCTTATTCTTAAATCTCGTTCTATATCTGCTCGTGCTTGTGCATGGTAATCATTTGGAGAAGTAAAACTTGCTATTCCAAAAGTTAAAATATCTGGTTGGTAAAATGTTAAATCTGAATCAGTAGAAAAATTTGCCATAGTAATATTTAGTTGGTGGGGCTTTTACACCCCACCGAAGTTTAATTAAAGAGCAGTATCAGTTTTTACAGTTACTCCATAAGTGTCTTTTAATACACCTACTCCATAAGTAATGCTAGATACGATCTCAGTTGCTCTTAGAGAAGCATCTCTTTGAGTCTCAACTTTGAAATCTTCTTTTAATGCTAAACCTAATGATTGTGGGTGAAATACTCCACCGAATGAATCATCATAAGCATCAATTGAAATGTTTGCGTTTTCAAAAATATCAATACCAGCAATTCTACCGATATATCCATTTCTTAAAGCTTCATTTCCAATTTCAGAAATTGCATAACCAGAACTTGTAGTTGTGTAAGCTGGTTGTGTTAAAGTTTTCTTTAAATTGAAAGTAGCTTTAGGGTGAAACACAGCATAGTAAGGTGCAGGTACATTTGCACTTCTTAAAATAGCTTGTGCTTTGAAAAGCAAGTCAGCAGTCAATTCTGTTCCAGCACCACCTTGATCGTTTGCAGATGCAAAGTCATCAAGTAGTCCTGCTAAATCAGTATCAACTTTTTTAGCGATTGCTTCACCGAATAATTTTCCAATGTCAGCACCAACATTTCTACTAGCTGAATCTCTAGCTAAGTCAGTTAATGTTGTCATAACACCAACTTCAGAAGCTGTGATAGTAGCTGAAGTAGGGTTTACTGCTGTATTAGATAAATCAGAAGCTTCGTTTACTGCTGAAGCACTGATTGTTGGGTACACAGGAACTTCAATAGTTTTACCTTGTCCACTTATTGGGTAAGTAGTTACAAGTGGTCTCATAACTGAAGTTTCTTGGAATGTGAATATAGCTTCTTGAGTTATATTCGTAAAAAGTTCACTTAGTGTTGAACTTGTTGTTTCATTTGCCATAGTTTTATAGTTTGTTGTTGTTGTTAGTTATTTTCATTTTAAATATACCTTGTTCTCGTTGTTTCCTCATGTCAGCATAAATTTTTCTGTCATTAGGATTACTTAAATCAAGATCACCAATATTTACTTGCTTTGGAGTAGCACCACCAATCTGACCTTTGCTACCTGCCCCAGATGGAGTAGATAAAACATGGTGAGGATTGTTTTTTAAATATTCGGCTACCAATTCATTAACTGACATTGGTTCACCTTTATCTGAATATCTAGGAGTTCCATCTTCGTTGATAACTTCAACAGAACCTTGATCGTTTAGTCTAACATTTGATCTTAGTAGTTGTTTAACTTCAGCAGGTTTAACTGCTTTCATTCCACTAGCTACATTGACTAAAGTTTCGTCTATACGAATCCTTTTTAATTCAGTCTCCAACGATTGAATCTTTTGATCTTTCTTTGATACTGTTTCCTTCAGAACTTTATCAAACTCGCCACGTTGTTTAGCGATTTCTAGTTCTTTAAGTTTCTTTTCTTCTAATAACTTTTTAGCTTCTTCAATATCTATGCCATCAAGTTTATTAGATACAGATTTTTTATATCTATCTAAACGTCTTTGAACTATGTTCTCTAACTGCTCAGCAGTAAAAACTTTGTTCTCAGTTTGTTCAGAAACTTCTTTTACTCCAGCATTGTCCTGAGATGCTGTATTCTCAACCGACTCTTGTTTAACTTGGTCGTTCATTGTTTGTTCTCCTTCTATATGTTTATAATGCTCAATTATCAAGATAATTGTAAAAATGCAACAGTATTAGGATATTTATTGAATGGAATCGTAAAGTTGATCGTATAATTCTAATTCTTTTTCAGGAACACCTTTTCTTAATTCATCTAATTGACTTTTAATATCATTTGGCATTGGTTGAATAGATAGCAATTCCATAGCTAATTCAAAGTTTTTAGATAGTTGTTCTGTCATCTTATATATTTTATATTAGATTTAATTGCCTTGTCAATCAATCCTTCCATATATGTAACTAGTGCTGGGTTATGTTTCAATAGAGCATTTCTATTAAGACTGTAAAATGTAAATAATTCTGCGTGATATTCTTGATCGTTTGTTTCGCCATATCTAGTTAATTTAGTCAATCCAGTCTTAGGAAATTCAGGAAAAGCCCTTGTTGAATAAGCACCATTTTCAGTGGTTGCCCAATAATGAATTTGATGACCTAATTCGTGCATAGTTGTTGCTAGTACTTCGTGTGTTGGATTAGCTTTAATTGATGAACTAGCACTCCAGTCTAAATTATATGTTTGACCACCCTTTTTATATAAATATTTTCCTTTATTGTTTGCTGTGTTTTCTAGGGTATCTGCAAGTCCTTTTTGTACTGCTTTTAAATCTATTTTTGAAAAATCTATATTTTCTTTTTTGTTAGTGTATGTAAGAATAAAATTTTGAGATGAATACATATAACCTTTTCTTCTTCCAGTAGTTCCTTGTAAATAAATTGGATTAAGTTCATCACCGACAATGTTTTTATATACTTTGTTTATTTCAGGTAATAATTTAGATTTGACTGTTTTACTTCCTATTGAAGTTGGAACAAACAAAGGAACTATTTTTTTTGTACTAACAAAATCTTGTATTTTACTTGCTATTTCTTTTTGTCCTTCTAATGATTGTAATACTTTATTTAAATTTTGTGCATTAATTGCTTTGTCAGCAACGTATGTATTTTCTGCTGTAAATATTTCTGGTGCTGTTGCGACTGCTCTTGTTCTTGCTACTGGAACTATTGGAGTGTTTGTTTCTGTCTCTTGTGTTGGTTGTTCAAATGTTCCAGCATTATATTCAAATGTACCATCTTCTTTGATAGTTCCCCAATCAGGATTTACTGGTTGCCAATGATGTCTGCAATTATATCCACCTCTATCTAAGAATGGGTCGCTACCAGATTTTCCTTGCCATTCTTGTTGCCAAATATCTCTAGCTTCTTCTTCAGTAAATATTTGATTAACGTGTTCTACGCAAAAATCTCTACTGTCTCTAATGATTGTTCCATAATAAACATAGCTAGTTAATCCTAATTCATCTGCTCTATATTTTGCAAATTGTCCATCAAATCCCATTAAAGCATCTTGAACTATCTGACCTGAATAAACTGCTAGGTTTGCACCAGTTACAGTAGAACCATAAGATTGTTTGAGTTCATCTACTGCTGTTTTAAATTCTTCTGTATTTGTCTTACCAGCGATCTTTTGTTTCTGTATGAAGTCCACAAGTTCTTGTTGTTTTCTTGTATCTGCTTGTTGGTAGATACCATTTATCTTGCTTCTGATTGTATCAACTACTTCCTGAAATGGTTTACCTACTAATGTAGATTGATAAACTTCTTGTGCTAATGTGTTAGTGAACTCGGTAGCTAAATTTTGAAATTGACTAAATGCTATTTTCTTTAATTGTTGAATAGTAACTAAATCAGCTTCAGTGATTTGTTTAAACTCATTTGGTATTGGAAGCTTTCCATAAGTTGCTACAATAGTTCCTGCAATCTTATCATAATCATTTATGAATGTTTGAACCTTAGCTAAATAAAGTTCTTCTATTGCTTGTTGTAGTTTTGGTCTTATTTCAATCGCTAGTCTTGTATTGAATAATGCACCATCTTGAATTGGAAGTTCAGATACAGTTTGTACAACTCTTTGTTCTAAAGTTCTTAAAGTATCGTTTAATAGTTTTTGATGTTGTGCTTCTAAATTGTTTACAGCTTTTGCTCTTATAGCTTGTAGTTCTTGTAATAAATCTTGTGCCACATTAAACTGTTGGTAATGTTATTGGTTGTTGTGGAAACTCACCGATTGCAGTTGTGTTCTGATCTATTTCTTGATCTATAATTTCTAACATATCATCTTCTTCAATTACAGTTCTTGCAATTTGTTTATCAAGTTCTTTATTGAATGTTCCTGATTTAATGTTTGAAGCTTTTGCTTGTTGTAATAATTCTAAATCAGTTGCCCAATCTCTAATGTCAAATGATGAAGGATATTCTACTTCTCCATCAAATACTGTATCTTGCCATAATGCAAATAGTCTCCAAATTTGTTCTTCAGCTAATTCCATAAGTTTTGCTTTTTGTGCAAGTCTAGCATTTAATAATTGAAACTCAGTTCTTAATGCTATGCCAGATTGTATTCTTTCTCCTGTTGCTCTAATAGCCCCAACATGAGACAATCTATTAATAGCTTCTACTTTGTGCATGATTGATTTAATTACTCCATCTAAATTACTTCCACTTGGTTGTAAGATATAAGGTTTTAGATTTGCATCAATGTTATCAGGAATTTCTATAATAGAACCTGCACCACCAACAGCTTCAGTATCTCTAGTTTTAACTAAGCTTGGGTGATTTGATATTCTAATAATTTGTTCAATCTCAGATAATTCATTGTAAATAGATTTTTGTAAGTCAGCTATGTCAGTTAAATCAGAAACTCCTAAACCTCTCATAGGTGATCTTTGATTGTATAAAATAACAGCAGGTATTTTTCCAATAGGATTTGGAACTGAATCAACTAATACAGGTTCATCTCTATTTGCTGTTGGTAAAAATACTGTATCAATTTTATCTTCATACCAAATCTTATAAACTTCTTTGTCATCTTCTATTGATTCTCTAATTTTTAAATATTCTAAGTAGTAATATCCATTTGCTGATCTTGTGTACTTCCAGTCTAATACGTTCTCAGGAGTATATACATTTAGATATGGTCTAATGTTTTGTTCTAATTCTTCTCCTCGTGTCATCACATTGGTAGAAGGTTTGTCCACGATAATCCAGCAGTGACCATAAACAGAAGCATAGTTTTGTACTTCTCTCATTAGAGCATCAAATGTTCTACCTTCATAATCTGCATCATCTAAGAATTGATCTACTGATGGGTCGTCTTGTAATGTTCCAAGTTCTCTAGTTGGTGGAACTCTAAATAGGAATGATGAATAAATGTCTATTACGTTTCTTGCGTGGTTATCTAATGGTGTGTAGTTAAGTCTTTTAAAATATTCTGATTCTAATTCTAGTTGATATTCTTGTAGGAATTTTCCATCTTGGTATTCTTTGCCACCTAAATAACTTCTAATAAAATATTCCCATCTTGGCATCATGCCTTTGTATTGGGTATGCTGTTGTTCTATATCTTTTCTTGAATAAGCCATTATGAAAATCTTTTAGGTTCTGATTTTGGTAAGTTTGAAGTTATTGGGAAGATGTATTCTATTGCGTAACCTAATGCGTCAGTCATGTGATCGTAGCCATTATTTTTTTCAGGTTGATTTGTACCTTCTTTATAAACTTGTTTCATTAAGCTATTAATTAGTGTTTTGCAAGAAGGATTAATAAAAATACTTCTCTTACCATCAAATGCTTTCAGTTTACTATTAACAGCATTAATCCTGTCTCTTACTAAAGCATGAGTGGATTTAGCTTTAACATTTAAACCAGCATTTTGCAATATAGTTAAATCAGTTCTACCACCAGCACTAGTTTTTCTTTGTCTTGATGCTGGGTCAGGATAAACAATCATTTTAGATTTATTATACCTAGACAATAATTCATCAATAAATTCGTCAGTATTAGAACTATAAATAACTATCTCATCAAATACATAAGCGATACCATTCTTAACATGGAATAGACAAGCTGACATTGGGTCTATGTTAAAGTCCAATCCAATATGAATAATAGCATCTTTATCGTATTTACATTCTTGCACATTCTGTTCTCTATCAAAGTTGTAATAAACAACTCCTGAGTATGTTTCAAATGAAGCTAAATATTCTTGCCTAAATGTTCTCTCGTCTAAATCTCGTTTAGCTTGTTCTATTTCTTCTGCATCAACTTGACCACCATCTAATGTTGTGTACTTAAATGATTTCCATTCAGGGTCAGAACCTAAACCCTTCTGGTAAATCTCATAAGACCAGTTTCCAAATCCTCTAGGTGTTCCTATAAATAATACATTACCAGTTACGTGCTTATCTGAGATTGTTGGTCTTAGAACTTCAGTCCAAGCTTCTACTGGAATATCTGCATACTCATCAAGCAATAGGAAGTCTAATCCTACTCCTCGTAAATTATCAGGAGATTTATCAGCACCTTTTAAACTAATCTGTGAACCATTCCTTAGCACTAAAGATAGTTCTGTTTCATTAGCATATTTAATCCATCTCTTTTCAGTAGTAAGTCTTTTAAGTTGTTTCCACATAATCTCTTTAGACATTCTATAAGTTGGTGCTACATAGAATATCTTTGAGTTAGGTTTTCTACTGGCGAATCTTAATAGTTCATACATGGCTAAGTGTGTCTTGCCGAATCTTCTTCCTGTAATAAGAACTCTAAATCTTTTTGGACAAGTATATACGTCTAGTTGTGGTTTACTAAATGGCATTTATAATTCCTCTTTGAAGTAACTTTGTAATAACATCTTGTTCTAATTTCATATCGTGATTGTAACCTTTAGAAGTTCCTATGTGATGTACTTCTTCCATTGTATATCTGTTTCTTGTTTTAAAGAAATCAAATCCTGTAATAGTTACTTTGCATTGACAATGATTGAGTAGCCAATAGATTGAAACAAATCCAGTCGTTGGTCTATAATAGTTATACCTAATTGTCATTTGATTGTAATCGTATGTGTTCCATAGCCAAGCTTTTTTCTTAACCCATTCAGGCATACGTTCTGCTCTCTTACCATCTTTTTCAAAGTTAAGTCTTACAATGCAACGTATTTGTGGAATTTCTTTAAGCATATTATGACCCTCATAAACTAAGTTGTTAATCCATACATCACATGGTTTGTCTTGAACTCCAAGATTCATTCTAACTATTGAATTGTATTTAGTGTAATCAATCTGGTTTATCTTCTCACCATTACCAATTAACAATACGTTCTTGCCTTTAAAGTATTCGTAAGGATTAAACATTTATTTTACTCCTAATAATCTTTTTTCCTTCATCTCCAGTCCAATGTACTGTTTTAGCTATATCATTATTCTTGCCTAATCTTAAACCATGATAATTGTCAGGTAGTCTATTAATCTTAAACTCATGTGCTACTTTGTTAAAAGCTTCTTGATCTGATCGTTCTTGTCTCATCTCGCATCTATCAAACCATTTGTTTAATACAGTCTTGTCTTTGATTCCAACAATACCAGTTTGCCATCTATCAGTTCTTACTGCATGATCTTTAGATAGTAGGTAATCGTCTTTAATCATATCAAACATATCAGATATATCTTCTTTGATTTCTATGTCACAATCTAACCAAATTATTTGTGTTGCAGGAACTTTCATCATAGCTTTAGGTTTGTAGAACCAAGTTCTACCATCTGTTGCAACCATTAGTTCGTTTGGATATTTTTTAAGCATACCAAAGTTAGCTATGTATAATGGAATCTTAATATGCTTGTGATAACCTTCTAAGAACCAATCTAAAATGTCTATAAAATCTTTATCTGCACCAGTAATAAATGCTTTTGTTAGCATTTAATAACCAAGTTCATCATAGTTATCAGATTGATGTTCTATTTTATCTTTGATCTTTTGCAGTTCTATTTCTTTAGCTTGAAGTTCCTCGTTTAATCTGTCTATTTCTTTTTTAAGTTCATAGATAATTACTTCAAGATCGTTAGACCCTCTTAACTTCTTATCAATCATGCTGTTTGGTTTCTTTCTTCCACACATTTGAATATCAAATCCTTATATATAATACCTTGTTCGTTTAAACTTTCTATAATTAAATCAGTTTGTTTATCTGCAAACTTAATGCAATCTTCTAAAGATTTGAAAGTTCTATTATCTTCCATCTTTAAAAATATGGGTCTAAACTCCTGCCCATTAAATATCAGCAAGAAAAATATAGCAAAATATTCCACTACTTTTTCTTATTCTGATATGCCCTCAAATATCTTCTACCTAAAGCTACTGCTTCTTGTTTGCTAGAACCACGATAGCCCCAAGCACGAAGTGATAAAAGAAGTCTAGTTGGTTTACCATTTTTATACAACTGACCTCTAGCACTTCCCATTCTAACTAGGAATGAACCTTTGCGTCTTAATTGCATTGGCGAACTTGGTCTCCCTTTAACTGGTGGTCTTAGATTGCTTCCAGTTACACGATTGTATCTTGCTCTACCTGATGCTGATAATCCACCTCGTTTATTCTTATCAGATTTTCTTAAACTAAATCTTCTCATATTTCTTAGTACTAATTTTTATTGGTGCTTGTTTTTTAACTTTTAAGTTATGTTTCTTCATAAGCAAATTAACAATGCACTGATGACAAGCTTTTATATGCTGTTCTAGTTTGTTTATCATAAGTCTTTTACAAAATATACACTTACTCACTTTTAACCTCTAATATTTCTTTTTTTTCTTCAACTATATCATAAATAGGTAGTGGTGCATCAGTATCAGAATCTAATCGTTCATTAACTTGACCTAGCATTTGTTTTCCAAGCCAAATCAATAAAACTGGGTTTCCCTTCTCTACTGCTACCTGCCATTGTTTACGTCTTAAACTAATATTTCCTTCTGCTCTCCCTTTAGTGATTTCTGCTGAAAAATTATTGTGTAAAGTATCTCTATGGCAACCAAAAAAATCTGCCATTTCTTGCATAGTACAATGTAATCTAGCTAATCTTACTACTTGTTCTGGGTCTATATCAAGCTTTGGTCTGCCTACCTTCTTAACCTCAGATTGAGTTGTAGGTTTTTCCTGATTGCTCATGTATAGCTTCTTTGCCTGTAAATTGTTGCCACCTTTGTATTATTACATCACAATACTTAGGGTCTAGTTCCATTGTGTGGTTTGTTCTATTTGATTTCTCACAAGCTATTAATGTACTGCCAGAACCACCAAATAAATCTAAAACTATATTGTTTGGTCTAGAACTATTGTTGATTGCTCTATAAGGAAGTTCAACTGGCTTTTGTGTTGGGTGTTTGTATTTTGTATCTTTGTTTATTTTCCACAAATCTGATTCATTTTTAATATCAGGGTCTATTAAGCCATCAAATAATATAAACTCATGTTGGTGTCTATATCCTTTGCCTAAGCCAAATACATTCTTAGCCCACACTATACAAGTTTTAGGTTTTAATTGTGATTGCAGAATTCCATAAAATGCCCAATTACAACAAATGTAATATGTGTTTATGTTTAATTCTTTTATGTTTTTTAATATGCTAGTTATTAGCAAGTTAAATTCGTTTTCTTCTAAGTCATCGTTTTTAATAACTTCAAATTTTCCACTCCTGCCATTAAATGCTACATTGTATGGTGGGTCAGTAAATATCATGTCAGCTTTTTTATCTTGAGTAAGCTTTTTAATATCTTTCATTAAAGAAGAATCGCCACACATAAGTCTATGATTGCCTAATAACCAAATATCATTTTGTTTTGTTTTAATAACTTCTGGTACTTCTGGTGTTTCATCTTCATCGGTTAAACCTAAATTATCTTTGTGTAATAAATCATTTAAGAACTCATCTTCAAAACCAAGTATATTTAAATCAAACTTATCTTCTTCTAATCCTTCTATCTCAACAGATAACTTTTCTAAATCCCAACCTGCGTTAAGTGCTAATTGGTTATCGGCTATGATTAAGGCTTTGATTTGTGTTTTGGTTAGCCCAGAAATTAATATGCAAGGAACTTCCTCTAATCCTAATCTTTTGACAGCTTGTAACCGACCATGACCAGCTATGATTGAATTGTCTTTGTCTATGAGTATTGGATTCGTAAATCCAAATTCTTTTATGCTAGATACAATTTGCGTTATTTGTTCTTCGCTATGCGTCCTACTATTATTTATGTAGGGTATAAGTTCAGATACCTTCTTTTTTATAAGTTCCATATTAACCGACTATGTTCGTTAAATGTTCTATTAAGCTTTTTTTAACGATTTGTAAAGAAACTCTAATAATTCAGGATTCTGATATAGGATATGACACATACCATTTGCTAGACTGTTGCATACTAGTTCCTCAGCTTTAGCTGATAGTTCTAGTTTGTATTCATCACATAGTAGATGGTTTATTTCATGGATTATGGTGTTTAGCAGTTGTTGTGTGTCCAGCGATTTGTCTAAGGTTATTTCGTTCTTGTCGCAGTGAAACTCACCGAATATCTTTTTTTTATCTGCTGTATCTTTGTCTATGAAGTTCAGATTAACAGTTCTGCTTCCAAAAACTATTTTATCTAAGTTCATTTTCCTTTAAGCTTTTTTGCTATGTAAAGGTTCTTAACAAAACTAGATTTCTTGCCAAACTTTTGACCTGCTGATCTTCTAGCTGATTTATAAGCTTTAGATTTTTTATTAAATGGTTTTGACTTGCCTAAGCTTTTTGGTCTTTTGCTTTTCCAAATAGGTATCTTCATTTTTTCTTTCTTGGCATCTTTAAAGGTTTTGGCTTATAGACTTTGTAAGTTCCTTTAACTTTAACTTTGTTTGTATAAAGTTTGCTTACTGAAGTTGATGTGGTCTCATTTGCCATTATAGTTTACCTTTGTATTTAGTTAGTATCTGCTTAACATGATTTGCGTATTCATGTGAAGTGCTAAAATTGTCTAAAGCATCTGCTAGTTTCATAGGGTCTTTGGTTCTTTGACGCATTTGTCTAAATTCTGTGTAATGGTGGTTTTGATTAAGTGTTAAGATATAGCTTTTAACTGACTGGCATTTAGTTTTAAATGTTTTAACTCGCCAATTTATTGATGGGTCTTGCTTTGCAGGAAGCATACCATCTTTAGACCAAACTCTAATTCCGAATAAGTTATTGCCTTCAACAGCAAATCTTGATGTACCAAAATTAGATTCTACGATTGCCTGTGCGATTATTAATGCTGTTGGTATTTGTTCTTCCTTCCTTATGTCTAGGTTATGATAAGCAATACATTTCTGCATTGATATTATAAACCTTTCGCTAGACATAGTTTCTACTTTAGGTTCAAAGAAACCTATCTTCCTAATTTCGTCTATTGTTGAGTTACGTATTTTTTCTTTTGTACTATTGTTCGGAAAGAATGTTCCAAACCAAAAAACACATAACAAGAATAAACACACAATGGAATAATCCCATAGTTTTATACTAAGTATTTTTGAGTTCATGTTAAGGTTAGGATAACCTTCCGACTTTTCAGTCTATCAGTGATTGAGTTTATTCCTCGTCAGAATCTTCTTCTTCATCATCATAAGAATCATCTGAGTCATCATACTCATCTTCATCATTATAATCATCAAGGCTTGATTCTAATTGGTCTCTAAGTTTAGCAATCATATCTTCCATTTTTTCTAATTGCTTTAGAGTTTTTTCTATTGTTTTTTCCATAACTATTTCTCCAGTTAGTTAATGGCAAATCAAATAAAGTTATTTTGTGGATATGTAAATATATAAATTTTAAAGGGGGTAATGTTTCAACCCCCATAACCTATATAGTTGAGTCGCATTATAAAGATTTTGTCTTTAAATTCAAGAATTTAGTTTATTTAGAACCCACTTTTCAAAATCTTCGGCATCAAGTTTTTCACGCATAATTTCCCATTCGTTAAGTTCTTTTGGTTTCTGAGTTATCTTGGATTTTAAGCTTTGCAATGAAGGTAAGGTAATTTTATTAGGTTTATCAGTCATACTGCTAAGACTTAACATATTTTTATCTATACTAGTAGTATTAGTAGTAATAGTTGTTGTTCTGTGTGGGATAGTTTGTCTTGGTTCAGTCGGCAAATCTTGATATTTGCTATATTTTACAATGCTAAATATGCTTAAACGTTTGTGCAAAGTTTGTCTTATGTTATTTGATTGAATAAGATTTTTAATAACAGTTCTAACTTTATCCTTAGAAATGTTAAATTTTTTAGCTAAATCTCTATAAGCTATTGAAATATCACCTCTATTAAGAGTTATCTTTTTTTTTCTATAAATTACTTGTACTGGCTTATGTGAAGCCATTGTAAGTAAGTAAATAAATATAGAAGTTTCTAATTGATTTTTAAAATCGGTAGAACTGTAAATTTTCCTATGTAAAGCTATCCAACCATCATTCATTTTAAATCTTCCTTAACAAGTTCTATAACTTTATTAGTGAATGATTTAAGACCATTTTTTTGGGTATCTTTTACTGATGCGTAAATGCTAAACCAAGACTTTTTATAATCTTTGCCGATCTGAGCAAAAGACTTTTTAGTGATTGATCTAATGACTGCTAGTAAAACTTTATTGTGTGGAACTTCAAAGAAATTAATATCCTTATAAAGTTTCTTATCGCAAAGAATCTTTTTTGTTGATTCTGATATGCTCTCGGTAGTCAAGTTTGCCATTGTATTTTCCTTCCTGTTTGGATTGGTTAATTTTCTTACATGGAGATATACTAGCTAACTTCATAGAAATCAATATAGGATTTATATTATATAATTCAAAGAATTTAAGTTCTCCAATATTGTGTTGAATAGAATGGCAAGTAAAACACATAGGAATACAAAATGAATCATCTCTAATTCCTTTGCCTACATTACCTACTTTTGGGATTGATCTTATATGACAGCATTGAACCTGAGTGTCATTACCACAAACAACACAAGGAAATGATGCTACGAACTTCTGATGCTTAACAGAAGTGATTATGTTTGCCTTCCGAATCTCCATTATTTTTTTCTGGCTTTTTTAGCTTTTCTAGCAACAGATAAAGCAATAGCTACTGCTTGTGCTTGTGATCTGCCTGATTTAATTTCTCTACGAATATTCTTAGAAATTGATTTTTTGCTATAACCTTTAATTAGTGGCATTGATTCTCCTATGTTTAACGTGTGGTAGGGAAGGCACTACCACACAATTAGTAGTATTATCAATAATAGAACAAAATAGCAACGAATAAGCCATTGATTTAATTGATATAATTCTTGTATAATTATCCACAATCTGCAACTTAAAAGCTTGATTTAATATTATATAGGAACTATATTAATTACATGGAAAGCAAATTAGTAAAAACAAATCTTAAAGTTGGAGACAAAGTTGAGATTTATTTAAACAAATCAAAATTACATTCTGGTTATTTTGGTTTGTGGGTTGATGGAGAGGTAGTTGGTTTTACTGCTAAAAAAATCAAAGTATTAAACTTTGGAACAGCAGATAAATTTAAAGACCCTAAATATCCATTAGCTTACTATTTGCCGAAGTATGTTAGAAAAGCAAACTAAACAAAAAGGGAAAATATGAAAAACATAATAGAAAAAGAAATAGGCAGAAAACTAACTGAGATTGATTTAACAAAATTATACTTTTGTGAATATTGTGAAAATTATTACAATATTTATAAAATGCACCATACAGTTTTTTGGGACACAAAAGGTTACTCAAAATATAGTGCTGACTGTCATTTAAAATCACAAACAAAACTTAAACAGTTTGAAATCTAACTTTATCAAGGAAGGAAATATGACTTTAAAAAAATACGCAAATCAATTAGCAGTAAATATAAATGAAAAAAGAGGAAGCGAAGATAGTAATGTTTGGGAAGATGTTGAAAACTACTTTGCTGACAATCCAAGAATTTTTACATTAATTGATAATTCAATAGGTGGAGAAGTTTTTGAGAATTGGGTAAGAGAAAAATTAGAGTTGTTATATAAAATTGAATATAACATTTTACCTGATTATAGAAAAAAAGTAGCTTAATTTTATCAAGGAAGGAAATATGAAAATTTATAAATTAAACAATTTTGGTTTTGATTTATTAATTGATTATTACCAAAACTTTGACCAAGCTAGACAAGAAGGTTTTATTTCTGAAAAAACAAAAGAAGATATTTTAGATTTGTTATATACTTGCAAAAAAAATAACAAAATTAATTTATCATCTTTAGACAAAGAATCTTTATCAGATTTATTGTCTGAAATAGAATCTGCTTTAACATCTGATGGTTTTAACATAGATCATTTAGAAGCTTGTAATATAGATTCTAAAGATGCAAAAGAAACTATCAAACAATACAAAAATATAATTAACAGAATATAAATATGAAAAAAAAAACTAAA
>OGVX01000011.1_pt1 | contig 13987 bp, 39 predicted proteins | sample 1575851 | NCBI WGS metagenome assembly OGVX01 (sample SAMN07581529, study PRJEB24739) | freshwater metagenome | place: Singapore | collected 2015-01
ACACCTTATAGATATTTAATACTATAAGGAGATCTAATGAAAAAACTGTTAGCAATTTTATTTTTCCCACTATTTTCCCTTAGCGCTAATGCTGCAGAAATTACTGGAGCAGGTGCTACTTTTCCATACCCAATTTATGCCAAATGGGCAGAGGCATATCACAAAGCTACTGGTAACACATTGAACTATCAAAGTATAGGTAGTTCTGGCGGCATAAGACAAATCAATAATAAAACTGTAGCCTTTGGAGCAAGTGATGCACCAGTTAAAGGTGAAGATTTGGAAAAATTGGGTCAAATACAATTTCCAGCTATCATTGGTGGTACTGTCCCTGTATTTAACTTGGATGGATTCAAGCCCGGTGAACTTCGAATTACAGGACCTGTGCTTGCCGAAGTGTTCATGGGCAACATAACCAAATGGAACGATGATAAACTTGTTAAACTTAATCCTGGGAAATCCCTACCCAACACCAACATTACAGTGGTTCATAGAGCTGATGGATCTGGTACTACTTTTAATTGGACTGACTATTTGGCTGTCATCAGCCCAGAATGGGATAAAAGAGTTGGACGAGGAGCAGCAGTAAAATGGCCTGCTACTAGTTCTGTTGGTGGTAAAGGTAATGAAGGTGTTGCAGCAAACGTCAACCGAATTAAGGGTTCTATTGGTTATGTAGAGTATGCTTATGTCAAAAAGAACAACATGAACTACATGCAACTCCAAAACAAATCAGGTAACTTTGTCAGCCCCGATGATACAACATTTGCTGCAGCAGCGGCAGGTGCTGATTGGTTCAGTGTTCCTGGAATGGGACTGAGCATTGTAAATCAGGGTGGCAAGGATACCTGGCCAGTCACAACAGCTAGCTTCATTATTATGTACAAGGATCCTGCTGACAAAAGAGCTAGCCAAGAAGCAATAAAGTTTTTTGACTGGTCTTTCAAGAACGGAAAAAAGCTCAGTGAAGAGCTTGATTACGTCCATCTGCCAGACCAACTACAAAATCAAATCAGGCAGAAAGTTTGGAGCCAGTTGAAGCACTAAGACCAAAGTCGTGGAGGATAACATCACCAATGTTTCCTCCACCTGACATTTCAATATGACGGACTTTGCTTGCACATCTTCTAACAATCAATTCACACAAAGCCTCTAACTCCTTGTCGTATTCACTAGACCAATCAACATACTCCGGACCAGGTCCCCAGTCTTCTTCACCCCACACAACAAACCCTGCTTCTCTAGCAAGGTCTAAAAATTTTTTATTATTCATTTTTTCTTTGTCTTGTCATAAAGCCAATTACCAATGTACACAGCAGCTACAGCTGTGACAAATAGTATCAAAAATTTTAATTCGATTACATCCCAATATGTGTGTCCTTCACCGAGCAACATCTTCTTCAACCTCCCAAAGTCTAATCCACATCGAACCACTTGTTCCAAGTTGATCTATTTCTGATTGAGGATAACCATTCTCTACTAACCATTCAGAGATGTTCTGGTTGTCAAAGTCAGTATCGTGGATCTTAGGAAATCCATACATCCATCCACTAGGTGGATCAACCCAACGTCTCATTAGATCACTCCAGTTAAAAGAAGAACCAACGTAGTAGCAAACATCACTACCATCGCTACCATAACTGATTGATCGCTTACCATGTTGCCCATGAATCCTCCTCAGGAAAAGAGCTTGCCCAAAGTTCCATATCTCGTGCGTAGAGTTCTTCTTGCATCTGCTCGAAAGCAAAATCTACTTCTGCATCACGGATCTCTGCAGCAATAATCTGGCAGACGGAATTAATAAAGTCGATCACTTCGTTCATACTAGCCTCCTAGGCTGCTTCGGTGAAAAGTGCATACTTAGCTACATTCAGCTGCTTGCGAATCTGATCGCGGAAAGTCTTGCTATCCGGAGCAGAATCGATCAACTCTTGAATGTCAGACAAAATCCCTGCAGCAAGCATTGGAAGGCGATCTTCGTTAGCGAAGATCAACTGCTCGAGCTCTGCGTGGCTCATTCCAAAAGTGTTCATGTTGTGCTGCTCGCGAAGCTTCTCTGCTGAATTCATCTTGGTTCCTTTCGTGTTTGTCATGATTACATTATGGCATTTTACGAAAATTAGGTCAACAGGTTTCTAGCAGGGGGAAAAATTAATTTGGAGCTCCAAGCCAAAATCTTCCAATCATTGTCAACATGACAAAAACGCCGCCCCACAGAGTCGCTAGCACGAGCCACTTTTCAAACCTATTGCGGATTGCATACCAAGGGATCGAGTTAAACGTATAGACATCCTGGATCCAAAGTTGGTCATTAGCAATGTAATTTTCTAATGGGGGGATGTAAGCAGATCCTATCTTAACTCTCTTGCCTACAGGAATTGCTACAGGAACAATCTCATCATTGCGAATAATGTAAGCCATAAAAATCCTTTCAATAGCCTAAAGGCTTTCATGATAAAAATTAGCTCTTAGTTGAAGATTTCTTAATCTTTTTATCTTCTCTTTTATTAACTGGATGTTCCCAGGTCTCACGATGATCCCAAACTAGACTACCTTCACTGTGTCGTTCATTGTTATGGTTAACAGAACGATCGACCTGAGTAACCTTTTTACCACTACCACTTAAATGAAATCTAAGCATGGTTCTGTATCCAGGCTTTTCTTTGTCAACGTACTTATTAGGACCATGAACAGCATAAACATGTTCAAACCCATGACGTCTTTCAAACTTAAAACCTACCTTGGCACCTAAACTCATTTGCGGAGAGATATGTTTTCGAAATTGATCATGCTTAGCAATCAAAAGCGCCTTAGGTCTACCGATATGAGCTTCCAAATCATGATACGACATTACACCTGAATGCTCATCAGGTTTAGAATAAGAAGTGCCTTCGGAGAACTGTTTGAATGTTTTCATCAAATTATTTATAATGGTCTCGGATGCAAGAATCGAACTTGCGCCTCATGCTCCCAAAGCACGAATGATACCATTTCACCAATCCGAGTTATTTCATTAATCGTTTAACAAATTTAAGTAATAATTGATGATGTCTATACTCATGCCAATAAGGTTTCAAATAATTTTTCTTATACCAGTAAATATCACTCTCTGGATGAGGACCAATGACACCTATATTATTTTGTATAATTGCTGCTGGATCACCATTACTATAAGTAGCAATTGTTTCAAAGTTATTAGAATCACCTAATAAACTACATCCATCGTAAAAGAACATTGATTCATGATGACCTTCCCAATTAACATTTACAACTGTACTATAACTTCTATTTGTTTCAGCATTGGGTCTTTTAATATATTGAACAGGATTTACATTCTCAAGTATGTTAAAATAATGTGGCCCTGCCCAATAAGCACCCATACAAATACCAAGATATCGTTTTCCCTTAGCAATTTGATTTTGTATCACATCTTGCTTATCATCTTTAAACTCATAAAATCCTTGCATCATTCAACTCCGAACTATTCTTTCCCAAACTTCACAATTTTAAATGCGACAATGTTGGGCCAATCGTTATTAGGATCGTTGGACCACTTCCAACTACAGGATTCATCAACATTCATGTCTTTGACTAACATTGTGTTCCTATATCCATCGCGCAACAAGTAACGAATCTTTGTGTCAGAAGAAAACGGGCAACTTTCACCATTCCACGGATACCATTTGCCTAATTCGTAATTCATCATTCAACTCCGAAATGTTGTTTAACGATATTTGCCGCTTGATTTATATAAGCGAACTTATATTCTGATCCTGTAAACGCTTGGATCTTAGCAAGTTCACCTTCTTTTCTCAATCGCTGTTCACATTCCCGAACAATCAACTCGGCGAACTTTGCCAAATGATAGTCATATTCGCCAGCAGTAAATTTGCCTGGACGAGGCCAAGTAGATACTGTAGCCTCTTCCCAAAGTTCTTTAATTCGTTCGTTCATACCAGCACCTCATAGGTCACAAATAAACAAGTCATGTGTATGGCCTGATCCAGGCCAATCACCACGAAAAACCAATGCCTCTCACCCCGTTTCCACAGAGCAGATGTTGCACGACTGGTGCAGAAGTCTGTGACAAAGTGCAGGGCTGCATTGAACATAGCAAACACCACACCAAACGGAATCAGAAACAAGCCATACACCAACACATGCCACAACAAGATAGTGCTATCCCGACCCTTGTTCAGAGCCACACGGTCACTCTGCATGATGAAGTCTGCCACAAAGTGAACCCAGATCAGGGCCAGTGTAGTGGTCAAGGTCATATTACCCCCAATCTTGAATTCGTTCGTTCATTGTATTTCCTTAATTTGTCGTAGGTATACTGAAAAAGCATCATTCTTATTCATAGCCGCTTTGATTACAGGGGTAGCAAAAAACTTATCATAAGCCTCGTCCTTGGTATCGGCTACAACCAGGCGCTCAAGCTTCATACCATGGCAACCTGCGGTAATCACCTTCAATTCAATAATAAAATTCACATTGCCTCCAAAACACGGTTAACAGAATCAATGCTCAGGCCACCGATATGCCAAGAATACTTCTCCATCGGAGTAGAACCTTCTTTCCAATCGTATATCGTGGCTACGGTATCATCAGCGAATTCTAGGCACCATTCACAGGTAACCTTACCATCACCCGAAGGCTCGTTTGGTCCATAAGTCGGTGCACCAAAGACCCGCACCAGTTCCGCAAAGGTCGTATTTACATAGCCTTGTAGCGAGGTACCGCCAACATCAACCGAATCAATATTCACGAATTCCATATTAGCCTCCAATAACGCGGGTGATGTATTGATTTTCCACAATTACACGATCCCGTATAGCACCATAAACCTCAATCGGTTGCTCAAGCGCTACATGGTGGGTAACTCCGCCACCATACTTGACCCGCGACAATTCAACGACACCACGGATGGGAAACTCTCCCATATAAAAACCTTCTACAATAGAATTTTCCAGGTTCCAGCTCATAACAATCCTCCTATGCAAACAACTTGGACATTTGATTCATCACCACGCGGTAGGCCCGGTAGTCCGAATAAGACAGCTCATTGCCACCATGCTCACCCATTTGCTTCAGGGTTTCCAGGAGCCCCGGCAGCATCCAGTCTTTTTGGTACTGCTGCACGATTTCCAAGGCTTTATCGAAGGTCATAATCATCTCCATATTCAGTATGCAACCATTATCTCACAAAATTGCCGCTTTGTCAAGCCCTGCAGCGCTTCGCTAAGCCCTTGATTATTAAGACCTTTTATAGACAGAGAATGTCACAGCATTAGCCTTAAGACAAGTGGATCGCCTTGAGAGAGAAGACCGACCACGATCCAGAATAGTATTCCGAGGACCACGATAAAGGACGCGATACTGAGAACCACGATAATCCTCACGCAGGCTCATAGGAAGGTTAGAAGCAATAGCAGTGGGAGACATAGAATTTCCAGGAAAAAAAATTTTGAAACGAATGAAAAGGGATGGAGGCCATTGACCAATAGAGAAGCACAGCGAGATAAGAATCCTTAGAAGCGTGTAGTCTGCTTTTAGAGGACTCCCGTGGACTGTCTGGAGGCTTATCCTTGACCTAGACTGTAATCACTTTGGCTCCATATAGTATGCGGCCCTCATATTCTAATTGGTCCTGCTCAAATCCAGTCAGCGCATCATCGGCTGCCACCTCCCAGTCTATTATCTCCTCGGTCATATAGGCTGACTCCGATTCTATTCGGGAGCGCACAGCCATAACCAATTCAGTCAGCAAGCCCGCAGCCACCAGACTGGATTGCACTTTATAGGTGTTGCCCCCTTTGGCTTTCCAATATTGGGGGCAGTCGCCTACACCATCCCAGTCGTGGGCACCATAATTCTCGCGCACTTGGGTATGGATGAATAATTGCATATTAGGCCTTCGGACCTTTCGTGATAACCACTTTCGAGGGCTTACGGGCTGCCTTACGAGCAGCAGTACCAGCAAGCGGGGCTTTCAGAGCAGCAAGTTTGGCTTCCATTTTAGCGATACGAGCCGCTTTCTTTTCTGCACGAGCCTTAGCAGTGGCAGCCTTAGTGGCAGCCTTGGCTTCTTTCGCAACAAGGCGCTCGTCCTTCACGCGGATCTGAAGCATACGGACGGCAAGCTTCTGGTTTTTCAGAGAATTGCGAATCTCGACCAACAGCTCTTTAGCAGCAGCGAGTTCAACTTGGTTTTGGGTTTGGGTTTTCATGTAAAGTCTCCTAAGTAAGTATGAGGTAATTCTATCAGATTATCGGCAATTTGTCAAGGCCTTGTGGGCCCGCAGAATCAGGATGGTGGTGAAGATTTTTCCACAGCATCGGCATTTAGATTTCATTTCGTCCTCCGTATCAACTCAACAGAAACCATTGTATCGCAAAAGCACCGGTTTGTCAAGGCCCCTGTAAGCCCTTGATTTTAAAGGGTTTCTTCCTTGTAGGACTTTACACAAACCAGCTCAATTTCCGTCTTCAAGAAAATGTAGGCCTCAATGTAGTACCCATCAACAGTATCGGATTGTGGAGGGATCGCTGCCTCGGCTTCTGCCAAGGTCAAGTAAACACCAATATTTTCGGTGGTATCGAACAATTCGGGGTTTTCATTCTGGATGAAGGACTTAAGCAAGTAAACTTTTCGCATGGCTTTCTCTATCAACTCAACAAGGACATTATCGCACAAAACCAGGCAATTGTCAAGCCCCTGCTAAGCTCTTGATTTATAAGGGTTTAATGTCCTGAGCATCACACCAAACAGAACAGTAACCACCACCGCGGCGAATCTTTTCTGCATAGGCTTGTGCCTGCTTCATGGTAGGGAACATCCCGCAGGTGACAAATTCATCATCGAAATTCTCAGCGCGGACAATATATACGGTTTTCATCGCAATCCCCTATCAACTCAACAGAAACCATTGTATCAGGATAACAGGCAATTGTCAAGCCTCCCTTCGAACCCGGATTGGGTCTGATCGGCACCGGATTGGGTCTGATCGGCACCGGATTGGGTCCGATAAAAACCCTTTAGAATCAATGGGTTAGCGAGCCTTGACAGACCAGCGCGGATATGATATAATGAAAGGTTGGAATATTAGAATATTATTTCGTCCAGCACAGGTTTAACAGAATATTCTTTCGTTTACTCTCGATGGCAACAGAATAATATTTCGTTACCAATCTTCAGCGCGGTCGAACCCTTCGGTATGCTCATAAAAATCATCGAGGGTTGTAGTATCTGGTATGCCTACTGCAAAATCATCAGCAGGCAGAGAGGCCAGACTGGTGCCGATATAAGATTGTCTTGCGAGGGCCTCTGGTGTTCTGTTATATTCTGTGGCCACTTTACGCATGGCAATAGAAACATTAGCAGAATACTCAGGTCGGTCACGATTCGCACAAGCCTGGCAACAATAAGGCCCCCGTTTTCGGTGGAGTTTTTGGCAAAATTTACAGTTTTTTTCCTTGTATTTACCCATGGATTTCGATGGTTTCTTTACAGTTCGGTTGCTGCTCTCTCGCCCTCGCTCTCCCTCTCTATCCTAATTCTTCTTCAAAGGCTTCTATCCCTAAGGCTTGGTTTAATTTGGAATTAGGTTCTTCTTCATTATAAAAATTACCCTTTGCGAGTTTCCCTACATGGAACATTACAAGTCTATCCATGGGAAATTCAGAGGATAATGCACCGACAGCAGGGATTACACCATATAATTCAATTACGTTTCTGCTTGTTGTAGAGGTATAATAGGCATTTTCTATTGCGGTCAGGACATTATTAAATCCTAGCCTACAAGAATCTACCTTGCCTTTCCATGATTCAACTGGATTGGCACCCTCTAGGGTACCGGTATGGATAATTAATCTTAGCTTCTTTACTCTCTTACCAGCATCTTTGAGCTCTTTAAGGTACGTGGCGGAACTACCAATGGCTTTGGTCCAAGCGGAAGCGGATATAACTTTATAATAGATTCCATTATCATTCTCATTATCGGTGTAGCCAAATTTTCTTAGCCAAGCCTTGGCCTTCTCATCATCCAGGGACAGTACGGATGAGGTGAAGGATACGCCCCATAATACATTTGAAATGATTTTTTGTAAGGTATTATACTTGATTCGGTTATCGGTTAATTCACGGATATGCTCATCAAGGGCAATAGCTTCTTTTTTTAGCCATCCCATGTGAATAAAGAAATTACAATGGGAGATTATGTCTTCTTTGGTCATTGGTGACCTGACAACCTCTGGCGGGTTTCGTTTCAGGGCTTCCGTAAAATAGGCGGCCCAGCTGTCACAAATATAATAGTTAACAATGACATTTTTAAAGTCGGCCCGGGATAGTTCTTCGAGCCTCGTGCGGCCGTCTTGTCGGTATACTTTACCATCGGGGCATTTGGCTACCGAGATTGGTTGCCAATTGAGTTCGTAGCCCCTTGCATCGAGTTCTTCGCATAGCTTATCGGCGTTTCTACCACGGCCATTGGCACGAATTGCACAATGCTGTGTCACAAAAAAATCACGGGCAAAATCTTTTGTGTCTTGTTCACCAAAGACATTTTCATTGACCATAATATCAATGTCTTCGATTTTCATGATTTGGCGGTCAACGAAATGTAGGCCCCTGGATTTTAGATATTTGTTATCATAAAATTCTGGGTATACTTTGGTGTTATAGTATTGCTCCGAGAGCTTCAGGTGCTCGGGCTTAAACTCTTTTTGGGAAAGGGGAACGGAATGGATTAACATTTATATTTACCTCATCGGAAATGGAAAGTACCTTCATCAGGTCTTCCCTTGGTTAAAAGAGCCCTCATCGGGTCTCATTACTACTTATATAGCTGCCTGTGGATATATTTCATTCCATATCTTGCGTAGCTTTAAATTTGTTTCATCAGTAGCCATCATTAGAGCCATGATAATGTCTTTTATATCTGGTCGGTCTCTCCATGTACCAATAAAGAAACCATGCGGGTTACGACACCCTTGTATATTTAATACACCACGACAAATTATATACTCAGAAAGGGATGCAGAGGTTGCGCCTTTGCACCAACGGCGAAGGGAATCTTCTGCCATCCATTTAAATGCTTCTTTATCATCACCCGCAATTACAAAGATTTTATCCATTTTTCTCCCGCAGTTTGACTTCTATCTTCTGGCGTGGTGAATAATGGAATTGCACCGCTAAAGAAGTTCAAGCGAAACTTGTTTGGATTGCCTTCAACGTCTGTCCCCATCCACGCTACCGGCTCTTGCTCTGGCTGTGCCAAGGATTCGCGGATGGCGGTGATGGCTTTAATCCAGTTGGTTTCAGCCATTGGTGTCATGTTGCCAACATGGATTTCTTCCAACGCCTCCAGCGCCAGCTTCAATACTTGTTTATCACTCATTCCAAGCTCCACAAATACATTGATTCTCACTATGGGCATGACAAATACACACCCTCTCTAACTTACCACTCAGCAAATCCAAACTATAACCCAATGGATTGAAATTATCAGATTCCAACACCAATGTCGGATACCGAGGATCTTCATAGACCAAATTGATAGTGACACCAAGGTCTGTCATTCTTTCACCTCAAAAATATAATGACCACCTCTACGGCTCTGTACCCAACAAAAAGACCAGAATGTCATATTCTTATTCATTGCCCGAATGATATCTTCATTGCCTGACCATCCAGCAGTGGATATTTCATATTTTGTATCAGTCTGAGTCCAGTACCCATAATCAGCAAAATGCCACAACGGTTTAATGAATTGCATCAAACCAATGTGGTCAGTATAACACCATTTTGCTATTTTGTCAAGAGCGTAATCAGTTGGGTAACCATCCTCATCTAGTAAATCGTCCGTCACCAGTTCTCCTCATCCGTGATTGTCACGGTGAATTCCCCATCCACATCTTTGTGCTCAATCACAAAAGTGGCAGTCAGCACCTGACCAATACCATTATCTCCATACTGCGCTAATGTTACACTACCAAACTCTTTTTGTTGATTGAAACGGTCAAATAACTCAACCAGCCTATGTAATTCACGTTTGTTCATTCTAATTGTCTGTGCGCTCATTCTTCAACTCCAAAATGTTTTGATATTTTAACTGCCGCTGTATCCGCACCAACCTGCGGCACGGAATTCAACCATTGCGTGTTTCTGATAATTATTCACTCTGTTTCTCCATTATATTTTTGCTTACCCCAAGAGGTTCCACACTTACCACACCACCACCAAGTCCAACCTAAACCGTTGTCGTGAAACTTGCCTTGTGTGTGTCCTTCTTCTTCACATTCTTTTATTAATTGATTTCTAGCCGGATAATAAACTGTTTTGTCATATTCATCCATGAGTTCTTGCACCTTCTCACGGCGCTCTTTGTCTATCTGCCGCCTACGCTCACTAATTTTCATGGTTGACTTATTTTTTATTTTTCCTGTCGTTTGCTTCTTTTTCATCAATAGCTTCTCTTAGCCAATTAACATCGCTAGTGTGAATATAATCGCTGTTATTGTCTACTCCTTTATTGCGTATTCTATGTAATTGAACCATCAAATCTTCAAAACAATTTTCAATTACCAAGTATTTTAATACATCTTGTCGTTGGACTAATTCAGTCTTTGGCGTAATCAACCAATTATGTAATTTGTCAATACAAAACCTGGCTATTGCAAACCATGATCCAACGATAGCCAACTTATACACCAAATAGCCAACCAATACCCACAAAGTAAGAGTAGGTAATCCAGCTACTACTTCAATCAATGTTTTTAACTCATCCATTATTCTTCACCTTTCATTCGTTCTAACCGTTCAATTTCATCAGCTGCTTCTTCTAGCAAATTTGCTATACGGTCTGGTGCACCCTCTTGCACACTTTTTCTGTGTGATATTTGTCGCCTAATCTCCGCTCTCTTACGCAAACGGAAGACTAGACTTTGTTCAGATACTGGTAAATTACTTTCGTCCATTATTCTTCAATCCTCACTTTAAAACAATATTTGTTTTTGTGTGCATCAATGATTTCTCTAGTCAATTGCATTTCTTTAACAGCAGCAACTCCACCAACTGTTAATAGCATCATACCGAACATTCCAAGGACTGTCAACATCGCAATACCTGGAGTGTATTCAATAAAACCAGTCGTTGCCCAAATATACAGAGCCACAAAAAGATCACCAACAATAAATGATACCAAAGCCAGCACAACGGTAATGAGTGCTGCAAAGAATAGACCAACTAATGCTCTACTGGTCAAATCGCAAATATCAGTTTCGTCTGATTCCCAACTATGATACCCTGGATTATACACATAAGCCAACCGATAAATCAAACCACTTTTTTTGATCTTCATTCTTTTACCTCCCATGCCCAATTGACAACAAACCAATCATCCAAACAATCTTCAAAGCAATACTCATCATCAACACGATCCTTACCAAACTTCTCACACATTCTGCCATACCAATATGGCCAATATTCTTTACGAATGTCATCCTCTGATTTGGTTATGACAAGGTTTTCACCATCATCACCCATTTCATTGTAAGAATAGTATCTCATCTGAATTGATTCCTTTGATCCCAATCTATCTTATCAACTAACGTATTATAATTTATTTCAGAATGAGGTATCGTTAACATACCGTTATCATGCAATTTTACCATAGAGCGGTTGTTCACCTTGTCGTTCGTAACGGTTATAACAAAATTTGGATTTATTGCAATATCATTGATTTTAATCATTATTATTCCTTCGTTGGGTCATGTAATATAACAGGTACAGCAGGTTTCTTCAAAGTTTCTTCTATGGTTTCTTGTAGTGTTTTACCACGCTTCTTTGGTGCACCATTACGATAAGTCTCTGCAAGCATCCAATCAGGCAGTGGTTCTATATCATCGGGTTCACCCCAAAAGTTTTTGTTCATTTGTATTCGTTCTTTCGTAGTATTTGGACTTGGTCTTTTGGTGTCATAAAACAACGGGCTCTGAAGATTGTAGTAAATGTTGCTGGATCGCTTTGTTTTGTGAATTCAATCATTCCAGATTTCAACATTTCAAGCATTAGTAGTCTAGCCAGTTCATATTTTATTTTGTCTTCTTTGTCTAGGCCTGGCCTTAGGCCTGCGATAGATTCCATTCCCATGGCGTAAGAAACAGTTATCATTTTACCTTGTATAGTATGAGTGGGTTCAGCATAGGCATTATAGGTATAGCCACCAGCACCATCAACATTAATAGGAATCATAAGATTCTTAGGAATCTGTGCCGCCATTATTTAACTCTCCAATTCATACCCAATGCTTTATACACAATTTTCTTGATGAAATTAGGTTTCTCTTTAGATACTACTGTGATTGGATTTTGATCTATATCAATCTGAAAACTGGATGTAGTATTGAATGAACCAGTCAAAACAAAATTGCCAGTATCAACTACACTAGAGATTTTATCTTTTCTACGCTGTTCATCCCTATACTCATAACATGGCGTATAATCAAGGTCAAGCGGTATCTGCTCTGTTAGTGGCCAAAAGAATTTAATTTCTAATTGATGCATAGAATTCCTCAGTTAGTGTGCGTGATAGTGTTTCTGCTTCATCTTCCCATGGCTCACCAGTAAAGTCATTTGACCCTTTCCATGTTTTACCATCTATGCTTAGTTCGCCTAATGCAAACTGTTTTACATGGATCATTTCGTGTGCTATGGTAATAATCTTTTCGTTTTCGTCTATATCACTGGCCACCACAATCTCGTACCAATCATCCATCACATCGGTATACCCATAAGTGGGTATCTTCTTGGTAAATTTGATATGCACAATACAATCAGGCATTGATAACGCATCATCAAAGTATGATATTGCCTTGTATTGTGTGCTGTTTAGTTTGCCAGTTAGAATCATGTTGTCATTCTACATCAATCGTAGATGATTGTCAAGGCTGCTTATGAAACAATGCCTTAAAGTGTGCCCAATATGGATTATTAAAGATATGCATACTCTTTATTATCCTACGATTGGGATGCATTTTTGGTGTCAACTTATGCAATTCTGTCCAATGCGTCATCATAGAATTGTGGTGCTCTTGATGATACCCAGCACCAAAGCCAACGAAATTATACCATCGACTATAAATGCCAACACTATCTTGTGTTGTATCACCTCTGCGATCCAATACACCCCAATGCTCACCATAACTTGTTGCTGCATTAAAGAAAAATGCTACAAAAAATAAACACCAGAACCATATGCCATATTGCCAATCAAGAAGCATTATCGTGACCATGTATATTCTAAAGGCATTCATTTCAATTTCAAATTGCCTTTGATCCATTGGTTTTGGATACTGTTTGATTTTTATTATATCTTGAATGTATGGTATCACACCTGATGGGCCGGTAAGGCAATAACGCCAAAAGTTTTCTGGCTCATTCGTTTTACTGCCTTTGAATACAGATACCGGATCTTTGGTTTTGCCATTAATTGGTTTATCGTTGACAAAACAATGATGTGATATATGCGCCCATTTCCATAATTGGTGTGGTATGCCAAGTATGGCACTTAGGTAAACCTCATTTACCTTATTGGTTCTTTTATCAACAAAGGTTGGCCAATGAGAATGGTGGTGCAATGTAGAATTCATGGCATTTACGATGCCCCACATATGGAATGGAAACATTACAACCCACCAAATAAATGCGGGTTGAAAGTAAATCATGGCAAATGGTATCAAACCAATAAATGTTACATACAGTATAAGATACAAATCTTTTGGTGAATATCTAAACTTGAACATCGCGGGTTAGTTCCTTAACTATTCGTGCAACAAATTTTATTGTGGTCACATTTTGCTATTTTTTCTATTACCGTTTTGAGTGGTAATACCTCTGTTATATCATTAACACCATGTCCAGCAAATATGTGTCCTGTGGTGCCTGTTTTAATACCCGCCAGTAAACCTCCGTATCGTGACTGGGAAAC
>OGVX01000012.1_pt1 | contig 13743 bp, 12 predicted proteins | sample 1575851 | NCBI WGS metagenome assembly OGVX01 (sample SAMN07581529, study PRJEB24739) | freshwater metagenome | place: Singapore | collected 2015-01
TAGGCTCTAATGCAGTCTTTACATCTAATGGAGTAAATGTTCCTAGATTCTCCACAGCCGGCCGTCCGACATCTCCAGCCAATGGTCAGGTAATCTATAACACAACCACTCAGACAATGGAAATTTATGATGGTGGAGACTGGAGAAATGTAACCTCTCAGAGATCATTTAAACTTAGAACTGTCATAGTCAATGGCTATGTCCTAGCTGGTTATAAAGATGCCTCACCTTGGCGTAATGTAAATAGGATGGTCCACTCTACAGATGTAATGACTAATCTTGGCGACCAGATTGATACGGCAGGTGCCTATGTAAGTGGGGCTTGTAACCTGACAAAGGCATGGGGCTGGGGTATGGATGCTGGTTGGCCAGGTACAAATACTATTGGTGTTGCCTTTAATATGTCAACTGAGGTATCAGCTGGCCAGGGTGGTAACTTTAATATGAGAGCATCAAGAAATGACCTTGGTACTCTTTGGAGAGAACATTACTATGCTTATATTATTGGTGGTGGTTCAACTGATGTTGATGTCTTCAATATGACAGTTGAAACAATGATGCAAGATTTAGGTATTGATTCAATTTCTGGTAGTGCTGAACAAGGGGGTATTGGTGGTGTTAGCGATGAGTGGGCTGGATGGGCTTGGGGTGAGGCGTTTACAAGACTATCGTTTGCTTCTGGTGCTAACTATAGAGTAGATACTGGAGTTGTTGGCGGGAGTAACGGCCAGCAAAAAGGAATAAATAGTAAGGTAGGTAGAGGTTGGATGGGCAACGAAGGTACCTATAATGGCGGATATAACCTTCGCAGATGGAACCTTGCTACCGAAACTAACTTAGGAACAGTGGCCAAACCAATTGGCAATACAGGTGAAGAGAATTTTGATATGGGCCAGGGTTGGCAATATATGCATGGGTGCTATGATGGTGCTCAAAACAACCGTGGATGGAAATTTAACTATACAACTGAGACTGGAGCCGAGCTTGAGCTGGTTCTTTAAGAACAGGTGTTCCTGGTGGTTCATCAGGATTTTGTGCATGGAGAGGATAATGAGTAATAATGCTATTGATATTGTAAGACCTGACTTTACAAAACTTCATAACGAAATGATTACCAACACAAATGTGTTGACAGAAAATCAAAAGAATATTGTAGAGAGGGCAATCAACACAACATTCACAATGCCTGAATACAAAGCCAAGCACTTTGTTGGTAAGGCTCAGATGACTCCATATGCTGAGCTAAAGCAGTATCTAATTGAGCTTAATGCAAGAGAAGATACAGTAGAGAGAATGGAGTATGAATATTCAAAGCTAGTTTTTGAAAAAGAACTAGAAGAAGAAAAGATGAAGGATGCAAAAAGTCCAGCTCAACAAAAGTTGATCTATCTAGAAATTATGCAGCTTGATAGAGCAATTAAGAGAAAGCAAAATGGATTGTATGCCGCTTATAAGGAAAGACAAATATTCCTAGACTTGATTGAAAAGTTTAATGCATCTGATGAAGGTAAGCTACCAGATGGTAGACTAATCTATAATGCAGTGCAAGAAGATCCAGAGATTGCTAATAAACTAGAATATGATTACTGGACTATCAGACTAGCTAAGCAGACTGCAATGGATATGATTGCATATGGTAGAGCTGGTGTTGGTAATATGGATGCAGTAATGATGCTAGGTAAGGATCAACAAGAGAAGGTTATGCAGATGGCATGTGACCTTTTTGTCAGATCAGAAATTAGAAACCAGCAAATGCTGACTACAGCAAACAAGAGCTTGGAGTTAGGATTTGCAGGAACAGAGTTAACAAAGTTAATGGGCGTAGAAACAAAGGCAAGAGACGATGTATATCTTATTCAAGACGGCGGGGAGTGATAAGTTAGGAATTGTTCAGGTAGTTGGCCGTGTGCTCAACTATGCTGTTGGCCATGTTCCTAACACTCACGTAGACATTGCAGAGTATAATTTTCTAAAGCCAACTGTTCTCGATGAGGGAACAGCTATGGGCTGGAAGTTCTTTGCTTTAGCTAGAGACTACATTTCTGTCAGACCAGCAACGCTTCAGAATGAACAACTTAGCGTCGCCGAGAGTATGGAACCAACTGGCGAGAAGGTTAAGTATTACTTAACCGATGAAGATAAAGCCAATGGCGCTGCCTTTATGAAAGCATTGATGAGACAAATGCTTGATGATGTATATGATAAAAGATTCACCCAGCTCAACCTAGCCGCAAGTTCATTAGAGCAAGGAACCTGGGCTCAACAAAAGGCTGAGGCTGAAGCTTATCAGGCTGATAACACAGCTCCAACACCTATGCTATCTGCATTGGCAACTGCAAGAGGAATCGCTCTATCAGAAATGGTAGCCAAGGTGGTTCAAGCGGTGAATAAATATAATACAGATGTAGCAACGTTGCTAGCCAATAAACAAGCAATTGAAAAAGAAATTAAACAGTGCGTTACGATTAAAGATTGTAATAGACTGATGCATAATAGATTTGATTGTTCAATGCCATTATCACAGGCACAAGAAGAAGGAGTGACTATAAGTTCAAAGTTTGACCTTTAAACTTAACTTTATATTATGTTTTCAATACCAATTAATCCAAAGCTGAATGAAAAGCAGTTTGCAGAGTTCTATGAATTTTGCAAAGAATATAAGCCATACATTTATGATCTTTACTTCACTTGTAGAATGCCTCCGTTTGTCCAGGATGCAATGGGTGATGTGTTTATCAACGATTCTAACATCACTATTGAGCAGGCATTAGCACTTCAACAATCTCTTGGCATTAAAGTCTCGGCTGTATTTAATAACACTCTTGTCAGACCAACACAAGAAAACCTAGATCTCTTTGTCCACAACTTTAGACAGCTCTATAGAGCTGGTGTATCCTCTGCCACAATACCTCATACACACTGGTTGGCAACTGGCCAGATACAAAAGGTATTTCCCAAGCTAGAGATTAAAAATACTATCCTAAGAAATGTCACCAAGGCTAACGAAGTAGCCAAACTAGCTGAAGCTGGCTTCCACTATATCAATCTCGACAGAGACTTAATGAGAGATAGAGATGCTCTTATTGAATGTAAGAGAGCTGCCGACAAGTATGGCGTTAAGTTATCATTACTAGCCAACGAGGGCTGTCTTGGTAATTGTTCAATGATGGATGAACATTTTCAATTCAACAATACAAGATTTGATAATTCACCACAATACTTTAACGATGCAATATCGAGAGTATCATGCCCTAAGTGGGACTTTGAAGATCCGTCTGTACCATTGAAGACAGCTGACTTCCCACCTTGGAGAGAAGATTGGGTTGAGCTTCTACAGTATGTTGATGTCATTAAAATGCATGGCAGAGAATCTATTAATAGACTTTACGACACAATGAACATTGTAAAGAGGTTTGCTAACAATGAAGAGATCCTCTTTGATACATTCAACGATTATATCAAGCAGACTAACTTAGAGAATAAGCCAATTGATGGCTGGCGAAAGATTATTAAGAACTGTAAGTTCAATTGCTGGGATTGTAATTATTGCGATAATGTCTATAAGGCAAAGTCAAACGAGCAGTCACATCCACTAATCCTAGCTGTAACTAAAGAGCTTGTTGATTCTGTCAATTATGATTTAGAGTATAAGGTTCTTGGATTAACATCTACGAGAGTACAAAGATTGCTACATGGTCTATCCAAGCATTGTAACAACTATCTAGAGATTGGATCAGCACTTGGTTCCACAGCCGTTGCCATAGCTGACAGCTGTAAGTTACATTGTGTTGATAATTGGTCTCAGGATATTCAGCCAGCAGAAGCTGGATTTGAACTACCAAATAATAATAAGAAAGCATTCTTAAAGAATGTTAATAGAGATGTCACTATATTTGACCAGGATATGTTGACTGTAGATGTGAGTAAGTTAGATAATATTGATCTGTTCTTCTATGATGGCCCACATACGTTGGAAGACACTAGAAATGCTATCAAGCATTATAGCAAATCATTGGCACAATATAGTATTCTTGTATTTGATGACGCTAACTGGGACCAGGTTGTAATTGGTGCAGATGAAGGTGTTAGAGAAGCCAACCTAATACCTCTCTACTCTAAAAAGATTTTGAATAAAACTGAAGACACCAATATGTGGTGGAATGGCTTATACATTATGGTGGTTAAACGTGAAGATACACAAACTAATTGAAGCTAACCTATTTGTTGATAGCTTTGGTACAAAGGAACAAATAGATAGCCTAATTGATCAAGCTCTATACCATAGAGTTAACAAGCCTGACATGATGGCATGGTCAAACGAAGGGTGCTGGAGATCTGAATTTAAATACAAAGAACACGACTGGCTAATCAACAATTTGATGAAAAGAGTTGATAGGTTAATTTCCTACTACATGCAACAAGATCCATCATACGTTCCTAAAGTAGAGATGTATGGTAACCCAAAGATAACGTATTGGACAAATGTTAATGAGCCAGGTAGTAGGAATGTTTTACATACCCACGATCTTCATCACTATGTTTCGTGTTACTACCTTCAAACAGAAGGAACTGGTAGCATCTCATTTCACAATCCAGCTAACCTTTTAGAGAACTGCCATCCATGTTCTCCTTTTATTTCCAGAATGATGTATTCTCCTAAGGATGGTGATATCCTCCTGTGGCCTGGTTGGATGCCGCACGAAACAGAAACTAATACATCCAATAAACAAAGAATTAACATTGCATTCAATGTTCAGTTTGATACACCAAGAGGAACTGTAAGATGAAGATTGAGTTCTTTTCCTCTATAGCTGGGGTAGCGGAGACGTTTCCTATATTGAATGCTAAGGATTGTATTCCCGATTGGGTCTCTGTGGCAAGAGCTGAATACATTAAATCTGATAAAAAAGACATTCACATATTTAAATGTCCAGGTATTGTAGATATTTTAACAACTGGTTTTGTTGTAACAGCCTGGCACGATGTAGAGATTATTCCAAAGCAGGATGCAGTTAATGTTACTATTCCTGATGGTAAGCTAAATGATTTGCTTGGTAAGGAGGCAGTTCAGATTCAATCACCTAATGGTGTAGCTAAACATATACCAAAAAGACCTTGGAGTCATAAGGCTATTGTTAAGATAAACACTCCATGGCACGTTTGGTCAAAGTGTAAACTACTAATGATTCCTATGCCATACACCGATTACTTTGACTTCGAGAGCACAAGTGGTATACTAGATCCGGGTGTTGCAAACGAAATAAATATTCAAGGTTATTGGAATACAAATACATCTATCATTAAAGCTGGCACACCACTTTGCCAGATTATTCCTCTAACTGAAAAGCAATATACAATGCTCTGTAGAGATGCCAATGCAAGAGACAAGATGTGGCTAAAGAAGCGCGAGTTCTTTAATAACTTTGCCTTCATACTACAGAGACAAAAGCTTAAACAAGCATATGATAAGGAGATAGGCAGATGACATTTTTATTAGATGGTTTATGGTATGTGCCATATTTGGCAATTATTATGGTTCTATCTGCCTGGGCAAAGAAGACTGGGTTCTTTATGCCTGCCTATCGCTGGATTGCAACTAATGTAAAATCAAAAAGAGCAGTTGTAGCCATCATTAGTGCAATGACAGGAGTTCTACCAATTGAAGGTAGAGTCACTGTGTCAGCTGGTTTCTTAGATACTATCGCACCAAACAATAGTAAGCGTAGGTTATATGGTATCATTGATTACCTATCTACCCACCACTACTACTTTTGGTCACCATTAGAAAAGACAGTCATTCTACCAATTGCTGTTCTTGGTATTAGCTATGTTGGATTCTTACAACTTGTTTGGCCACTAATTGTTACATGCTTGGCGGTTGGTTTATTCTATATCTTCTATGTTTTGAAAGAAGAAGATGTAGCAATTGATCTAGAAAAGAACCAAAAGTGTGATCATAATCATGATGTCAAGTGGTTTGATTGGAAAATTCTAGCCATTGTGGCTGGTGTAATTATCTTGGGCAACTATATTAAATCATTTGATAAAGAGATGCTTGAGATTGTCCAAAATAATGGGTCGCTAGCAGTTGCAACTATTCTCAGTTTCTTGTTTAGTTTTGCGATGGGCTCATCTAGTAAATATGCTGGATTTGTATCCCTACTTGCTACAGTATTTGGTCCACAGTACCTACCATTATTCTTAGCAGTAGATTATACAGGATATATGCTATCCCCAACTCATAAATGTTTTGCGGTTGGTAAGACATATTTTGATACACCAATAGATCAGTTTTATAAAGCAATTGGTTTGTTGTGTGGGTCATTAATTTTAGTATCGATAATCATGGTATTATTATAAGGAGATAAAATGAAGAAGTTAATTATTGGTTTGCTTGCTATTGCATCGTTTGCAGCTAGTGCTGAAGAACTCAAGGAAGTACAGGTCACAGCAAAGCGCTACCCACAGTTTGAATTGGTGGGTGAATACAATCAGCCAGCCTGGACTCTAACTCGTAAGTTTCCAAGCACAAGAGTTTATGTGATGACGCCACCAAATACAGTGATGTATGAAAAGTGGTTTGATGTTCGTGATAGAGAAAATGGCCCAGCGCAGATTCGCATGAGAGATGAGCTAGCATTTGGTCTAGGTAACCGTTGGGAGCTAGATCTATATGCACATACTGTCTATGATGGTCCATATGGAGACCAGAGATTTGCGTGGAGAGGGTTTAGCTGGGAAGTCCGCTATGCTCTAGCTGACTGGGGTAAGATTCCTGGTAATCCAACTCTATATTTTGAACATAAGCTAATTAATGGCAGACAGGGTATTGAACCTGAGCTTCTTCTTGGTGACCGTATTGGTAATACAGATTACATCTGGGGCTTAAATCTAATCTATGAAGCCAATCTAGCAGGTGGCAAAGAAGAACAAGAAAGAGAATATGCAGGCACATTAAGCGTTGCCAAAGTTGTTAATAATGACCTAACAGTGGGTCTATCAACAATGTATCGCTATAATGATTATGAAGGTGGCACAGAGGAATTGTATTTTGGTCCAAATCTTCAATACCGTTTCAGCGGAAATGCTCATATTAGTCTTGAGTATATGCCAAGAATTTCTGGTCAAGGCTACGATAGCAGAAGCTTTGCGATCTTTGCCTGGAGATTCTAGTTGCTGGGTTTACCATGCCCATAAATAACTATAAATGTTAACTTTATGGCAATAAATGGCAACAACGGGTAAAATAGAGAGAACAGATGTACCTGGTGCAGTACCTAATGTTACTGACACAGCGAACACATCATATATCGAACCAGGTGCATTGTTCATCAATGTCACTGATCAAAAACTATACTCTTCAAATGGGTCAAACTATTTTCAGATTAGTGGATCGGGTGGCGGTTCTGCCAATGTTTCTGTCATTTCCCAAACATTCACTGGCAATGATACAAACACTCAGTTCACACTATCCACCTCTGCCAACACATCTAGAACATTTATATTCTTAAATGGTGTTGCTCAGGTTCCAACTACTGACTACTCTATAACCGGCACTACACTAACATTTGTTACTGCTCCTGCCAATACAGATACAATCCATGCCCATATTCTAGATATCAGTAATCCAAATGATGTAGAGTTTACATTTGATAACTTTGCAGGCAATGGCACTAACACCCTGTTTACGCTTGGTTCATCCTTAGCATCTAATGCATATGCGTTAGTATTTCTAAACGGTGTTGCCCAGGTACCAACCAACGATTATGGTGTATCTGGCGCCAATCTAACATTCACTATTGCACCAACATCTACTGATAATATTAATATTGTTGGCATTAATGCTGCCGATAACTTAATGGTGACAACGTTTATTGGAGATGGCACAACAAAGAACTTTACGCTAGTAGATCCATCCACTACGAACAAGACATTTGTTTATCTAAACGGTGTTGTCCAAAGACCAACCACAGACTTCTTTGTTACTAACAAAACGCTTACGTTTATTACAGCACCAGCCAACAACGATAAAATTACAGTAAGAACCTTCTTCTATAGGCTGGATGCAAGCGGCACAAACACATATGTTCAGTTCAATGATTCTAATGATATCAGCGGATCACCAGGATTTACGTTTAATAAGACCACAAACAATGTAACAATTGCCAACACTTTAAGTATTGGCCAGCTTGTATTTACGGCTTCAAATCCTCCAGCAACAGCTGTTGCTCCTGGAGTAGCTGGAACAATCGCTTGGGATTCCTCATATATCTACGTTTGCGTGGCTACAAACACATGGAAACGAGTACAGATAGCAACTTGGCCATAGTTTTAAATAACATAAATAAACAAGACCCTTCAACCATTTTAGTTAGGATTAGACGGTATGACAACCAAAATTAAACCATCTAACGTCGAAGAAGCTGTATATCCAGTCACTGCCAACAATGCAAACAATCTTGGTGGTACTCCAGCTAATCAACATTATACAGAGGCAAGAATTACAATCACTGGTACAGCACCTGTCAATGTCGGTGCAACATCAAATGGTCATATTTGGCTAGTCTACCAGTAATAGGCCTTTATAATGGCAGGTAAATTATATTTCAATGACAACGGTACTCTAAGAGAGGCCGAAATCCTAAAAGTTAATGATGGCGGTATTTTGCGTACTGTCAGGGATGCCTATGTTAATCAAAACGGCACATTAAGACAAATTTTCTCTGCCACAAGAGTTACTGCCTACGAAACATCGAGAACAACTACATTTGATACGGCTATTACAACCACATTTGATACTGCTGTAAGTACAAGTAAGAATACAACATCTGCTTATGTTTCGTATTATGAATCAGCCTATAGCACAAGCAAGCAGACAGCTACAAGCAGAAACACATCAACAAGCAGATCAACAGCCTATGCTACTAATATATTAACTAGCACAGTATTTGATACCCTAACTGTTTTTGAAACAACAATTGGTACAAATAGAGTAACATCAACATCTAGAGCAACAACAACTCAGTTTGATACAAATACTGTATTCAATACAATTATTACAACAAACTTTGATACAGCTACACAAGTAGCTACAACATCAATTTACGATACAGTAATAGGCACAAGTAGAACAACACTAAGTGTATTCAATACTACGACAGTATTTGATACATCAACAACATTTGAAACTGCTTATGCAACTACAACTGTATTTGATACTACAACTATATTTGATACAGTCATTGGTACAAACAAGTCTACTGCTACATCTAGATCAACTACTTCTGTCTATGACACAGGCTATGATACAAGTAAGTCAACTACTTCGGTATTTGACACAAGCACTGTATTTCAGACAATTACATTCTATGATAAGAGTACAACATACGACACTGTAATTGGTACAAGTAAGTCAACTTCAACTTCTAAGTCTACAACAACGACATACGATACTGTTTACGAAACAAATATTGCTACTGCTACCTCTAGAGGTACAACTACAGCATTTGATACAACAACTACCTTTGATACTTCCAATTTAACAGGTACAAGTAGAACAACTGATACTTCAAGAAGTACGACGTCTATATTTGGTACTACAACTACGTTTGATACTTCTAATGCAACTGGTACAAGCAGAACAACCGACACATCCAGAAGCACTACAACAGGGTTCACTACAACTACTACCTTTGACACTTCTAAGGCAACAGGGACAAGTAGATCTACTGATACTTCTAGAAGTACAACAACATCATTTGATACAACAACAATATTCCAAACAACCACTACATTTCAAACAACAACCGTATTTGGAACAACTACTACCTTTATTACAACACTTGGTGGCTCTACTGCATTCCAAACGACAACAACATTTGGTACAACAACAACATTTATTACAACACTTGGTGGCTCTACTGCATTCCAAACGACAACAACGTTTGGTACGATATTCTACTTCAACACCAGTAAATCTACAATATTTTACTTCAACACAAGTAGAGGTACCCAGGTTGGTAACAACACGTCTAAAGGTACTATCTTCTATTTCCAAACATCTAGAGGCACCACAGCTCTTGCCGGAACTTCTAGAGGCACTCAAGCTGGTGGTATTACAACATTTGGTACTATTTTCTACTTTATAACAACATTTGGTACCCAGGGTGCTGCTGGAACATCTAGAGGCACTCAAGCTGGCGGTACTACAACGTTTGGTACTATCTTCTACTTTAATACAACTTTCATTACAACGGCCGGCGGTAACACATCCAGAGGTACAATATTCTATTTCATAACATCATTTAACACTACATTCTTCTACCAGACACTCAAGGGCACGTCTGTTGAGACTATCAGAAGAACCAGCGTATCGTATTTTATTAAAGGTAATGGTCCATACTATACATCGTTTGATACACAATACATATCAAGCTTTCAAACCCTCTCTGGCACCTTTGCTGTTGGTGGAACATCTAGGGGCACCAACATTGGTGGTATTACAACATTTGGTACTATCTTCTACTTCAACACATCTAGAGGCACGCAGGCTGGTGGCAATACCTCCAGAGGTACAATATTTTACTTTATTACTTCATTTAACACAATATTTTACTTCCAAACATCTAGGGCCACTCAAGGTGCCGCCAATACATCTAGAGGTACAATATTTTACTTCATTACTTCGTTCCAGACTACATTTTACTTCAATACAACGTTTGGTACCCAGGCTGGCGGTATAACAACCTTTATTACCACGTTCTTCTTTAATACAACTTTTATTACAACACTTGGTGGTATTACTACTTACATTACAACACTTGGTGGGGCAACATCCAGAGCAACAGAAACATCTAGAGGTACTATTTTCTACTTTAATACTTCTAGAACCACGGATACCTCTAGAGCAACAGAAACATCTAGAGGTACTATTTTCTACTTTAATACTTCTAGAGGTACTGACACATCCAGAACAACCGATACTTCTAGAGTAACTGACACATCTAGAGTAACAGGAACTTCAAGAGCAACAACAACAGTATTTGCTACTACTACAGCATTTGATACAACAACGACGTTTCAGACTAGCCGAGGAACTGAAACATCTAGATCAACGACATCTGTATTTGGTACTACTACAGCATTTGATACAACAACTACATTCCAGACAAGTAGAACTACGGATACATCCAAATCTACAACAACGGTGTTTGGTACCACTACGGCATTTGACACTACAACCACATTCCAGACAAGCAAGGCAACTGTAACATCTAGAGGTACAACTACAGTATTTGATACTGTATCTGTATTCAATACATCGCTATCAACATCTAAATCAACTACATCTGTATTTGATACAACAACAGCATATGAAACCGCATATGGTACTACAATTTTCACATCAACCAATATTGATACAGACACATCTAGAGCTACTTCAACAAGTAAATCAACCATAACAGCCTATAACACTGCTGTAGAAACAAACGTAGCAACATCAACTGTATTTGATACAACGACAGCATATGAAACTGCATATGATACAAATAGAGTTACATCTACATCTAGAGCAACAGATACAACTATTGACACAAGCAGAGCAACAGCAACAAATCGTGTAACTGCTACTGATAGAAATACAGTGACAGCATTTGAAACTGCTTATCTGACTGATTTGATAACAATTAGTGTGTTTAATACAAACACTGTATATGAGACAGAATATGAAACTGGTCGTAATACATTAACAAGTAGATCAACAACGTCTGTATTTGATACAACAACATCTTTTGAAACAACTTATAATACAAATATTCTAACATCTACATCAAGAAATACAACATCTGTATTTGATACAGAGATAGTAACTGTATTTGATACTGTCAGCGTATTTGATACAACAACTACGTATGATACATTAATTGACACACAAGTTGATACAAGTAAGACAACAAGCAGTACCTATGACACTGCTTACCAAACAAACCGTACTACAGCCTACGAAACATCAAGAACTTCAACATTTGATACAGCAATAGAAACATATTATTAAACGCCATATAAATATTAGCATGGTAATAATGAGGTGATGATTATGTCTAATGAACAAAGAGTTAGTAATGAGCAGATTGATAGAAAGCTTGAGTCTTTTGTAGAAATCACATTACAAAAAATGATTGACCTTCACGAAGAGATTAAAGTTCTCAAGAAAAAGGTACACGACCAACAAGTCAACTTTAATAAGTTTGTAGCCCAGGTTGGCTACGATGTGGAAGAAAAGATTGGCATAGAGTGAGGTTTATATTATGGTATCTGAAGTTCCTGGAAAAAACGGGAAGACGAAGTTCTTTCATATGTCTTCCAACGAATGGGTCAATGACGATGTAACCCATTTTATGAAATCTGGTAATATGCTTAGATCGCCAGCCAATGCTCGGTTGTCTGAGATTGCCATGTTCATTCCTAAAAATCCTAATGGATCTAAAATAGAATACGACATCAACTATGGTAGTCCTAAAGGAACTATAGCTGGTTATAAATTTACAGATCTCTTAACACAGATACTGTATCTGGCACCATGCAATACACAAATTGCAACTCAGAACATGATAGAATGTATTAAAAAGGGTGCAACGCCAGAAGGGCATAGAATAGTTGAAGCTTTAATTGCTGGCTTAACAGACAAATACCTATTAGATGAAGATCTTGATCTTGAATACTCTAGTGTTAATGAATTAGTGCTCCTCCCAGGTACCAATTTAATTACAAAAGACGCTGTGGACTTCAAGAAAGTAGACGAGTTATATAATAGTGGAGCGTGGATTAAACTACATCCAATCACTGCTAAAGTTTGGCAGACAATGCTCGAATCAAAGTATAAGGGACGTGTAGTTAAGAGTACTGCATCAATGTACCCAATTATGAAAAAATCAAAGAAGGTGTATTTTACTCTATCCTCAGAGACAGGATGTGCGGCCGTATTGCTTGGAAAGTCTATTGGACTTATTGATAATAAAGAAGGAAAAGTTGGTAAGACATTTGACGCCGTATACCCATCTCTTGACAGATGTGGCGTAAAGGATAAACTAATTAATAAGTTTGCCGCCTTGATGTCCCATCCTGAGTCAGGGTTGATTACGGTACACCACGAAAACAAAGAAGAAGCAGTTAATAGGTTCTTTGAAAATATGAAGCAATATAGACATGTAAAGCTATCTAAAAAGCCTGGTGAGGAGGGAGATGATATTATTGATCAAGAATTGAAGCAGCAGCTTGGAAATAATCAGCCATGAAAACATTCTTAATAGCTCAACATCATGGAACATTCCTAACTTTAAATTCCTTAAAGGCTAACAACATTGAAGATGTTATTATTATCATTCCTGGTAGCCAGGTAGAAAAATATAACAAAATGTATGACGAAAAGCCTAATCATCCTGATTATGCAGCATTCAAGGATTATGATAAAAAGATTTCTTCATTCCTAAAGGAAAACAATTTAAACTACAAGGCTTATGTTGTAGATGATTTTGATGTCCGGAACACATTAACATCCACTTTAAGAGTTATCAAGGACTTAAATTGCAATGAGATTGTTGCGTGCGTTTTAAGTGGTGCTGTAATTAATAAAGACTATACACCATTTGTTAGGGACGCTCTTGCATTAAAAACATTTGGAATGTGTTATTCCAGAGTTTATCATAATCATAAACAGCTCTCAATGTATCGTGACTGGGAAAC
>OGVX01000013.1_pt1 | contig 13555 bp, 7 predicted proteins | sample 1575851 | NCBI WGS metagenome assembly OGVX01 (sample SAMN07581529, study PRJEB24739) | freshwater metagenome | place: Singapore | collected 2015-01
GTGCTTATTGTGGTGCTGGTTTGGCTGGTTCTTTTGCAAACTTAGCTGCTCCTGCTGCTGAAGCTGCCACAACATCTGCTCCTGGGTTTATTAATCCAAATGCACCAAGTTTTGCTCCTAGTCAAAACCTATTCCCATATACAAGTAGTGCAGATTTAGGTACATCTGCTGGAATGCCTAACATTTCTAATGTTCCTTATGTAGCACCCGCTGTTGCTCCTGCCGCTTCTCAATATGGTCCCGGTTCATTTATTAATCAAAATGCACCAAGTATTGTTTCTCCTAGCGGGGTGTTCCCAACAACTGGTCCATATGCTAATGCTGTGACAATGCCTTCAGTGCCTCAAGTGGTTGAGCCTTATCCTTATGCTAATACTGTAACACAACTACCTTCCGGTATAGATTTATCGCAAACAACATTACCAAGCACAACATCTGTTCAACCTTCTGCGGCTGATTTAGAGCTAAGAGCACAAGCAGCAGAAAGAGAAGCTGATCGTCTTGCACAAAGATATACTGGATTATCATCCGATAAAAAGTATTTTGGTTTGCAAGATTATGCAGGGTATAAACCTACAGGATTAACATATGAAAAATATGGCAGTTCTATTGGTGATTATGGAACACTTGATCCATATTCATTAGCTAGACCAGAACAAACTGTTAACTGGCCCGGATGGTATAGAACTCCAATTCAATCTGCCATTCCTGTTTTACCTGAAGTAACAGATTTGCCTGCATCTGGGATACCACCTCAGTCGTATAGTGGGCAAATAATGGAAGGTGCTAGGAAAGTATCTCAATCTCCTGAAGAACTTGGTAAATTCTTAAAAGGTAATTTAATGAATGTAGGATTGGCAGCATCTCCAGGTTTATTTGCCTCTCCTGCAAGAATCCAACCTGGCAAGTCTTATATAAATCCTTATACCCTTGAAGTTCAGAATTTGTCTGGATCGCCTGTATCTCCAACTGGCGTGGAAAATGAAGGATTGCGTTATCGTTATGTTGCACAAAAACCATATCTTGCAGCACAAGGCGGCATTGTAGCGTTTGCAAGAGGGGGTCAGAATCAAGAAGATACAGAAGGAATGATGCTTCCAGATTCAGGAAGATTTGATCCAACCATGCAAACAAATGTTCTACCTCGTTTAAACCAAGATTTCAATAACTATGCTGCTGGTGGTCAAACATTTGCTCAAGGTGGCATTGGAAGTCAACCTCGTTTTCTGAGTGGCGGAGGAGATGGCATGAGCGATTCTATCCCTGCCACTATCAATGACCATGATCCAGCTCGTTTGGCTGATGGTGAATTTATAATTCCAGCAGATGTAGTAAGTCATTTAGGGAATGGATCATCTAAAGCTGGTGCTGAAAGATTATATGGCATGATGGATCGTGTTCGTTTAGAACGTACTGGCAAGAAACGTCAAGCACCAAAGGTTAATGTTAAGAAATTAATGCCAGCATGAATTTAGAGTTGTCTCTTGTACCCAAAGGGATGATAAGTCATGTGTTTCAAGATGTTTTGCCATATCTAAAAATATCTGAAAAATGGACAAAAGGTAGAGCATTAGTAGATGATTTACTTGAATTTATAGTAACTGGTAGGATGCAGTTATGGGTAGTTATTGATAAAGATCAAATTTATGGACATTTAATTACCGAAGTAAAGCAATATCCGCAATGCAAAATGTTTGTTATTCAGTATTGCGCCATGAAGCCACATACCTTAGAAAAGGTAGAAGATAAAATGCAAGAAATAGCAGAGCGTTTTGCAAAAGATACAGGATGTGCTGGAATAGAATTTACTGGTCGTCCCGGTTGGACTAAATCAATGAAGAAATATGGATATGACGTAAGAAGCGTCATGTTTCAAAAGTTTTTTGGAGAATAGATATGAGATACAGTCGCAGACAACTTGAGGCATTGGGCGAACCATTTGGTGAATCAGCTACACAGTTTAAACCGGGTGGAAGGGTTTATGGTGACGGAGGTGGTTCATCAGCTCCAGCAGCTCCCACAGCCACATCTACTACTACTATCCCTGAATATGCTCAACCTTACATGTCTCGGTTACTTGGTAAAGCAGAAGCATTAACAGGAGCTCCATATCAGGCATATAAAGGTGAGCGTATCACTCAAGCTACACCAGAACAGCTTGCAGCTCGTCAGGACGTTGCTGGAATGACTGGTCCGTCTCAGTTTGGTGCTGGAACTCAAATGGCAACTCAGGGTGGGTTTGGAGCGTTACAAGCTGGTGATAGATATTTAGGTGCGATGCTAGACCCAAATATAACTTCAGCATTTATGTCTCCATATATGCAAAATGTGGTAGATGTTAATAAAGATGCTGCGATAAGGGATGCACAAAGAGCGCAATTGGACGCAAATCTTGGTGCTGCTCGTCAAGGCACATATGGCGGAGCACGTCAATTACTAGCCACAACTGAAAGAGAAAGGAATTTAGCTGCTAATCTGGCAGGAATACAAGCACAAGGCACTCAATCAGCCTATGAACAAGCAATCAAGAATATGCAGTTTGGTACTCAAGCTGGATTACAAGGTGCAGCAACAGGCATTCAAGGTGCTCAAGCACTTGGTCAACTTGGTCAACAACAACAGGCATCTGGTCTTGAACTTGCTAAAGCTCAAGAAGCATTTGGTTCATTAGGGCAAGCCGAGAAACAAAGAGCATTAGATATGGCTTATCAAGATTTTATTTCTCAACAACAATATCCATACAAACAACTTGGATTTATGTCTGATTTACTACGTGGTAGTTCTAATCTTGCTGCAACAGGTGGTAAAACAATATATGAACAACCACCAAGTTTAGCTTCTAGTTTAGTTGGTCCGGGTCTTTTAGGATTGGGTCTTTATCAACAGTTTGGTAAACCTACACCATCAATACCTTAAATTACCTATTTTTGAAAAGAAAATAAAATGAATTTAATCGAATTATCAAACCAACTTAAAGATGTTCCTGATCAGGCTTTATTGAGAGAGGTGCAATCTCCTTCTGGTGCATATCCTGCCTATTTGGTAGTGACAGAAATGACACGGCGTAAAAGAATGCGTGATCAAGCTCAGAAAGAATCTCCAACCACCTCAGTTGCAGAAGATTTGATGCAGCAAGATCGGCAAAGAATAATGCAAGGAATGGCACAATTACAGGCTCAAAAAGGGGCAGAAGAAGCTGCTTATCCTTATGAGGCTTCTCAAATGCCTATCCCAAGACAAATGATGAATCAGTCTCGTTTAAATGCTCCTCGCATGAGTAATTCTGTTGGTGCTGGTTTAATGGCTATGCCTCAAGCTGCTGGTGAATTGGCAGGTCAAGATGTAATTGCTGCTCAACCTGTACGCCGTATGGCTAGAGGGGGAATTGTTGCATTTGGAGGAGGTGGTCTTAATGATCCAGAATCAATTGCAATGAGGCAAGCTCAAGTTTCATTCCCCGGTAGGGGACCAGATGATCCTGTGTTTAAACAGTCATATGATATTTATTTAGGTGAAGCAAGAAAGCGTGCTCAAGCTGCGGCAAGTCCTGCTGGTCAAGCTGCTGAGTTGGCTAGAGTACAGTCGCGTGGTGGTGGTCCCGGTAATCCAGAATATGATGCTGCATATGCTGCTAATCTTGCAAGGTTAGCTGGAATGCAACCTAAAGTAATGCCAGAAATACCTGTGACAGCAAAGAAAGATACTGCTCCACCTACTGGGTTAGCTGGTGTACCAACTGCACCCCCAGTAAGAAAAGCTGTACCTATGGGATTGCCTAGTTTGCCGTCTGGTTATGGCGACATTATGTTTAAGAATATTAAAGATATACGTGACATCAAAGAATTAACTCCAGAAGAAAGAGAAGCTGCTGGTGCTAAAGGAGCTGCTAGGTATGAACAGCAAATTCCATCTCGTTATGGTTTTCTTGAAGAAGAAATTGCTAACCGCACAAAGGATATAGAACAACGCAAAGATGCAAATATAAATCAAGCATTAATGCAAGCTGGTCTTGGTATTATGGGTTCTAGGTCTCCTTACTTTATGAGAGCTGTTAGTGAGGGAGGATTATCTGCTCTTGGTGCATATCGTCAAGGATTGAAAGATATTCAAGAAGGAGAAAAAGACCTTCTTCAATCAAAAGCTACCTTGGCAAATGCTCAAACTCTCTATGATCAAGGCAAATATGCTGCTGCTGAGAGAGAAAAAGAAGATGCATTGAAATTCCATGATCGTGGTATTGCTCGAAAAGAAACTGAAAATGCAATGCTGGCTCAAATAACAAAAAACAATATTGATGAATATAATGCTCGTATTGCTGGAGCCAAATTACCATATGAACAAAGATTATTGGCTGCTCATGCTCAATATTATGGTACTCAGTCCATGGGCAGACAACCTGATACTACCGCAAGTCCTGCTGAAGCAAACGCAGCGCATGAACTAGCAACTAAACAAGTTTATAATGAATTTTTTGCTGGACAACATAAAGATGCTCCTGCAACACCAGAATTTAATCAAAGAGTTAATAATAAAATGCAACAAATTCTTTTAGAATCTGGTAAGCCATATAAATTCAAAACTATTAATCAAGTTCCAGATGTTAAACCTCCAGTTGTAAGAGGTGATCCAAATTCCCCACTTAGACTGCCATAAAGGGTAGATAATGTCATATCAAATTAAATTGCCAGATGGAAGTTTGGCATGGATAGCAGATGATGTCCCAAATAGTAAAGCATTGGAATTAGCCAAAAAAGCCTATCCTGATGCGTTTCCAGAAACTCCAAGTATAGGCAGTCAATTATTATCAGCCCCAAAAGAATTTATTAAATCAGCAGCTTCTGGAGTTGTTCAATCTATAGGTGGTCTTGGTGCATTGCCTTATGCTGGTGCTCGGTATATTAGTCCTGAATTGCCTCCGTTTGAAAAAACTGGTTTTGGCAAAGCAATTACAGGGACAGAACAATATTTAGCTCCAAGTGATGAAGGAGTTATTACTCAAGTAGCTGGTGGACTTGGTTCTGTTGCTTCTATGATTGGCCCACAATTTGCTTTACGAGGTTTAGGTGCTGCTGGAAGATTTGCTGGTGTTGCTCCTAGAGCAGCAATGCCTGTAAGAGTTGCTCAAACAGCAGGATTGGGGGCAGAAGAAGCTCGTCAACAAGTTGAGATTGCTCGCGGTGACAAGATAGATGTTACTCCGGGTCAAGAACTTGAAGCATTAGCTATTGGTGTTCCTATTGGATTTACTGAGCTTTTACCTGTTGAAAAGCTATTCCGTGGTTTAGATAAAACTTTATCTGGCGATGTTAAATTAACTATTTCTAATTATATTAAACGAGGTCTTGCTCAAGGTGGAATTGAAGGAGCGCAAGAAGCTGCATCTCGTTTGATGCAAGATTTATCTGCCAAAGGCATATACGATTCTAATATAGATGTTGGTAGCTCCATGCTACATGATGCCATGCTTGGTGGTGGAGTTGGATTCCTAGCTCAAACTGGATTGGATTTCTTACTGCGTAAAGATATAGGACGTGCCTATCAAGCTAAGTTAGCCAATGATAAACAAAGAGAATTAAATAAGAAGATAGATGCATATCAACAAGAAATAGATAAACAAACTATTCAGAAGAATAAAAATCTTAATGTTTCTGATCCAAATTTACTTTTATTACCGCCTCCATCTCCAGAGGTTGAACATCAAGGAAAACCCGATCCATTAATGAATCCCCTTGGATTCTTTAAAGAAGGTGAATTGTCCCCTGAATATCTCAAAGCAGTAAATGATATACGCAAGAAGGAAGGCAAACAAAGTATATCTCAGTTTTCAATTGAAGATTTGGCTGATGCTGGAGCACCACAACAAGAAGTGGATCGCCTATTGGCAGCTAAAACTGGATTTACCGGAGAAACTCGATTATCTTCAGATGATGTCCTTAATGTGGCATCAAAGAAGAATATTGATACATCAACAGTTGGATTCTTAGATTTCTTGAGACGTACAACTGGTGCAGAAAATTTAAACAAAATGAGTCAGCCACAACTGTTCTCCGCGTTTAAAGCTCTTGATGCATTAGCTCCAAGTGATAAATTGCAAGTATTACCTCCCGGTACAAATTCAACAAGATTCAGCACTGAACAATATGATAAAGCCATAGAAAAACTGACATCTGTATTCCCAGAAGATAACATGATGTCAAGGGATGAAATAATAAAGAATATTAAAAAGGTTGCAGGTCTTAAAAATAATCGTGATGCAGAGTCAATACTTCAAACAGCTATTCTCAAAGATGATTTAACCACAGTTAATCGTGAAGTTTATGAAACTGGCAAAAAAGGAGATATGACATCTCCTGCAATTAATGTATATACAAATCGTGAAGAAGCAGAACGTGAAGCTGCTCGGCGTGACTTGGATATACGTGAACGCACTCATCAATATATAGCTTTACCAGGCAAAGCAACTCAACTTCCTGGTGGTCCAGATATTCGCAAAGGAACATTTGAAAAAGGTGTTGAACCTGCTGAATATGAAATTAGATTCCCTGATGGAATTAAATTAACTGCTCCAAGCATAGAAGAAGCTAATGCAAAAGCTGATCGTGTACAAGCTATTAGAACTAAAAAATCAGGAGATTTATTAAAGCAAATTTCTGAAAAACAACAATCCATGAAAAAAGATCAATTTGATCTGGAAAACATGGAATCGGAAGGGAAATCAGATACCCTTGAGTACAAAAAGAAAAGTGCTGAAGTTTCAGTTAAAACCAAAAAATTACAAGATGAAATTGATAATCTTAAAGCACAAGTTCAATTTTTAACTGATTCACCAAATATCTCTCCAAAAGGACAAAAACCAATCACAGAAAACGGTTTTACTCTTTTTGAACAAAATAAACCTATATCCACTTTTCAAACACAAGAAGCTGCTGAAGAATTTGCAATCATGCGTTTGCCTGACAATATTCTTCAAGATATTGTTAATTTAGCTCCAGAACAAAAAGGTTTAATGCCTAAGAGATTGGGAGTATTGGCAAATAAAGAAATTGCTCGACGTTCTGGCAAAGGGCCATCTGGAATTGGAATTGAATATACAGGAAAGAAAGAAGATGTAGAAAAACGTCTTGCTGAAATAGGCATTTTCACACCTCAATTCCAAAAACAAGTAAATGAGTTAGACAAGAAACTACGTCCTATAATGAATCGCCTTGGACTGGGTGATTTGCGTTTAAACATTGTGCGTGCAATTAAAACTCCAGAAGGTCAAGAAGCAAATGGCAGTTATGTTCGAGGGTTAATTGAAATTGCATTAAATGCAGATAACCCAATGAGAGCTTTAAGGCATGAAGGTATTCATGCTTTAAAAGAGCTTGGTGCATTTACAAAAGATCAATGGCGTGTTTTAGAAAATAAAGCTAAATCAGAATGGATGTCTAAATATGATATTCAAAATAGATATTCTGGTTTATCTATGGATGAAATGATTGAAGAAGCTATTGCTGATGCCTTCTCTGATTTTTCCACAACCAAAGCTCCACCCGGTCTTATTGGTGCGCTGTTTAATAAGATTAAAACATTCTTTGATGCATTGGGTAATGCATTGCGTGGCATGGGATTCCAAACAGCAGAAGATATATTCCAAGCTACAGAAGAAGGCAGATTACGCACTATTCCTAAAGAAGAAATTAAACCAGTTGAACCATCTATTCATATATGGGGTGATACGGGTGAACAACCAGTTGAACAGCCAGTTGAAGTTGCTCCATCTCAAGAAGTTTTAACAGCTAAACCAAAGTTTTCTCTAAAACAAACAAATACACCAGAGTTTAAACAATGGTTTGGAAAATCAAAGGCTGTAAACAAAGATGGAACACCTAAAGTTTATTATCATGGAACTGCTCAGAATATAGCTGAGTTTAAACCTAAGCAAGCTGGAGCAATTTTCTTAACAGATGATCCTAATTTTGCTGAACAATTTTCTGATTATTCTGCTGATTGGATGTCTAAACATTCAAAGCAATTGTTAAGCCCCGAACATGAGGCAGAACTTAGAGAGAAACTTGCAAAACTTAAAAAAGATAATCCGAAAGACTGGGGTGACAAGATTGATCAATTTGCAAAAGAGTTTGTTTTAGACAAGCTCAATACTGGCGAAAATATCATGCCTTTATATGTGAGGGCAGAAAATCCTTTTGATTATGAAAATTCAAAACATTTACAAAAAATTAAAGAAAATTTAACTTATCCAGATGATTGGATGGATTCTTTAAAAGATGGTGATTGGTCATCTATTGAGTCTGATGAAGTTCAAAATGCAATTAAAGCTGCTGGATTTGATTCATTTTATGTAGAAGAAGGTGGTAGAAAAAATCTAGCTGTTTATGACCCAAATCAAGTTAAATCTGCCATAGGAAATATAGGAACTTTCTCCAGAGAGAGCAAAGACATAAGGTATTCTATAAGAGAACAACTTGGTCAAGATACAGTTGATGCTATTGATAGAACAACTAAGAAACGTGAAGTGAAAGGATTTTCTGATCGTATATCAGAAGCCATGTCTCCAACTTCATTTGCTAAATTCCGTCAAGGGTATATCAATAAATACGAATCTATTGAGAAATTAAGCCATGCTGTTTCCAAAGTATTTGGTTCTAAAGAATTAATGGCTGATACATCTGCAATCGCAGCGGCATTGTTATCTGATCGTGCAGCCGGTGTTGCAGCATCATCTTATAAGAACGGTATCCCTGTTTATAGAAAAGGCTTCACCACTGTAAGCAATGAGAATGGAAAAGTTAAAGGGCTTATCCCAATCCTTGAGCCATTAATGGAATTGAATGATCCATTTGCTTTCCAAGCATTCCAATTCTATGCAGCCACGCGCAGAGGTAGAAGATTAGATCAAGAGCAAAGAGAAAATCTTTTTACTCAGGATGATTTAAGACGTGGTGAGACAGTTGGGAAAATGTTCCCTGTATTTAAAACGGTATTTGATGAATATCAAAAATACAATAAAGGTTTAGTTGATTTCATGCGTGATACCGGAGTTATCTCAGAGAAAGAAGCTGAGATTTGGACTGAAAACTGGGATTACATTCCTTTCTATCGTCAGATGGATGGAGAAAAAACTTTAGGGCCAAACATATTTTCATCTATTGCTGGTGTTTCTAAACCTAAAAAACTCAAAGGTGGAGAAGCTCCATTAGATGATTTCATGGAAACCATTATCCGTAATAGTCGTGCTGCAATAGAATCAGGCATGAAGAATGTTGCTGCTCAAAAGGTGATGAGAGATGTTCTAAGAATGAATCAAGGTGAACTTGTTAGACCATCTCAAGCTGTTGGTGACGATATAGTGACAGTTAAAGAGAATGGAGTCACAAAACATTACCGTGTTGATGATCCATTGTTGGTTGAATCTCTTAAAGGATTAAATCTTCCACAGCTACCATTCTTGGAAATCCTTGCGAAACCAGCCGAAGTTCTGCGTAATCTAGTAACCAAAGACCCAGGTTTTATGATGGCAAACCTAATGCGTGATTCAATTCAGTCATGGGTTACTAGCGGTACAGATATGAAACCACTTGTAGATACGTTTAAACAATATGCATCTACATTGGCTAATAGATCGCCAGAAGCACAAGCACTTGCTAATGCTGGATTGTTTGCTGGTTATGATTTTGGTAGCGATACTAAATCTTCTGCTCGTGCTGTTGAAGCTGCATTACGTAAACGCACAGGCAAATTAACAACAAAAGAAAAAGCAATACTCCCATTAACAAAAATATGGGATATGTTAGATCAAGGTTCTGCTGCTTCTGATGTTGCTACAAGGGCAGAGATATATAAACGCACCCTTGCTGAAACAGGCAATGAAGCAGAAGCTCTATATCAGGCTATGGAAGTTCTTAACTTTAGTCGTAAGGGTAATTCTGCTCTAATACGTGTTCTGTCTGCTATGGTTCCGTTTATGAATGCTCGTATTCAAGGTTTGGATGTGTTATATCGTTCAGGCTTTGGGAAAATGGCAACTCAAAATAAAGAAAGAATGCAGAAAGCATTTATCTCTAGGTCTATGACATTGTTTGCATTGTCTTGGATGTATTGGATGCTTGCTTCTGACACGGATGAATACAAAACAGCAGAACAAGAAACAAGAGATAATAATTGGATTATAGGGAATGTCCGTATACCGATACCATTTGAAATCGGTACAGTGTTCAAAGTTATGCCTGAGCGTATATTGGAATATTTCCTTGGCTCAGATACATCTAAAGACCTTAAAGAGTCTATAGTTAGGAATATTACATCAACCTTGGCATTCAATCCTATTCCACAAGCCTTCTTGCCAGTGGTAGAAAACATGGCAAATTACTCATTCTTTACAGGAAAGCCAATTGTAGGAAGGGGTATGGAAGATGTGGCTAAACCTTATCAAGTGGCTCCAAGCACATCATTATTGGCTAAGAAGATTAGTGAAATAACTGAACCGTTCCTCTATGATAAATTGCAACAATCTCCAATTCAGATTGATCATTTAATAAGAGGTTACACCGGAACTCTTGGAACATATGCGGTAATGGCATTGGATTCTATTTTCAGAGGCGAAGGAAGCCCAACCAGAGCTACATTAAAGGCAGAACAAATGCCAGTGGTGAAGCGATTCTTTGCTTCAGAGGAAGGAACTGGAACTGTCAGCGCATATTATGAATTGAAGAAAAATGTAGATGAATCTGTCCGTACCATAAACTTCCTTGAGCGCACTGGGAACATAGATGATCTACGTGAATATATGAAAGAAAAAGGAATAAAGCTGCAAGCAATTAAACCATATATTCAAACATTAGATAAAGAAATGACAAGATTGCATGATATGAAAAGAATGATTCAATCATCCAACATGAATCCTGATGACAAGAGAGATGTGTTGAGTAAGATACATACTGCTGAAGTTAAATTAACATCTGGAATACAACGTATTAAAAATTTTATTGATTGATCTTTGAATTATTTTCCCAGCTCATCATAGAAGCGGATTGGCGATTAATACAATGAATGCATTGAGAGCCGATCTTCTTCCCATGAGCATTATATTTAAATCTCATCATTTCCTCTGGGAACAAGCGATTGCATTTGAAACAAAATTTCCACTTTATGTCTGACCTGTTCATATAATTCCCATTCTGTTCCGTATCTCTTTTCAAATTCTTTTTTCCAAGGATGCCTTGATACTGCAATTTTGTTATTCATCCCAAATCTATGATGAGTGGGGCATAACGGAATAGTATGGAAGTCATCCACCCTTCTATTGTTTTTGTGAATATGATGTATATCAGCATCTATTCTAATCCCTGTTTCATTTAAACAAACTATACACCCTATATCTTGTAATGCCTGGAACCATTTATCTTTTTTCATTTTTCTTTCTGGCGCGATATTCACGCATTTTCTGTGCTCGTACTACTCGTACCTTTTGTATCGTGAATCTTCACGCATGAGTTACATTCTTTAGAATCACCAAAAGATTTTGGGGATAATTTCTTTTTGCATTTAGGGCATTCCCTTTGTGGCATTTCTCTCGCGACTAGTATCTGATCAAGTTTCAATTTTGATATTAATGGATTATTATCAATAGAACTTAGCTCTTTAGTTGTAGCTGATTTTCTCCATCTATCAGGGGAAGATGCCGTTATAAATATCCCTTTGCGTAATGTTTGACATGCTGAGTAATAAACATTAAATGTTTTTTTATCCTTGGTAATCTGGCAGGAAATAACATCTCGTGAATCAACAAGACCTTGTAATGCATCTAATACATCTTCCTTTTTGCCAAGACGAAGAAGTTTATTTTCTTCAACATAGTTGATTGAATCTGAATTATTTAATGCTTTCTTTATTTTTTCTGTGATTGATTTCATGTTTAGCCTCTTGTGTTTAATAATTATGGCTTGTTGCCATTACACTAACAACTCATTAAATATTAACGTCTCATATTATCCCACCTTATCGAAGGAATGGTATAAGTGTTATTGATACTATCTAGGATATATCGTGAGCCATCCTGTGAAGGAACAGCATAGAGGTTATTCTGGCTATCAAGATTATATCTTGAACCGTATTGACTGTATGGGTTATTGATACTATCAGGACTATACCGTGAGCCATACTTCCCATATGGATTGCTAATAGAATTTGGGTCATACTGATTAGCGTTTAGATTGCCAAGATACTTCCCTGTTGCTGAGTCGTATATTTCCAGTGATGCGTGAGCAGATTGGAAAGTTACAGCAAGAACGAATAGAACTAATAATTTACGCATGATTCCTCCAGTTAAATTAAGTAAAGTGCTGGCTTCGGCATATTAACAAGGCCAGCTTCTTGCTTATTCACTCCATTGCCAAATATCTGAAAGCAACGGCTACATATGCCAGATAGATGATGATGGTTATGTTGCTCATTTATTATCCTTTTACACACAATACCTGCTTCAATGTATGCACAACTTCAACCAAATCAGACTGTGCCGCCATTACCGCATCTATATCTTTATAAGCGGAAGGCGTTTCATCAATTACCTCAGCATCTTTTCTACATTCGATCCCATCGGTAGCGGTGGCGTGATCTTCAAGCGTGAATTTCCTACGCGCCTCACCTCTGGACATCGACCTCCCCGCCCCGTGAGAGCATGAGTTAAACGACTCACGATTACCTTTGCCGCGCACAATGAAAGACTTTGCACCCATGCTCCCCGGTATTATTCCAAACCTCCCAGTTTCGGCATTAACTGCGCCTTTTCGAGTGACCATGACGTTTTCACCGAAATGCCGCTCCCATGTTACATAGTTGTGATGGCAATTTACAGCCTCAATATCTGCGTCAAATCCAGGCACATGGACATGCTTTGCTAGTTCAATACAAACAGCTTCCATCATTATTGTGCGATTTAGTAAAGCGAATTCTTGTGCCCAATGCACCGCCTCAAAGTAATCGTTAAACAACCCCGATCCTTGCGGAATGTAGGCCAAGTCTTTGTCTGGTAAATTTATAAACCAACGTTCCATGTCCTTTTTGGCGGCTTCGATAAAGTAAGAGCCTATGGCGTTGCCTATGCCCCTAGAGCCAGAATGCAACATAATCCAGACGCTCTGTTCTTCGTCTAGGCATATCTCTATAAAGTGATTGCCAGTGCCGAGCGTTCCAACGTGGTATTGCGCACGGGTTGCTGCACGCTCTAACTTAGAGTGCTTGTCTGTGATTTTTTTAAGACCTTCATGGTCAAATGCTATATCTCTACGAATGTGCCATGCTCCACGATCATTTAATCCGCCGTTATTGGTACGCCCGTGCGGTACTGCGGCCTCAATTGCAGACCGGAGCGTGTGCAAGTTATCAGGCAAATCAGATGCTTTTAACGTGGTGCGCCTTGCCATCATCCCGCAACCTATATCAACCCCAACACTAGCGGGGATTATTGCGCCCTTAGTGACGATTACACTACCAACCGTTGACCCCATCCCCCAATGGCAGTCTGGGGGGCCGCATATCGTGACTGGGAAAC
>OGVX01000015.1_pt1 | contig 13034 bp, 16 predicted proteins | sample 1575851 | NCBI WGS metagenome assembly OGVX01 (sample SAMN07581529, study PRJEB24739) | freshwater metagenome | place: Singapore | collected 2015-01
GTTTCCCAGTCACGATAACACTGTAGTTAATCTTAGAAACATTTATAATACATTAAAGAAACTTATTGAGAACGCAGGTCTTGGTAATATTGAACCATACTTTATGGATCCAGATGTTGGTGCTTCTCAAATGCCACAACTTCCACCTAAAGGCCCAACTGAATTTGAAAAAGTTTCATTAGCTCAAGTACAAGGTGAAAATGAAAGACAAGTACTTAAAGCTCAAATGGAATTAAAACGTATTGAGTCTGAAATGAGAGCTAAATTGCTTGACTTTGAATTAAAAGTTAAAGAAATGGAGCTTAAATATAATACTAAAATAAATGAGATTGATTTAAAGAACAGATCTATGATAGAAACTGAACAATTAAAACAATCTAGTGATATATTTAAACGTATCATGGAAGGACAACAACAGTTTTTTGGAAAGAATGAACAAACAGGACAAACCACAGAACCTGGACAAACAGATTCTCAGGGGCAAACAAGCTAGTATTTTACTAGACGAGCCTTTGTTGAAAGAAGCCTTTGAATATTTATTCGAAGCATATCGCAACGAAATATTTAAGACTTCATATTCCGATCACGAACAAAGACAAGTTCTTTGGATGGCATATAATATGCTAGACAAAATAAAAGGACATCTAACTTCTGTGATGGAGACTGGCAAACTAGCTGCCGTTGAGCTAGATAACCTAAAACGTCAATCGTAATAATTACGAAACGATAACCTTAAGGAGCATATATGGCAGATAATAAATCTGTTACGAGTGCTGCTGAGAAAATACTTGGTTTACTGAATCCAAAAGGACAATCAGCACCAGTAGTCAAAGCAGAACCATCAGTAGAACCTGAAGTAAAAAAAGAAGCAACTCCTGTTGCTAATACTCAGGAAGTTTCAAATGACAATCAATCAACGTCTGACGAAATTGTTGAAGAAGCAGTTGCTACTGAAAATACACAAGAAATAGTTGAAGAACAACCAACACAACAAGAAGAAGTCAAGAAACCAAATCTCCACCGAGTTAAAGTTAATGGTCAAGAGTTAGAGGTTACACTTGATGAACTTAAGTCTGGTTATTCTCGTGATTCAGATTATAGACAAAAAACTCATCAACTTTCTGAACAAAGAAAAAGTTTAGAAACTGAAAAAGAGAGTTTACGTCAGACTTATGAATCAAGACTTAAAGAACTTAATAATGCAATTCAAACAGCAGATTTGTTTTTTAAAGAGCAAATGGGCAATCCAGATCTATCTCGTTTATACGAAGAAGATCCTGCTCAAGCTGCTAAGTTGGAGTTTAAAATTAGACAACAACAAAGTAAGATTAATGAATTAAGAAAAAAAGCAGATGATGCTTTTCAAGCTGAATTTCAACAATACTTACAAAAACAAAAAAAACTTGCAGAAGAACGCATACCTGAGTTTGCAGATCCAGTTAAGGCAACTGAGTTTAAAGTAACAGCTAAAAAAACTTTAGCTGATTATGGCTTTAATGATGATGAAATATCATCTTTAGCTGATCATCGTTTCCTTATGGTTCTAAAAGATGCTATGCAGTATAAAAACTTAAAGAGCAATAAAGATTTAACTGTTAAAAAAGTTACATCTGCTCCTAAAGTAATTAAAGCTGGAATAGCTAAAGGTGATTCTAATAGTCGTGATATCATAAAACAAAAAATTGTGAAAGTACGTAAAACTGGTCGTCTTGAAGATGCTCAGTCTGCGATACTTGATATGATAACGCAAAAAAATAAGGAAAAATAAATGGCACAACCATCGAATACTTTCGATACTTACGATGCAGTAGGTATTAGAGAGGACTTACAAGATGTGATTTATTCTATTTCTCCAACTGATACTCCTTTTATGAGTTCAGCTGCTAGAGAACAAGTTAAATCAACAACACACGAATGGCAAACAGACGCACTTGCTGCAGCAGTAACAAATAATGCTGTTATCGAGGGCGATGAAGCTACTCTTGATGCTTCTACAGCTACAACTAGACTTGCAAATAAAACGCAAATCATGGATAAAACTGTAGTTATTACAGGCACTCAAGAAGCAGTTGATAAAGCTGGTAGAGCAAGTGAATTAGCTTATCAAATTGCTAAAAAATCAAAAGAACTAAAACGAGACATCGAAGCTACTTTACTTGCTAACCAAGCTAAAGTTGCTGGTGATGCTTCAACTGCAAGAAAATTTGCATCAATTGGAGCATGGGTGTACTCAAATGACGCATTTGGAACTAGTGGTGCTTCTCCAACAGGAGATGGTACTGATGCTAGAACTGATGGAACACAAAGAGCTTTCACAGAAGATCACTTAAAAACAGTTATCAAATCTGTTTGGAATGCTGGTGGTAATCCATCTATCCTAATGGTTGGTCCTTTTAACAAACAAAAAGTATCTGGATTCACAGGTGGATCTACTAGATTTGATGCTTCAGAAGATAAAACATTATACGCAAGTATTGATGTTTATTCATCTGACTTTGGTGATCTAGAAGTTGTACCTAACAGATTCTCTAGAGATAGAGATGCGTGGGTTCTGGATATGGACTACTGGTCTGTAGGTTTCTTAAGAGACTTTACTATGCACGAGTTATCAAAAACTGGTGATAGTGAAAAAAGACAGCTTTTAGTTGAGCTTACTTTAATCTCTAGAAACGAAGGTGCTAGTGGACTTGTTGCAGACTTAACAACGTCATAGTATAAATAATCTGAGGGGGAGAGTAATCTCCCCTTCATAAAAATTTGTTTGGTCTTTGAAGTCTTAAAGACGGAACGAAGCAAACATAGGAAAATAAAAATGAGAACATTAAACGACTACTTTTTAACTGCTAGATTAGCTGATGTATCTGCTGCTAGTTCAGTTAATATTGCTGTACCTGATGATGGAAAAATTATTAAAATTATTTCTGTTTTAGGTGGAGCAATCACAGGAGCTAATTCTGCTGTAACAAGTGCTGTTAATGGAACTGCTGTAACAGGTGGATCATTCACAGTTGCTTATTCAGGATCAGCTGCTGGAGACATTGATACTGCTGAACCAACAGCTGCTAACAATGTTGAAGAAGGTGATTATATAACAATTACTTCAGATGGTGGATCTTCCACGACTCAACCAATTGATATAACTGTTATCATTAGACGATAATTATAGTGGGGATAGCAATATCCCCATTTAAACTAGGAGAAACAAATGGCTAAAAAGAAAAAAGTAGAAAGTATAGACGATAGAATTGATAGTATCATTGAATTATTAGAAGATTTAAGATACGAACATTCAAAGAACATTTGTGAGAATTGTCAAGGTAGTGAAGATGACGTTGATGATTATAATATAAACGATGAAGATGAGGAGAATGAATAATGTCAGGTAAGAGTATAGATCCAGCTTTTGCAGTTGTATCAAATGAAAACGTTGCTTATACAGGAACATCTGCAGCTAGTGCTGCTTTTGGTTCTGGCATACACCATATTAGAATAGTTGCTACAACAGCTTGCTATTATAAATTAGCAGGTACGCCTACAGCAACAACAAGTGATACATATTTGCCAGCTAACGTTATTGAGATTATCAGAGTAAATCCGGGTCAGAAGATTGCTTTTATACAAGTATCTGCTAATGGAACTGCTTCTGTTAGTCAAATGTCTAAATAGTGAAAAAAGCTAAAGGCGCATTTGGTTACGTCTTTTTAAAAAAAACAAAAAAGAAAAGACCAGGCAGACATAGTAAAAGACCAAATAAAAAAGTTTCTAAAAAGAAATATGTTGGTCAAGGCAGAGCATGACTAAGATAGTTGAAAAAGAAGGTTTGATGACAACGACTTATCATCAAGATAATGATAAAGTTGTTATTGAAAGAAACATAGATTACAAACCTATTGTTGAACATAATAAAAAATTATATTCACAGAACAATGGTTATTCAAAATCTAAAGATTTAAAAAGAGTTGCTTCTATTCCAACTTTAGTTTTAGAAATTTGGTCTAAAGAATATAATGGTAATTCAAATTGGTTTGCTTTACCATCCGATGTTCAAAAAAAAATATTAAAAAAGATGATCTAATTAATATGAATGATGTTGAAATCAAATGGAACAAGGAAGTATTAAAAGCAAGAGAGTATCAAAAAAATCTGATCAGTAATGGATAAACCACAAGCAGCTTTTAAAGATAAAAAGTTTTTAGAAAGTCCTGAAGGAAGATCAATTCGAATTTTAGCAGAATATGAAAAGGTTAAATCTGTATTTGAGCTTCATAAAATAATCGACACCATTACTTTTTTTGGTAGCGCTAGAGTTAAATCAAAAGAAGATAATAATAATTTAAATGATGAAAATACTCTTTGCTATGAACAAGCAAGATCTCTTGCACATAAATTTACAACTTGGTCAAAAGAATACTCCAAAGACCACAATCGTTTTGTAGTTGCAACCGGAGGTGGGCCTGGAATTATGGAAGCTGCAAACCGTGGCGCTTTAGAAGCGGGTGGCAAAAGTATTGGACTTGGAATTAAATTACCAGAAGAGCAAAAAATAATAAATACATCACTCCAGAATTAAGTTTACAGTTTTATTATTTTTTTATGAGAAAATTTTTTCTCGTACAACCTGCAAAAGCTAGCATAATGTTTCCAGGAGGCTTTGGAACGTTAGATGAATTAACAGAAATTTTAACATTAAAACAAACAAAGAAAATTCAAAAGCCCATGCCTATTGTTATGGTTGGAAAAAAGTTTTGGAATTCTACAATTAATTTTAATTATTTAGTTGAAAGAAATATGATCAAAAAAGAAGATTTAAATCTTTTCCTTATTACAGATCATATTGAACAGGCTTTTGACTTTGTATCTTGTATTCTAAAAGATCACTGCGTAGATAATCCAGAGGCGGTTATTTAATATCCTCTTTGTATATCAACATATTTTGGAACTTTATTTTTTAATCGATACATTTTTATATTTTTACTAACAATAACTGATGCCGTTTCTGTATCGGTATGAGCTGATATGTGTGGGAGCACTGTTACTTTTTTATGTTTCCATAAAATGCTTGTTTTAGGCAATGGCTCTTTTTCAAACACATCGAGAACTGCATGCTTAATTTTTCCAGAATTTAAATGTTTAACTAAATCTTTTTCATTAATAATTGCCCCTCTTGCAAAATTAATAATACTTGCTCCCTTTTTTAAATAAGAAAGTGTTTTATAATCTAATAAATATTTAGTCTTTTGAGTTAAAGGAATTAAACAAACTAAAATATCTGTTTGCTTTAACATTTTCTTTAAACCTAATTCACCAGTAAATGATTTAACTTTGCTAATCTTTTTCTTGCCTCTACTCCAGCCATAAACATTAAAACCATTTTGAATTAATTTTACAGCAGATGCTGAACCAAGTTCCCCTAACCCAATAAAACTGACAACTTTATTAGATGGTTTTACATAATCGGTTTCTTTCCAAGGTTTTTTATTTTGCTGAACCCTGTAAAAATACATGTCACGATGAAGATACAAAACCCAAGATAATACTGCCTCCGACATAGTCCTGTTCATTTCTGGATCGATAAGGCGAACAATTTTAACCTTCTCACCCCTAAAACTTTCAACTAATTTTTCAACACCCACCCAAACACTCTGAATCCACTTTAAATTTAATAATTTTTTAACCTCGGTTGGATTTGGATTTGCAACAATTGCAACATCAATATTTTGATAGTCTAATTTTTTTAAATTAGAAAATTTTATAATTCTCTCTTTAGGGAGTTTTTTCTTTAAAACTTTTAACCACTGATCAATATCAGCTTTTGGTAGTGAAGATATGAATGGAACGATTGATTTCATTAGTAATATTTATTTAATATAATTGACAATAAAATAACATAAAATTAGTTTACTAATTTAATTCATGAGTGCCTTTAATAACAAACGAAATTTTTTTAGAGTAGCAAAGGATAAATCTTTATCTTTTTTATTATTGTTGCTTGCAAGCTGTACTTCCGTTCCAGTAACAAATAGAAGCGGTAAAGATGACTCGCAAACAATATTTAAAAAAGAAGAGTCTTATATTAGACCTTATCATCATCTACCCGATGGAACTTTTAGAAATCCTGAGGGAAGCATTGAAAGAGAAGATTATGAATTTCCTTGGTTTAAATTCACTAAGGAAAGAATGGCAATTAAAGTCAAAGTTCCTGAAGATCATGTTATTCCAAAAGATAAAGTTCTTCCAAGTCTAGCCGCTTTAGAAAACGAAGACACTATCACTTGGATTGGACATTCTACTTTTTTAATACGATTAGGCGGTAAAACTATAATTACAGATCCTTTCTTTTCACCAAACGCAGGACCTGTTGCACTTGGACCTAGACGATATATTGATCCTGCAATTAAATTAGCAGATCTTCCAAAAACAGATTTATTATTACTCACTCACAATCATTATGATCACTTAGATGCAGAGGCGACAAAAAATTTTCCACATAAAAAAACAAAAGTTTTATGCCCTTTAAAACTTTCAAAATTTTATAAAGATTATAGTTTTAAAGATGTAAATGAAATGGATTGGTATCAAGAAAAGCAAATTGATGATTTAAAAATTACTTATCTTCCTGCGATCCACTGGTCAAAAAGAGAATTGTTTGATCGTAATAGAACATTATGGGGAAGTTACCTCATTGAATATCAAAGAAAGAAAATTTTATTCTGCTGTGACACTGCATCGGGTGAAGTTTATAAAAAATTAGGAAGAGAATATGGACCCATTGATATTGCCTTCATTAACATTGGCGCTTACGAGCCTGTTGAAATTATGAAATATTCCCATGCAAATCCAGCTGAAGCTTTAGATATTGGTAGAAACTTAAAAGCTAAAAAAGTAATAGGTATGCACTGGGGCACTATTTTAATGTCACTGGAGGACCCGTTCGAACCCCCTACTAAATTTATATCGAATGCTAAAAACTTTGGTTATCAAGAAAAAGATGCTGTGCTTTTTAAAATTGGCGAAACTAAAACAATAAAGCAAATTTTAAGCTAAAATTTCAAAGTAATTTAGTAAATTTCTAGTAAAACTAACTTCCATGAGTTTAAAAAATTTCTTTGATTTCAACCTTCAAACTTTAAAACAGTTTTTATCTACCGATTTAAAAATTGAAGAAAAGAAAACATCCATGAGAGCAAAGCAGCTTTGGCAGGCTGTTTATAAAAAAGGATTAGAGGAGTTAAATCACCTAACAACTTTGCCCATAGAACTAAGAAATGAGCTCATTTCCAAAATAACATTAAAAAAACCTAAAATTGCAGACAAACAAACGTCAAAGGATGGAACTATAAAATGGTTAATTGAATTATTAGATGGCAATAAAGTTGAATGCGTTTTTATTCCAGAAAAAACCAGAGGAACTCTTTGTATTTCATCACAAGTTGGCTGCACTTTAAACTGTAGATTTTGTCATACGGGCACACAAAGACTTGTAAAAAATTTAAATTTTTCTGAAATTATAAACCAAGTGATGATTGCAAAAGAACAATTGGACGATTGGAAGGAGCAAAAAATAATCACCAATATTGTTTTAATGGGAATGGGCGAGCCTTTTTATAACTATGATAATGTTAAAATGGCTGTGGAAATATTAAAAGATAAAGATGGTCTTAATTATGGACCTAAGAAAATAACCGTCTCAACGGCAGGAATTGCAGATAAAATTCCACTGGCTGCAAAGGAAATTGGAACTTATTTAGCACTATCATTACATGCACCCACAGATGAAATTAGAGAATTAATTATGCCTATTAATAAAAAATTTAAAATCAAAGATCTTATAGAACAATGCAAATATTATGCAGAAACAGTTAATGAAAAGATTACTTTAGAATATGTAATGCTTAGAGGAATTAATGATAGTAAAGAATGCGCAAAACAACTTATAAAAATAATGGCCCAATTTCCTTGCAAAGTAAATTTAATCGAATTTAACCCATGGCCCGGTGTTAATTATTTACCAACGGAAAGAGAAGATATGGAAAGTTTTTCTAAAATTATTCAAGATGCAGGCTATGTTTCAACCATCAGACGGTCCCGAGGACAGGATATTTTAGGAGCTTGCGGTCAGCTTAGAACTGAAAGTGAAAGAAAAAAACTTAATTAAGTTTTAATTATCTTGATCTTTTTCTAAAGTTTCTTCGATTTCTTTTTGATCATCTAAAGAAATTACCATTTCTTCAGCTTGATCCTCTTTAGCTACAAAGTCTTCTCCATCGGCTATCGCATCTGGATCAATCTCTTTTTTAGCATTTACTGGTTTTGCTGCTGCAAGTTTTGCAAATTTATCTTCGTAAGTTTGAGTTTTGCCGCAAGGACAAATGATTGGATTTTTATTGAAATCGTAAAATTTTTTACCGCACTCACAAAGTCTTTTAGTTCCCCAGTTTTTTTTATCCAATGTAGCCTCTAAATATTGTTAAATTTGATCGATTAATTTTTGCTTGTATATAAAGTTTAATGTAATTATCAACTTAATAAAAATCAGCAAAATGGATAAAAAATTGCCAAAATTTGTAGGAACTATCAATATCCCAGGCGATAAATCTATTTCACATCGAGCACTCATCATCGGATCACAAGCAACAGGAATTGTTAAAGTTACAAATCTTTTAGAATCTGCAGATGTATTTAGCACCATGAATGCACTTAGAAAATTTGGCGTTCATATTATTAAACGCAAAAATGCTTATTATGTTTATGGACTAGTGGTTGGTGGACTTCGAGAATATAACGGCACTATCAATTGTGGAAACAGTGGAACCACGGCTAGATTAATGATGGGTTTACTTTCAACCTATCCAATTACAATAAATTTTACAGGCGATAAGTCCCTATCCAAACGTCCAATGGCAAGGGTAATCAATTTACTTAGAGAATTTGGTGCAAATGCATTGCCAGAAAATAAAAATACAATGCCATTTAAATTTCTAGGCTCCTATGTTGGATTACAAAATGACCAAAAATTAAATGTTCCAAGTGCACAACTAAAATCAGCTTGGTGTTTAGCTGCATTAAATACGAAAGGAATTTCAACATTAGAAGAGCGTTTTGAAACACGTGATCACACTGAGATCATGCTTAAATATCTAAATGCTAATATTAAAGTTAAAAAATTAAAGAATAAAAAAATCATTTCTATCTTTGGTAAAACTCCAATTGATGCAAAAGATATCTCTGTTCCAGGGGACATCTCTTCTGCAGCATTCATGATCATCCTTTCCCTTATTTCTAAAAATTCAAAAGTTACAATTAAAAATGTTTTACTAAACCCTACACGAACTGGAATCTTAGATGTCTTAAAAAAAATGAAAGCTAAGATAAAAATTAAAAATAAGAAAACAGTTTGTGGAGAAATCGTTGGAGATATTGAGGCCAAAAGCTCTAATCTAAAAGCAACAACCGTTCCTGAAAAAATGGCGCCACGTTTAATTGATGAATACCCTATCCTTTTTATAGCCGCTTGTTTTGCAAAAGGAACTTCTAATTTTAAAGGAATTGAAGAGCTTAGAATAAAAGAGTCTGATCGAATTAAATCTATGGAAAGTGGACTTAAACCGCTAGGTGTTAAAATTAGCTCAACGAAAAGTTCTGTTAAAATTACTGGAACAAATTCCTTTAGATTAAATAAAAAAATCAAAATTGATGCAAAGGGCGATCATCGAATTGCAATGTCATTTTATGTCCTTTCACAAGTTTTAAATAAATCATTTAAAATTAAAGACTTTAATTATGTAAAAACTAGTTTTCCAAGTTTTACAAAAACCATTAACAAACTTAAAAAAAATTGAAAAATAAAGTAGATCGATTACGTGTTGCAATTGATGGACCAGCGGCTTCTGGTAAAAATACTTTAGCTAAACAAATTGCAAAAAAATATAAACTTCTTCATTTAGATTCTGGAAAACTTTATCGATACTTTGCCTTACAAGTGTATCAGAGCAAAGATCAAAAGGTTAATTATTCAAAATTAAAGCAATCTCTAAAAAAATTAACTCTTAAAAAACTAAAAGATAAAAGACTTACAACGGAACCTGTTACCAAAATTGCATCAATCATCTCAAAGAAGAAAAGAATTAGACAGATGTTAAAAAAAGTTCAGCATAACCTTGCTTATAACCCTCCTAAAAAATTTAAAGGATCTATTCTTGATGGACGAGATATTGGAACAGTGATTATGCCCGATGCCCATGTAAAAGTTTATCTAACCGCAAGCTTAAATGTGAGAGCAATGCGCAGATATAAGGAGTATAAAAAATTAAAAATTAAAACGACCTTAAACAAAGTGAAGAGTGATATTAAAAAAAGAGACTATGAAGACACCCATCGCAAAATATCTAGCTTAAAACCAGCAAAAGATGCGGTATTGCTAGATAGTTCTTTTTATAATACAAAAGCCGCCTTTGTCGAAATAGACAAAGTGATAAGGAATGAAATTAAACGACTGAATGCGACAAAACATAAAAGCCTATAACAACGACTCATCGAGTAACGAATTCGCAGCTTTACTTCAAACAGATCTAGATAAACGAGTTACAGCAGAAAGTTCATTAGTGAACGGAATTGTATCGCGTATTGAAGAGAAAATTATTTTAATCGATGTTGGTTTAAAATCTGAAGGTGTCATTAATAAAAGCGAACTTACTAGTGATGAACTTGAGACTTTAAAAGTTGGAGATGAGCTTGAAGTATTTATTGAAAGATTAGAGTCAAAACATGGTGAAGTTATTTTATCTCGTGAAAAAGCAAAACGAGTTAAATCTTGGAATAGAATTCAAAAAGCGTTTGATGATCAAACAAAGGTGACTGGAACAATTAAGAGTAGCGTTAAAGGTGGATTTGCTTGCGAGATATTTGGAATTCAAGCATTCGTTCCATCCTCACAACTTGCAGATGCACCCATCAGAAATCCAAACGATTTTATTAATAAACCTTTAGAATTTTTAATCATCAAGATCGATAACATTCGTATGAATGTCATCGCCTCACGAAGAGTTTTATTAGAAGAGTCTAAAAATATGAGCAAGGATGAAGTACTTGCGAAATATAAAGTGGGCGATATCGTAAAAGGGAAAATTAAAGCAATTCAATCCTACGGGGCTTTCGTATCTGTTGAATCTTTAGATTGTCTACTTCACACATCTGAAATTTCTCATCTTAGAGTTTCATCTCCTGATGAAATCTTCTCAGTGGGTGAGGAAGTAACCGCTCAAATTATTGAAATTGATAATACACAAAAAAGAATGTCGCTTTCAATCAAAGCGATGACGCCAGATCCTTATATCGGCATTGAAAATAAATATAAAGTGGGTGAAGTTTATGAAGTTAAGATTTCTAAGTTAACGGATTTTGGTGCTTTTGCAGAATTAGATGGAGGGGTGGCGGGATTAATTCACACATCTGAAATCAAACACTTAAATAAAAATGTAAATCCTAGAACAGTATTTAAAGTAGGTGATATTGTTAAAGTAAAATTAAAAGAATTAGATCTAGAGAAAAAGAAACTAGTTCTTTCTTACAAAGATACACAAGAAAACCCAATTGAAGATTTCAAAAAACGTTATCCAATTAACACCATATTAGATGCAAAAATTGTTAACAAAAAAGAATTTGGTCTGTTCTTAAATACAGGGGATTCTGAAATCGATATATTCATTCACTACAAGCAATTAGACTACAGTGAGAGTTCGGATGCTTTAAATAATTATAAAAAGGGTGATACCGTAAAATTTAAAATCATTGATATTAGAGATGATAAAGTAAACGGCTCTGTAAGAGCGTTACTTGAGGATCCATTTGATATTTTTAAAGGTAAGAAAAAAGGCGATATAGTTACTGCTAAAGTTGCTGAAATTTTAGACAACTACATAAGAGTAAATGTAGGGGAGAAACGTTTCCCAGTGATTATCAAAAAAGCTGAAATTGCAGTTGAAAAAATGGATCAAAGAACAAATAGATTTGCAGTAGGTGATGCTTTGGATACGATGATTGTTCACTTAGATGAAAAAGAAAGAAAAGTTGAATTATCTGTTAAAAAATTAGAAGAAAAACAAACTAAAGAAGCAATTAAGAAATATAAAAACGTAGACTCTGGAGCTGCCCTTGCTGATATCTTAGGCCCTGCTCTTACGGCTGAGAAAAAGCCAAAAAAATCAAAAAAAGATAAAAAAGAAGAGTAAACTCCACAACTATAAAAAGATTGTAAGTTCAATCACTTACCCATAAAGTTAGGGTTAATGAAAAGATCTACCCTCATCCAAGATCTCGCCATCCGATATAAATATTTAAATCATGCTCAAGTTGAAAAAATGGTGGAGCTGATTTTTAAACATTTAGGAAATGCACTCTCACAAGATCAACGAATTGAAATTAGAGGCATTGGCACGTGGCATATTAAAACAAGAAATCCAAGACTCGCTCGAAATCCAAGAACGGGTGAAAAAGTTCAAGTAGGTACAAAAAAAAATATCGCATTTAGAATGGCAAAGGATTTAAAATTTAGAATTAATCAAAATAAATCTCCAGAGGAAATCGATAAACAAATCGAGAGAATGTACGATAGAAAAGATTAATGAAAAAACAACCCATCTTTGTTGCAGTTGACACCAACAACATTAAACGCGCAACGCAAATTGTAAATGCAACGAACAAATATATTTATGGTGTTAAATTTGGTCTTGAGTTTTTTTGCTCTAAAGGAGGCCGTGATGCTATTAAAAAATTTAAAAATAAAAACGTTAAAATATTTTTAGATTTAAAATTAAAAGACATTCCAAATACAGTTTATAAAGCAATTAAAAGTTTAAAAGATGTAAGTCCTGATTATCTAACCATTCATGCAAGTGGTGGATTAGAGATGATGAAGGCTGCAAAGAAAGCACAATCTGAGACAAATAAAAAATTAAAAATATTAGCGGTTACAATTTTAACCTCACTATCGAATAAAGATTTAAAACAAATGGGATCTAGTATCGTGACTGGGAAAC
>OGVX01000016.1_pt1 | contig 12924 bp, 22 predicted proteins | sample 1575851 | NCBI WGS metagenome assembly OGVX01 (sample SAMN07581529, study PRJEB24739) | freshwater metagenome | place: Singapore | collected 2015-01
TTCTCCTATTAAGGGCGACCGTAAAAACGTCTACGGGCCTGTTGCATCTTACGAGTCATCTCGCCCTGCTCAACTTCTTTCATGGCCTCCCGCTCTTTCTCGGAATACCGAGGAGCGTTCTCGACATCTCTAGCCACATTACGCATAAAAGCCCCCGGCTTGCGGGGATCTTCCATGCTGCTGCCGAAGCGGCGAAGCACAGAGTCGTCATACATTGAAATGCCCTTGCCACCATACTTCCTCTTCGTGGCACCACGAGCTTCTGACAGCGCAATCGCAACAGCCTGACCACGGCTCTTGACCTTTTGGCCAGAGCTGGACTTTAGCTTGCCACGCTTGAACTCTCCCATGACCTTGCCAATTTTCTTCTGGGCTTTGTTCATTTCTTGCCTTTCGGATCAAAGAATTTATATGCAACAGACTCAAATCCCTTTTTAGCCGCTTCTTTTCTTGCTTTCTCAGCTAACTTCTTGGCTTGCTTTGGGTTCACAGGCTGGCTATTAGTCGTTCCCATCTTCTTCCTCCGATTCTTCAGTTACAGGGCCACCAACAATCCACGCTGCACAAGTACGCTTCGCTGCACACTTAAAGTGAAACAAATCACAGTAACCTAGATCACCAGCATCAATTACATCCCACGCATCAGGCTCACCCACGCCTTTTGCAATGCAGTCCAACATGGTCGGTGTTTGAATAAACGCTGCACAGTTCCCACAACGAGAACGCTTGGCTTGATCTGGTGACAGTCGCCAACCCTTTGATAATTCCCGCCAATACTCACTGTTCGGCTCATTAGGATTCATCGGGCCATAGTTCGCTTTGTCAATCGCCTTCTGACGATTCGCTAAATTCTCTAACACAGCAACATGGAATGTACCAACTGGTGTGACATCAATTGATTATCTTGTTGTTGCCGGTGGTGGCGCTGGTGGGGGTAATAGAGGTGCAGGTGGTGGCGCTGGTGGATATCGTTCAGGCGCTTCATATGGTGTATCTTCATCGCAAACATTTGTTGTTATTGTTGGTGCTGGTGGAGTTCCACCTGTGTAAGTAACCAATAATGACATACTTACAATCTTACCATCATTGTAGAATGGTATAATTTGTGCATCTGTTGAACGACATTTGATTGATGTCCAATCTGTTAATGGCTTGTAAATTGTATTACTTACTCCTGTGTATTGATTATAATTGGCATACCAATTTTTTAATTCAAGTAATGGGAATGCACCTGCGTATCCGTATTTAGTTGTTGATATAACTTCTGTATCTAGTATAATAGCGAATACCCCACCTACTTCTCTATACTCATAACACTTCAGATAGAACCCTTGTATAATCGCATCTACACTTTGTGTGTTCCCTGTTTGATAGTACCCTACGTTTAAATCATAGTATGTTGAAATAAACTTAGATACATCAAACTCAACTTCCTCTGATGGGTTGGCAGGACTATCATAATAGGCGGTTGCCATTAATTCATCATCTGTATTGTAAACTTTGACAACATACTTGAAACCTGTTTCATCAGCGTTATCACTAACTATTCTGTATAGTATTCTATTGAATGATGGTAGTAGATTTGGTGTCGGTTGTGTTAATGTAATCATCTTGTTATTTTTAATATCAATGCGTTGTAACCTATTGTTTCCAATTCTACTTGATAATCTTTTGTTACTGCATCAATTGACTTCTTTTTGTAATTCCTTCCTTCTATTCCGTACTTCTTAATGTAATACGCCAGTCGGCTCGCTCCCATGTCTATTTTCTTCAACTTCTTTTTACGCCCTGTTTTCGCTTGTTCAACTTGTGCTTCTCCTTCTAGTTCAATGTTCTTCATCCTCGCCCATTCTTTCAATCCACGTAACGCCTCAGGCGGCATACCATACGTTTTGAATTGGTAGTATCTACCATCCGAGTTCTTTGATGTTCTACGTATATTGTCAATACCTTTTACACCCTTATCAATGTAATCGTGGTAATCTACTCCGAATCCAATTTCTAATCTGTAACCGCCTTTATATTCTCTTACGCCTAGTACAGATATGCTATCTGCTAACGCACCGCTACTCACCGGTATATTCTGTTGCAACTTCTTAACCAAATCAATACCCAACCTATCTAATAGTGATGTAATGTTTTTAGCCATTACCTCATCAATAGCAGCGACATATTCTGTCGCCCTAAGTTTCCTACCGCCTATTATTAGGTTATCTACCTGTTCTTGAGTTGCAACTGCCATTTCTTATGCTCTGCTTCTTTATACTTGTTATAATCTTTCAAATACGCTAACGTATTGAGATATGGTATGATGTTCATGTTGTAGGCTGCTGATACGGTGATTCCTTCAAATTCCGCTACTTGTTTCGTAGAATTAACCCATCCCCATCTTTCCATAAACGCAGTACCGCCTCCTTCGTTTCCGGCTTCATGTCTAAAGAGGTTATGGTAACGTTTATTAATTCCTTGAATAGTTGATAAAAAAAAACCATACAACCATACACATCAACAAATCTAGCGTCTAGTAAATCTTCGGCTACTTTGTCGTGTGGAACACTTCCATACTCCATGTACCGCTTACCTTTCATCGGTAAGAAGAAACAGGCGGCAATCTTGTTCAACTGCATTATCTCTCCGCTGAAATGCGTTATGTCTATGTATTGACCGGCTGTAATTTCAGTCAATTCAAAACAGAACTTGTAGCGGTTGCCGTTTATTTCAAGTATGTCCACCGGCTTACATTCCGGTACGTTGTAAAAGAACTCTGTCTTAGAGTGGTAATCTTCAACAAGTTGTCTGTACTTGTATGTTTCATACTCACTCTCGGGTTTCCCCTCAATAATAGATAGCATCTTTTGTTGCTTCTCTACTATGTTTAGATTTTGGTTTGTTTCAATATCGTAGAGGCTGATGAACTGCCCTACACTAAGTTTATCCCACATAAATGTAAATATATTTTTTTAAGGTTTCGTTTACCGGAATGAGTACAATCCTTTGTTGCTTATCTGTAACTCATTCATGGCGTAATATCGTAATGCGTCAATCGCATGATTATTAAAGTCCACCGGCTCGGGTTGTAGTTCTCCATTCTTGTCGGTTCTGAACTTGTATGTGGCTACCTCTTTACCTATTACATCACCGGCTAGGTAATTGATTCTGTAACGCCTAAGTATGTCAATACTATTGGCTATGCTATCCTTTCCCTTCTTAGCAGGTTTGATTGAACGCCACCCATCACGAAACAATTCTTCAATACTTTTGGGTTCAGCACTATCCCCTACGATTACCATATGCGGTAGGATTTTAAGTTCTCGCATACGTTGGCTTATATCTTGATTCGTTAATCCACGTTCGTATATCAATGTTTGTACGTATAGTTCGCCACCGGACTTACGTACTTCAACTAATGCAGTCGGGTCAATGGAATAACCGAAGTCCAACCCATAACCTATTACATCGCCTTTTACTTCATTACATGGTTGTATGTTATTGAATATCAATCCTTCTATAGCACCCCATTCTCCGTTACCATACACGTTCCATAGTGCAGGATCTGTAATACGTAGTAATTCTATCTCTTTAATTATCTCGGCTTCTAAGAATGGATTATCCCTGTACGAACTGATAATAACATCAACATCGCAGACTTGGTGTTGTCGTATATCCTCTAATTCTGTCTTGATGAAGTGTGTAGGGGAACTTGGGTTCAACGCTAGGAATATAAACCCATTTGTACGGAATAGTAATTGTTGCCATTCTAGTTTATTTATTTCGTTTGCCTCATCTACAAACAGGTGTGTACGCTTACGACCTCTTAATTTGGTTTCTTGGTCAACAGAAAAGAACTCTACAACCCTGTTACCGAACTTGAATTCACGATTAGATTTGTTGTATTCAACCATATCCATAATGCCATTGGTTTCTAGTATCTCAATGAAATCACGCATGGTTGTACTACGTAATGCCGGTAGGAACTTCCTTACAATAGAGAATATACCACGTTCATCAAATGTTTCACCGATACGCCCAGTCATGAGCCATACGACTGCTATCTGACTGATAGAATATGATTTGGTACTACGTGTTCCACCTCTGTTTATTCTAATCTTCTTGTCAGATACTGCATTCTTTAAATAGATTGAACTACTTCGTATCTTTAATTTCACTCGTAACGATTTCTACTTCTATACCGGTTACATTGATATTACCTTCGTATGACACCTGTTCACGTGGCTTTCCAAATGCCCTACTCAATAGTGTTTCCATACTATACAAACTACCTTTCTTCCACGATTTGAATAACGCATTGGCTATTGTCTTTTCTAATATTGTGGCATTATCATCTTCGTGTACCTCACGTAATTCATCCATTGTCATCGCCATCAATGTTTGTATGGTATCATTGATTTCCGATGGTCTGTAACCCTGTTCTTTCAGTAATGTGGTGAACTTCTTCGGTCTGCCGTTTGGGTTACCTGTTTGCCCTTTCTTGTAGGGGATTAGGTTCTTCTCGTTTGCCATTACAATCTTTTTAACTCTCTTTCTTTTTTCAGTTTACGTATGCGTAATACTTCTTCTTTCACCGTATCACATTTCCACATCTGTTCCAATGAGTAATACACAATTGTATATCTATACGAATCTGGAGTGAACTTCTTTAAAGGCGTTACGCCATGTATAATACTTTGACCATCAAAGATTGAGATTGTGTTATCGGCTATTTCAAACTTCATGTTGTATTCCGGCATAACCAATCTACCGCCTACAATACCTTTCTTAAACGCTACCATATTAGATAGTACATTCTTGAAGTTACCGGTATCATGATGGTACATCAATGGATTGTTCTTATTGATGATTCCGCTAGTGAATACACTATTCGGAATACGCCAAATGTCTTTTACCGAATCCATCTTTTCTTCATGTAACTTGAATGTATCCGGGAAGTACTCTCGGTATATGTCTGTTAATTTAGATGCGAAGTTCGTTACAATATTGTGTTCCTTTGGATGGTTCAATGCCATAGCAGTAGCAGAACAGAAGTCTTGTCTTAGTGGTACACGTGGCTTGTAACCGAATATCGCACTTCTAGTTTTGATTGGCTTCAATCCTTTACGTGGTAAACGTGTTTCGGCTGCGTATTTCACATTCTTACATGCTTCTAGTAGTTCTGTTGTGTCACACCAATCAATCTTCTTATACAATACGATAGGAACGCCATCCTCAACGAGTAACGTATCTTCTTTAATTAGTATCTCGGCGTCATCTTCTGTCGCATATCTCGCCTTATACTCCTTGATATTTAATTCCCTTGCCTGTACTTCTATAATGTTCATACTCGTAAATTTTATCTGTACATATTCCGTAACAATTTTCTATTGAACCGGTGTAACCTAATTCCGGCATACAACAAATGCTATGATATAATAATGGTTTGTTTGGATATACCCATACAATACCATTTGAAACAATAGTGTAATCATCTTCTTGATGCCAAAAGTAATTCACGCCTACGTGCTTTTGTAACATCTTTAATGCACCACCATTCTTACAATGCAACCACAGGTTCGGTATATCTAAGAACGATTCTTCTATCTTGTATTGTGGTTCATCGTGTCCTAGCCACCATACATCGTTAATACACCATACATCAATTTCCACATGGTAACCTAGATTCAAACAATACAATACTACTTCCGGATTGTTTTCTCGCTCCGGATTCCTTCCCGATAGGTTACCTCTGTGTGATATCAATATCATTTATGGTTCTCTAAGTAATGTTCTAAATCTTCCGGTGTACCCAATCCCCACATCTTTTCTATATTGAATGTCTTAATCTTTTTGCCATCTTGTATGGCTTCGTTGAACACAGGGCATACGTAGTATTCATTATTAGTACGTATATCCTTGCGTATCATTTGTGTTGCGTACTTCACGTAATCACTTCCTTTATTCCAATAGTATATTCCTGCGGTTGCTATATCGGATATTGGACTTTTCTCTGCAACCTGTGTTACATATCCGTAATCATCAATCTTAGCGAATGACCATTTCGGATGCGTTGCTTTGAATGTAACAATACCGCCATCTAATTTCTGCTCAATCATTTTGTACATGAACTCGTTGGAATCCCATTCAACGTATTGGTCGGAATTAGCCATCATCAAAGGCATATCGTTATTGATATATTCATTAGCCAATAGGGTTGTACACGCAGCACCCTGTGTTATGCCATCAACCTCAACGATTTTGCAATTGGGGGTTATCATATTCAATAGAACATCAAGGTTGTATTTCAACCTGTGTTCTTTCTGTACTACGTATATGAATGTGGCTTCTATATTTAAGTTCTCTACAACGACCTGTATCATTGGTTTGTTACGTACATCAATTAATGGTTTCGGGAACGTGTAACCGGCTTGTGCGAATCGGCTTCCTGCTCCTGCCATTGGAATCAATACATTCATGTTACCGCCTTGCCACTTTGGTATTTCCATTGTATTCTTATCTTTTATTTTACTTGTAATCTTCTCAATGGTTAAGTCTGATGGGTTATCTACACGTAACACATTTGCCCTACTCCTACTCGCTGCCAATAATCCATGAGGTGAATCTTCTACAATCAATGTTTCTTCCGGCAATACGCCCATCATTGACATGCCAGTCCAATAGATTTCCGGATGTGGTTTGCTATTCTTTACATCTTCGTTAGATAGAATCAAATCCATGTATTCTATCAATCCTAATTTAGATAGCATGATTAATACGGAACGCCTTATTGAATTAGAACAAACCGCTAGGTTGTAACCGGAATTACGCAGTTCATTGAGTAATTTAATTAACCTTTCATCCTTAGTTAGTTTCGTAATAGCGTCAATTGTAAGACTCTGTTTCTTTTCCCATATTGTAGCGTGTAATTCAACCGGTAACCCTTTGTTCTTTGTAAGTAGTTGTAACTTCTGTGATGTCTTTAATCCATCGTATGTAGATAGGTGTTCGGCTTCTGTAATCACATAATCTTGACCGGCTACCTGTTCAATAGCGTTATTCAGCGTCTTGTAATGTATATCTTTTGCCTCAACCAAAACGCCATCAAGGTCAAAGATTATTAATTTAGTCATTTACTATCTTACGTATGAATTTGATTTCTGTGAACCTACTCTTTGTACCACGTTTAATATCTACGTAGTCCGGATATTTAGCCATCAGATTCAAACATGCTTGATGCTCACCGGCTGCCCTGTCATCTAGGTCTTGCATTCCACCCTTGTTCGTGTAATTGTTTGTTATAGGACATACGTAATTGATTCTTATTACACCGCCCTTATGAATAGTATATAGGATTGAACGTTCGTAATCATGCTTGAAGTGTTCTGTACCTAGTATTCTTCTATCTCCATCGGCTTTGAACCCATACATATTCGCTACAATGAACGCAAACCCTTCGGATATGGTTTGTTGCATGAATAGTTTATTGGATGATGGATAGATACCCCAAATGAACTTATTCTTCTGTTCCATGATTTGGAAACCCTGTTGTACAATCTTCTTTGGATGGCGGTCTGTAATAGTAGCCAATCCTTTCATATCATCTTCAACCAATAGTACATTCTCGCCATCTGTCCAATACGTATGTATGTAATTGAATTTATCCCTTACATTATCTGTGTCTGTACACACAAAATTGACCGGTTCTTTTATCTTCTTCTTGTAATCTTCAAGCATTGGTTGATTGGAAACAAATACATACACATTCTCTGCCGGTATTTCTAGGTCTTGTAATACGAACTTCAACGCCTGTTTACCTATTGTATTGCTTCTATTATGGCTTGGTATTGCTACTTTCATTTGCTAAGAATTTATCTACTAAGAATTTAACTACGCTACTATTATCATCCAAATCCCTTTCCTTCCCAATCTCATCTAGTTTACGTAACAGGTATTCGTATTCTTCTAGTTCATAGTACAATACAATTTGTTTGATAGATGCATTGTTGTATGTTTCTAGCATGGTATCTAAATCCCTGTTCGCTACGTATTCGCTTGTCTTTACTTCATCTTCTACGTTGAAATTAGGTATGTCCAAACCCCAATCTTCCAACTCGCCCATATCCCACTCGTTTGCCAGTGCTTCCCAATCCCATTCTCCGTAACCTACATTGTCTTTAATAACAAATTCTCTCTGTTCTTTCTTTGTTAATTTGTCCGCTACTATGACAGGAACTTCCGTGAGACCGGCTTCTATACACGCCTTTAAACGCATATTCCCACCCAATACTTGCATATCCTTGTCCACTACAATAGGGCGTAACTCCATCATCTTTGGGAACTTCTTGATGGAAGCAACAAGTTTCTTGAACTTGTAATCCGTTATGGTTCTTGGATTACTCGGATTCGGCTTGATTTCCGCTATCTTGTACTTCTTGGATTGCATTTGGTATTTCGTTTTCGGTTAATGTATTAGGGATGTCATTCTCTGTGAGCCATTTGCTGAACGCATGGGCAATCTTAAATACATCATCTAGATTGGTCAATGTAACGCTCACAATTTTGTGTTCGTTGTGAAAATTCAATTGGAATGGTTTCTTTTCTGTACTCATTGTTTTTGTTTTACCGCCCTTGACCTCTGTATTCTTTTGGTCTTGGACTATGTTTATTGAATGATTTTTTTGCTCTACCTTTCTTACGCTTACCGAATGATACCTTACGGCTATCTGATTTGCTACCTTTTGCCATGTATTCTCGTATTATGTTTTTCTATCAAGTAATCCATCCATTGTTTGTTGTCGCCATACTTAATATGGCAGGAACGACATAACGCCATCAGATTATCAATAGTGTCTTTCGTAGTAGCACCCCCCATTCCTCGGCAGTCAATATGGTGTATATCAACCGCCTTGGAATTGCAAACCTCGCAGGGGATGTACTCGTCTAACCCATAGCCGAAATACTGCATATAGATTTTGGTGTGCTTCTTCATTAAACCTTAGAAGATAGGTCTGATTCCTTCTTGTAATCGTTCAATGTAATCTGCACATCCTTACCATACTCATTAGGGAGTTCGGCAATATTGATGTTGATGTTCACGTATTCCTTACCATCATAGTGGTAGGAATGTTTGTGTGCTTCTGATAAACAGATAGAAGCAGTAATCCAAGTTTGATTCCTTTTCTTACCGCTTCCTAATCTGATTTTCTTTGGTTTGTTTGTTTCCATTTTGGTTTGTTTAAATATGAAGGTTTATTGTTGCTTTTTTTTCTTACGCTTTGGTGTAACGAGTTCTTCAATCGGTACATCAACTTGTACATCCTGTTGTACAGGTTCTTGTACAGGTTTTTCTACCGGATGATTATCCGAATAGTGTACATACCAATTGTATAAGTGCTGAACCAATTCAGACCTACATGAACTACACCAATGCGAAAAATTATTCTTAGGACTAACGTATGTAATATACAAATGAATCAAATCATTATATACTTCTTTTGTATAATTCCTTATGAAAGAATGCTTTACGAGTGATTCGTATAGGTGTTTGTGTTGTTCAAATAGTTCTCTGTCTTTGATATTCATAATTCCCATTTGTTAGTTATTAAATCTTCCGCATACAAATATATGAACGGAACAATACTACTTATAAATATAGCATCTATAAAGTTTGTTTTGAACAATAAAGAAAAGAAGGATATCCAAAACGATAGACAGAATCCGCAACTGAATGGCTTCTGCATTTTCAATCCTGTATGTCTGTAGAACAATACAGGTGCTTTGAGTATGTACACCCATATAATCGGCAGGAATACTGCACCAATTATCGTAACGATTGTTTGATACATTTCTGTATGTTTTTTATTGTGATGAATATTGATGTATGTGGTATACCGGTTGCTGCTGACACCTTACGAACACTACCTAGTTCTATGTACATCTCTAGTATAGTTTTATCGTACCAATATAATTCATTCATACGTTTCGTTATGGCGTCAATAACAGGTTGGTCATCATAATCTTCTTCTTCTTGTATGTACTTTGTAACATCTTCAACAGGAATGATGGCTTTATACATACGACCTAGTTTACCGAACTTTGTGTTTGTTTGATTGCAACATATTCTTACAATCCAAAACTTAAATACCTGTTTCCCCTTACCTATTATTTCATCAACCTTATTCTTATCATATTCATACACAATCAACGCTACTTCTTGACGCAAGTCCTCCCACAAATCCTTGCCTATATTCTTGAACACTAATTCAAATTCATTGTCATATAACCATTCAATCGCTTTCAAGATAATCCGAGATTTGTTTTATTGAATCTTGATAACCCAATCCGAACACCGCCTTGTAACCCCTACTAGATAACATCTGTAGCATCTTGGCTTGTTCTTCATGATGAAGGTTCTTCCGTAAAGTGCCATCTTGTTTGAAGATGACATTGTCTTTTGATTTGAGTTCAATAAACATACCGCAATACCCCGCTCTCGGTTCTGCAATAAATAAATCCGGATACGCCGAATGTGATTGTAGTGATTTGTGACGCTTCGCCATACCAATACTCATACGCATTCCGCTACTGAAATCAGTTCGGAATATTACATTCGGGTATTTAGTCCGTATGTAATTGCATACCAATACGTGTATGTCTTTTTCTAGCATGATATAAAATTATTGAATATTCAATTACGAACAAATTAATTTTTAAAAAAACTTGTATTCTTCAAATTTCATTTGTTCCCCAATAAATTTTATGGGTATCTTTTTAAGTGTTCCATGCCTGTTCTTAGCAACCTTCACAACGCAGCAACCGGTTGATGGCATGGTTTGACCTTCTATTTCAACTTCCATGATATTATATGTTTCCGGTCGCATTAGGAATATCACACTATCAGCATCCTGTTCTATACCACCGCTTTCACGTAGGTCTGATAATTGTGGCATCTTATCCGGTCTAGATTCAACCGCCCTACTCAATTGTGAAAGTGCGATAACCGGAATACCTAGTTCTTTGGCAATGATTTTACAACCCCTGCTTATTTCTGCTATCTCACTTTCCCTATTACCTTTCCTATCAACACCGCTCATCAGTTGTAAGTAATCCACGCATAATAGTTTTATATCATGTTTACGCTTCATGATTGTGGCTTTACTTCTAAGTTCACGTATGTTCAAACTAGGCGTATCATCAATATAGAGTGGAAACTTTTCTATACGCCCTTCTGATTTGCTGACAACCTTCATTTCAGTATCATCTAGGAACGCATGGCGTAACTTTTGGTGCGATATACCGCTTACTAGGGATAGAATCCTGTTTACTAATTGTTCTCCGCTCATTTCTAAACTAAATACGCCTACAGGTATGTTACGCTTCAACACATTGTGTATCGTGTTTAACATGAATGCGGTCTTACCCTGTGCCGGTCGTGCTGCTAATATTATGAGGTCGGGTGCAACCCATCCGGATATTATATGGTTCAGCGATTCCCAACCTGTGTCCAAACCTATTTGACCTTCTGTTGCCACCCTGTTACGCTCTATGGCTAGATTATACAGGTAATGAACTATGTTACGTTCTGTGTTCTTGAATACATTGGTTTGTGCTGCTAGTATTTCACTAGACGCTGAATTAAGGATATTCTGTATATCTGTAGTCTTGAATGACTGATTAACTAATTTCTGACCAATCTCTATACCTTGCCTTTGTAAATAATGGTTTTGTAATATTGATACCCAATCATCCATATGTGCTGAACTGACTACGTTATTGGTCATACGAACTAAATCATACACCTGCCCAACGTATTTAATATCGCCAGTCTGTTGTAAATGATTGAATATTGTAACCATATCAACGGAAACCATTTTGTCATATAGAACCTGTATGGCTTTGAAAATGACTTGATGCTTAGGACTATAAAAGAAATCTATAGATAGTTTGGCTATGTATTGAGATACGATACGTGGTTCTAATATCATGACACCTAGTATTGATTCTTCTAGGTCTTTATCATGTGGCGGTATTTGTAATTCTTTCATAATATTATCTTGTTTACAAGGTTTTCATTTATTTCATTTCCTTTCTTTTCTTTTGCATTAGGGTTGCCAATAGCCACCCTATTACCCCACCTTTTCATAGCACCCTCTTTACCCTTATCTGATAACCCTTTGCGTAATTGTAGGTGTTCTGTTAATCGTTGGCTACTGAAACCTTGTTTCTCTATTATGAATAAATTGAATTGCTCTATAACGGCTAATACCTTAATTTCTGTTACCTGCATTTGCATAGCGAGTACAGGTGTAATATTCAATGGTAATGTTCCACCGGCTGACGCTAGTGCTTCAATCAAATACCAATAAATGCCATATCCTTCCATACCTAATTGTTGTCGTAGGAACAGAATCTTAACATCATTTGCAGCATTGTAATCGTGGCTAAAGTAGTATGTGGTTTGCTTCATAAATAAAAAGACCTACGACCACCGAAGCAGTCGTAGGATTTGTTTAATTGATTATTATTAATCTTTTCTTCTTATAGTAGTGTATCTGTATGTGCTTATGCTTCTCTAACGCAAATAACCAATTATTGATGGTAACCGTACTGACATGAAAAACATTCGCATAGAATTGATTAGACGCATCGCAATATTCTTTGTGGTTCTTTAAATAACCATAGAATAGTTTCGCTGCGGCTGATAATTCTTTCTCCTCAAATACACCTGTGTCAATACAAATCATAATTCTGAATTTACTTTTTTATAGATATGTTTCGCTTCTCTCCTGTTTAGAATATTGAATTTACCATATGTTATTTTACGACCGAACTTGTTTGTGTGATTTTGATTATCACATAGGATAGTAACCCCAACCCTACGTAACGATGTCATTACGCTTGTTGGATTCATAATACCTATCGTGACTGGGAAAC
>OGVX01000017.1_pt1 | contig 12903 bp, 20 predicted proteins | sample 1575851 | NCBI WGS metagenome assembly OGVX01 (sample SAMN07581529, study PRJEB24739) | freshwater metagenome | place: Singapore | collected 2015-01
CTCCGTCGGTAAATGTCGTGCCCTCATCGTAGGAAATCGACCATGATGTTCCTGAGATTGCCTCGTTTGCGACCTCTGTCGAAGTCGTAACATTGTAGACTTGGATTCTCGATCCAGTTTCAATGCCAGTAACCGAAGCAGTCAATTGCGTTGAGGGCAGTGGGTATTGCTCCTGCTGAGCACTTGATGTCGTATCAAATGGAATACGCAAGAACGAAAACAAGTTCGAAGAGTTTGCAGTGTTTACTTTAAGTCGAACCTTTAGCTTGTAGCCAGTCGTTGACGATATGGTTTCATCTGCGATGTCTTTGTATATGTGAATGGCTTCGCTAGACGCCAGTGCCGACGTAAAATTGTTTGACAGCGTTAATATATCGCCCGACACATTGGTGATCGTCGTTCCCCAAGGAAGTTTGTTAGACCCAGATTGCACATAATCGCCAATCTGCGGCTGGCGCAACATCGCAGTTCTTTCAGAGGTAGTCAGCGTCACCGTATTAGTTCCGGCTCCACCACCAGCAGCCCGTCGTCCCTGATTGAAAAGATGCTTCCAAGCTGAAAACCCAGATCCAGTATCAATCTGATATTCAAACTCTAAAAACTGAACGTTAGTGCCAGTAACGGCCCATGGGTTTGTAAATACGTTGCTCGTTTGCTTTGCAATGCCAGTGTGGCCAAGAGCAAAGTACGGCATTGTCCATGTAATCGTGTCACTAAGATTCGGCACAGCGGCGTTTCCGGCTGATGTGAATCCTGCGCCAGTGCCAAACGTTGGTGAACATTGACTTGCTGTTGATGCAATAGGCTCGTTACCGATGATCATCAATCGACCATCAGTGGTCGAAACAAACGAATCCTCCCAGTGCGTTCCATAAACAGCAGTTTGAGCGGTGCTCGGGTTTGTCCATCGACATCCCTGTGCCAGGGCGTCGACTGCGACCATGACTTGAGAATCATCACCATCGGCCCATACGTTGTACATGCGCAAGTTTTGAATCGTGTTTACCGTTGAGATTGCCGCAGTTCTTAAGTTTTGCCCGTAAATCCTGCGCATTGTGACGCCAACCGTTGTTCCAAGAAAGGCCGCAAATAGCCCCATGGCGTTTGCGCTCCCGGCATTATAGGGAGCTGTCGCAGTTCCGATATTTTTTAACGTAACGTTTGCGCAGAATGTGTTGGTATGAATGATTCCAAGATATGGATGCACGTTTGCAATACTGTCAAAAGCCGCAAATCCATCTAAGTCAAAAGTGTCACACGTGAGAAGAGCAAACGCATACAAATTCACGGCTTGCGTAGTTCCTGAAACCATATCGGCGTATTTTAAATTGGTAATGGTAGTTCTATTTGAAGTATTTAGTAATGCTCCTGCGCCTATGAATACACTGTCTATTACGGAAATCGTGTCAGTTGTTGCTAAGTTGAGAGTATAATTCGCAGTTTTTAATACGCGGCTAGAAGCAGCGGGAAATATATCAAGTTGACATTCACTAATCGTAAAATCTTTTGCTGTTGTAAAACCAACAACACTCCCGTATACCGAGGTCGTGTTGCGCGTAAATCTTGAAGTCGAAATTGTTCCACCAGAAAAGCAGTTTGTAATTGCAACAGGCTGTGTCGATATTGCGCGTGATGAAGCAACGGCTATGTTGCCAATAGTAGTTGTGCCAGCGACGTTTGATAGCGATATCGCAGTAGAAAACGCCGAGGACCCAAAGTTAATATAAGCAGGGGTATTTACTGCCGTGTACCAGTTACAAACAGCATTCTCGATGTCCACAGCTCCGGCTGATGTAGTCGTCAAGTCATAACGATTAGAAAACGTTGCATGCTGCGTATTTATAGAATAATCAAGCGCATTGGCAGAAGAAAGAATGACGTTTGGAATTCTGACTTTGCATCCAGACGCTGGTTTTTGACCGGCTGTAATTCCGGTTCTAGACGCAATCGTAATAATTCCATTCGTTGCGTTAGAACCAAAATATTTTCCACGCGAGTCTGTCGAGATCTGCTGCGTAGTTGTGATGACAAAACCTTCGGCATAATATCCGCCTTCAGTCGTCACACCTAAATAGGTAGGCAGGCCGTTTGCGTCGTATGTCGGAGTGGCAGAGTTCGCTAGGTAAATTCCAAAATTTACAACGTTAGCCAACGTATGCGCAAGCGTCAGCTCAACCATGTACCAGCCACTTGTTAAGGTTGTGATTGTGCTGGATGTGGCTGTCGGTGTTCCGACCGTTGGATTGGCAATGATGCTCCCAGTATCAAGATCAACAAGGGCACCGTAGCGCTCTGTACCTGAGTTAGCCTGAACCAATATCCAACGACGCGTTTCTTTTTTGATAAAAGTTCTAAATGTTAAAGTTCCGGTGTCAACCGTGCTAGCCGCAATTGCAAATCCAGTTCCGTGCGGGGCGCTTGTTGCCGTTTCTCTTAAGCGGTTTCCGTGCTGAAATTGTCCACCGCTAGGCGCCCCGGTTGGTCCAACAATGTTGTCAGCTGTTAATACGGTTCCGCTGGCAGTGGAAGCTTCTGGAGCCGCGTTTCCTATCCAGCGGTTTGATCCATTCATCCACCATTCATAAACGCCAGACCCAGGAGCCGTTTCGATCTGAATTGCCGGGCATTCATCAGTGACTGGGAACTGAAATTGCTGCCCGTCTGTGCCGTCTGTTTGACCAAGTTCATACCAGCCACCGTTTACGGAAAATTTCCCAAGTCGAGGAATGGTTAATGTCGCGGCTTCTCTTCCGACAACCTGAATCCAAGAGCGCTTTCCAGCCCCTGAGGCCGTAATCGTTGCCCCACCTGGAAGCGTTATCGTTTCACCATTTTGAAAGGTGCCGGTCTTTGAGCGAAGTTTGATCCATCCAGTAGCTGGCATAGCTCCGCCAGCCGCAGCAGGCGTCAATGAACCAGTAGCCCACACGCGAAGCAATTCGCCAGTAGCACCACTTGTTCCGCCAGTAACTCCGTTTGATCCAAGGGCTGCCTGAGTCGGCACGTTGCCAGTCGAAGCGGAAAATGGAACTTCCCATACTTGAGTTCCATCAATCAAAAACGATCCGCCAAGTGTTGAAGAGAGTGTCACTGCGCCAAATACAGCAGCTTGCTGATTCCAACGCACATCAGAATCAACTGTGACAGTTCCGCCGTTGATGGTTATGGTTTCACCGTCTAAAAGGCCGGAAATTGAAGTGTCATCGTAATTTACTGTTGTCGTTACTGTTTGGTTAGCCATAATAGTTGCGCGTCACGGTTGCGATGTCGCCTGATCCGCTATAGGTGATTGTTTTTGTCAGTGAGACACCCGGAACCTGCTGGTCTGTTGTGGTGATTGTCGTGATGTTTCCCATGCCGTCGTAGGTGAAAACCCGAGAATAGAGGTGCACGGCCTTCGAGCTGTTGGTGTAGACTTGGATGTTCGAAATGTCTCCGCTGATCGTGTAGTTTATCTCGTGGTAGTAAGATGATTGCGCCTCCTTGAACATTTTATCAAGGTCTATTTCTTGCAGCGGAGTAACTTGTCCCTGCCAAATACTTCCATTCCAAACAAAGAAAGTATTGATGCTAGTGTTAAAATATAATGCGCCTACTGTTGATGGCGGTGGGTTGGATGGATATGCTCCAAGGTATCTTGTTTGGAAATCATTCCAGATTGCCTGAGATTGGTTTGCCTTGCTGCTTGCTTGCTGCGCGGCGGATTCTGCGCCAGACTCAGCCTGTAAGGCAACATCTTTAGCAGCACAAGCGGCTTTGGCGCACTCGCAGGCCTTCCACCCAGTGGGATCATAAACAATTATTTGCGATTGTTTTTGCTTGTTGCAAGAGTTCGCCATGAAATTACATTGGCTCGAATCCGCTATAAGTCAATACGATTATCGTTAACGATAAAGATGATTAGCAGGAACGGGTATGCATCCCCTTTTCAGACGCCGGGGTTCCAAGGTTGCGCCGCCTACCCCAGCATACGCTGGATCGGTGACTTGGTAATATACCTCCCGACCTCGATGTGGCGACCGACCGAGTAAGCCCGGTCCTTAAATCGCTCATCAGTGTATCTCGCCTGCCTGCTAAAATTATTCAAGAACTCCCTGCAATTCCATCAAGTTTGCCAGCTCTTCGCTAATCGTAATCCTGCATACCTTATCTCCCTCGAATGTTGTTCCCAACATTTCGATCTTCTCTAGTTCTGCCTTCTTGATCCAGCAATCCACCCATTGTTGGCGGAAGCGAATCTTCTGTGGGTTTTCTGCAACGAATGTGCCTTCGCACACAATTAGTGATTTGAACATATTATTTGAACTGGTAAACTAGGTAGCCTTTTTCTTTTGCCCACTCTGGGTTTTGGTGGATGCGGTCGTGGTCTGCTCGACATACAGCCATGAAAGTGCGCTTCTCACATAGGTTTTTTCCTCGACCACTTTTGTGGTGGATGTCGGTTGCTTCTCCACCGCAGATTTCGCACCTCCCGTTTTTTTCTTCAAGATACTCCCTCCTTACTCGACTGTATTCAATGCTGCGCTTTTTGAGTCTGGCTGAGACGGGGTTGAGCTTCCCTCCCCTTTTCTTGAATCCGCTTTTTGCTTTGAGGGGTTTTTTGCGTCTAAGCATATAGCTACTATTTTTTGAATGTGTTGTTTCTTCAATATGGATTTCGAGGATTTCTCGATCTGGTTTATCAAGCCTCCAGTTACTCCGATCTTTTCTCCAAGCTCTCTAACGGAAAAGCCAAGGCTGAGCCTAACATCTCGAAGGTGGGCTCCAAACATCCTGCGGGCATTTGTCTTGATGGCTTTGCTATGTTCAATAGCTGCCAAATAGCTATTATAGGCGACTTCCAACTGGTGCATGATGTGAAGTAGTGTAGTAAATCATATTGACAGGTCAATCTTTTTTTATACCATCCCGCGCAATGGACAATTTTCAGAACAATATCGACTTGGATATGACCGCATTTCAGTTCATGGATTTCGCTCGCAGGTCGGTTCTGATAACAAATATGTCTCTCGCCGAAGCTATGGGAGAAGGTATCTTCCCTACCCTAGCGACCTTTAGCGGTGATGGCGGATACCTAGTCCTCGGAGTGCGGCCAAACTCTACCGCGAGGGCCGCGACCTACTCTGGCAAACGAATCCTCTGGTCGGAACTGGCATTGATCAAAGATGAAGACCTAGAACTCCATCACAAACTCCATGCTATCGAATGCGTGGATGAGCATATGTCCGATCTAGCTTGGACGAACCTAGTCGATCAAATCGAGGAATGGGTTCGCTGCGAGCGTGAGGAGATTGACCTAGATTATCGGTAACGATAAAAAATAATTCTTGACCCGTCACGATCAGTAGTGATAGGGTTAGCGCGTGTGAGAGATCGCACCTCGGGGTGAGAGCCGAGTAGTAGAATAAGCAAAGATAAATTGAATAAAAAACTATATGGTCGCTTGTAGTGGTTTCACCACTCTCATCTGTCAGTTCGCCAGTTTGCTTCCCACTACAAGAGACCGCCCTTTTTTTCAATGAGTGTCAGAATTATGTCCGATGTCTTTGAGCATAGCAAGACAGAGGGGAATGCGCGGCTGGTGCTTTTGTGCCTCGCCGATTGTGCAAACGATGAAGGCGTCTGCTGGCCGTCGATTCGTAAGATCGCACAGAAGGCGAACCTATCCGAACCAATGACGAAGAAATATCTCAATGCCTTGATCGCGGTCGGTCTTGTTAATCGGGAAGAACGAGAAGATCACTCTGGTAGGCAAACATCCAACTTCTACACGATAGATATTATGAAGATTGGAAGCGATGAAATCACCCGCGAGGTATTGAATCGAGTTATTCCTCCTAGCCGTCAGAAGAAATTTGAGGGGGTAACTATTGTTAGTAGGGTGGGTGATAACTCGGTTCACAGGGTGGAGGGGGTAACAAATGTTAATCTCTCTTACATGAACCATCAAAAGGAACCGTTAAAAGAACCGTCATCCGATTCCGCTATCGCTCCATCGAACAGCAGTATTGAAAACGAAGAGTTATTCACAATGAAAGTTGCTGAGTCGCCTTCGGCTCCAAAACCACGGAAAGCTAAACCAGTCGATGACCAATTCATCGCTGAACTAAAAGCCTTAAACCCCGAAATCAACATAGACGCTGAATTACGGAAAATGGATACATGGCTCCTTGCTCACCCCGAACGCAAAAAAACCCGCCAATTCGTTACTGGATGGATCAATCGTCAATCATCCAAAATGATTGAGAATGCCAAGAACGATGCTCGCCTTCCAAGCGGCGAGATCGACTGGGCGAATGTAAAACCAAATATGTAATTATCGTTACCGATAAAAATGAAAACCGTCCCAATATATCAACGAGGCGAAGTCGGCGCGCTTTCGCTCATAGTCAATGATCCAGAAATCCTAAACATCCAAGTCTGGAAACCAGAGTATTTCGCCATAGAAAGCCACAGAAAGGCTTTTGAGGCGATGCTAGCCATACACCAGCGGACAGGTGACCTAAACGAATTTACCGCCATTTCTGAACTAGAGCGCATGGGAGAACTGGAGAGACTGGGAGGAGAAACCTTTTTCCTAGATTTGTTTCAAGCTCATGTGATCGTCGAGTTCGACATAGCCAAAGAGATGGCCGAGGACTACCGCAAGGAACTGATCCGTTTCAAATCCTACAGGGATGCTATCAAACTATGGGAAGAAAACGAAGAAGACATTCGTGGTGGTAGGGCTAACCTACAAACGATAGCGGATTCGATTCTATCTTCACAGGTGGAACACACGCATCCCATCACATCGACCAAAGACATAGCGATGGACTTGGTAAAACAGATGGAAGGAACAGATGCTAGAGAGTGTTTCTCGACTGGGTTGATCTATCTCGACAGAACGATGAAGGGCGGTATGCACGCAGGTGAGCTTTTGACTGTAGCAGCGGAATCTGGTGGAGGTAAATCTATCTTCATGGTGCAAGCCGCGCTGGCGAATATCATGGATAATAAGAGTGTAGTGATCTTCTCGCTGGAGATGGACAAGACTGACATCTTCTCTCGGTTGGTATCGTGCCACTCTGGTATGCCAGTCCGCACTCATGATGAATACAGAACGATTCATGCTAGAGAATTGCCAGCAATTACCCCTGCAATCCTTGAATTACAGAAGAAATCGGTAACAATTGTGGATGATTTAGTCTCTTTAGAGGAGATAATTGCAGAGGCAAAAAGGCTTAATTCACTAGGAAAAGCGGATGTAGTTATCGTGGATTATCTACAAATCGTGGAAAATGAGAGCGATAATCGGGAACAAGCAGTCTCAGACATAGCTAGAAAGTTGAAGAACCTAGCTACAAAGATCAAAGTTCCCGTCATTGCAGGATCGCAAGTAAACGATGATGGAAAACTCCGCGAATCCCGCGCCATCAAACAGCACTCAAACCAAGTCATCTATATCAAGCACAAGGATGACAAGTCCTGCATCTTCGTAGACAAGAATCGCCGAGGGCAAAGGAACTACCAGTTCCCAATCACAATGAACGGAGAAATCAGCAAGCTAATCGAATCATGACAACAGATCAAAAATACAATTTGGCTATGAGATACTTGGATAAAATAGACCAGATCATAGAAGAGAAGGCGAAGGATAAGTATTGCAAACTGGAGTATTACTATCAGCAGGCTAAAAAGATTGTAGATAACTTCTACGAGGATGATAAAAATGTATTGACATACGACAAAGTGAAGATGTAATCTCCAAGACCATGAACTCCAGAGCTAAAGGAGCAAGAGGCGAGCGTTTGTGGCGTGATGAACTCCGAGCCCAAGGATTCACGGCCCGTCGAGGCCAACAATTCAGCGGTTCACCAGACTCTCCAGATGTAGTCTGTGAAGAACTCAAAGACCTTCACCAAGAAGTTAAATTCGTGCAAAGCCTTAACCTTGACAAAGCCTGTGAACAAGCAGAAAGAGATTCGCGTGGGAGGCGTTGGATCGTAGCCCACAAGAAAAACAACAAAGCGTGGAAAGTAACTATGTCGTCGGATACATTCTTCGCAATCCTCAGAGACGGCATCGACTCACTTAAGAAATGAAAAAACCCACTACTAAAGCAGGTAAGGCCGCGAAGGTGGCTTCCGTAATGCGTGAATACAAAGCTGGCAAACTCAAGGCTGGCATCAACCCTAAAGGCCCGAAGAAGGCTCCATTGGCTAAGTCGCGCCGCCAAGCAGTAGCCATTGCATTAAGTTCAGCAGGAATTAAAAAGAAAAAATGAAAGCTGGACTCTACGCCGCAATTCACGCTAAACGCAAACGCATCGCAGCAGGTAGCGGTGAGAAGATGAGGAAGCCGGGAACCAAAGGCGCTCCGACTGCCAAAGCATTCAAGAGGTCAGCCAAAACCGCAAAGAAAAAGTAATGGAGACCGCTAAATTTACAATAGGTGATAGTGTATCCAAAGTTGGTGGAGATTACCGATTTGATGGAATCGTTAGAGCCGTCTTTACGAAAGGATCAGGAGCTATCCGCCTAGTTGTAGAGGACGATAGGGGAATCCTGCATATTTATTCGGAGAAGAATTTAGAAAAAAATCATAATGGAAAAACGATTTAAGAAAGTAGTAGTTAATCCAAAGACTGGTCGAAAAAAGACTGTCAAGTATGGGCAGAAAGGCGCGACGATCTCACCGGGTACGGCCAAAGGAAATTCCTACTGTGCCCGTTCAGCTAAAATCAAGGGAGATTGGAAGTCAGACCCGAATAGCCCGAATAACCTTTCACGCCGCAAATGGCGTTGCAAAGGTTCTAAATCCATGAAATGATCTTCTCAAAGATCGCGCCTTTACCTACTCATAGATATGTCTTGGTGGATACCTCGTTCACGCACAAAAGTCCGTGTGGATTTACTGACGCCATGTGGGTCGGAATCACCAGCATCCCAGGAAGGGCGTGGGGGATCAATGTCATACTTAGGGATGGTGGTGCTTTATATCGCAATCTCCCTCCTAATTGCATTGGATTTAATACTGAAAACTTTGGATGGACTCTTCAGCAGGCTCAACTCTGGGACTGCTACTCCTACCACTTCACAATCGTCCAAAGCCCGATCCTGCGAGGTATGCGGATACGAGCTAAAGTAAGAAGTGAATTGCATACAGGGGAGTATTTATTCCATGTGACCCATGTTGATGATGGGTGGTCGGACTCCCCAGACCAAGATAAAGAATTTTACTTCATCAAGCTAGATAATGGGAGGCTGACAATACAGCCAACGAATCGAATAGCATTCATGGATGATAGTTTTATCGTTAACGATAAAATGCCAGAGTTGAAGTTGAGTGAAAATATTTACTCCTGCGAGTAAAAAATATCTTGACATTGTGACAAGATGATAGTATATTGGTGTGACAATTTACACGAATTGTAATTATGTGCCCAAAATGCAAATCAAAGAAGACAGAAATCTACAATTCAAGAAAGAATCAAAAGCATGGTGGCTCAGTATGGAGGCGAAGGAACTGCCTAAAATGCTTCCATAGCTGGACAACAATAGAAGTATCACAAGAACACTATAATGAAATAAGCAGGCAGGCTAGTTCATTGGAGGCATTAAGAACACTTGAAGAAACGGCTACAGATATTATGGGAAAAGCTAAAAGACTCCTTCCCGAAGACAGAAATACCAGTCATGTTTATGATGATAGCTATGATCCTAATCGGGATTACCTACAATATATTCAAGACAGAAAATCCAGAGAAGACGAAAGAATGTCCAACTTGCGGTCAAACAATAGAAAATAATCATGAGAGACACATTTTTTGATCTGCTAGTCATGGCAGTAATTGTCTACACAATAACCCTAATCGTTTACTATTTCTTATGAAATCAACACCAGAGACGGACAAGGCCATGAAATATTGGCCAAGCGAAGACAGCGAGCTTGTCCATTCGGATTTCGCTCGTCGGCTTGAAAACGAGCGCGACGAGGCGAGGTTTTTGCTCAAGGCGGCGCAATCTGCACTAGATGCAATATATTTAGAAGTTGGTACATGGATTAAAACAATGAAGGAGAATACGGATTAAAAAATGAGAGTTGATTACGATAAAGACCAGTTAGCGTATGCCCTAGCGAACGCAATCAAGGAGCGCAACGAGGCACGGGAGGCGTTAATGGAGATTGAGGATCGCTGCGTCGATTGCGAGGACGCCTGCAACGATATAATGAAAATACGCGAAATTGCGGCAAAAGCATTGGAGGCGGCGAAATGAACGACAGACCTACACCAGAAACGGATGCGTTCTCCGTAAAATTCAAATCTATTTGCGGAAGTAAAGCGTGGGTTCCAACGGACATCTGCCGCCGCCTTGAACACGAACGCGATGAGGCGCGGGAGGCGTTAGCCGATTGGGAGAACGCAGCGGCCCATGTTGAGGCGAATCATCCAGACGAGGTGCACTGTGGGTGCGTTCCCGTATTGCGGAAATTATTGACAGATGCTCGGAAAGAGCGAGATGTGGCGCGGGAAGATTTAGAGTTCCGCCGTGGGCTCTACAAAGTGCTGGAGGAAGCAAACAACCGCCTCAGGACGGCTAACGAAGAGGCCGTAGAATTGGCGCAAACTCTCAAGCAAGAACGCGACGAGGCGCGGGATTTTTTGCGGAATGAAAGCTGGCGAGCAGATGGCTACATGTACGGCATGGATCATGCCCGCCGCGAGTGCGCCAACCTTGAAGAAATTATTCGCGGAGAATGGCCAGAAGATCAGGCTTATGAATTGATCCGCAACGCCAAGGAGGCGGCGAAATGAACGACCAAGAAATCAACATCGCCATCGCGGAGCATTGCGGGTGGAAAGTCCACCCTAAAGACAAGTGGGTGATGATTCCCCCAAACTCGCCGCACAGCGTCCAACCACTCCACACGCTGCCCAAATACTGCGCCGACCTCAACGCGATGGCAGAGGTTGAGAAGGGGATGAACCCATTACAGCAAAGCCGATACGCCGAACTGCTTGGTGACTCATCTACATTTGAGCGAGGAGAATATCCAACATTTTCATTTGTAACTAGAACCGCCGCACAACGCGCAGAGGCTTTTCTGCGGACGATTGGAAAGTGGAAGGAGGCCGCGAAATGAGCATTTTAGACGAAGCACTAGTAGATTACTTCGAGAACGACAGGAACAATTATCGTTAACGATAACCATGAAACCAAGAATAACTAGAGTGACGATAGTAAACGAAGGTGAACCACTGTTCTCTCAATATGGGTACACGATTGAAATAGAAGACGAGGCCGCTGGAGAGTTTATTCAGATCACAGATCATCAAGAGAACAATAATATCACATTTAACCCGAAAGACTGGCCCGCCATCAGATCAGCCATAAACAAGATGGTAAAACTCTGCCAATGAATTGGGACGAGTACGGGATACAAATAGCCCAAGTCGCCGCCCTGAAAAGCAAAGACCCATGGAAAAAAGTAGGCGCCGCCATCCTAAGAGAGGATAACACAATAGGAGGTATAGGATACAACGGATACCCAGCAGGAGTAAAAGAAGACTGGGAGAACAGAGACGAAAGAAGATTACTTGTAGTCCACGCAGAACAAAACGCCCTCAGATACCTAAAACCCCAAGAAGGAAGGACACTCTACTCCACCCTCCTCCCATGCAATGACTGCCTAAAGACAATCGCCGCCTACGAAATAAAGAGAGTCCTCTACCAAGAAATATACGAACACGACCCCTCCTCCCTATCAATAGCAGAAAAACTAGGCATAGAACTAATCCAATACAAGAAACCAAAACTAAAATCATTCTGGGATCACTCCAAAAAACCATCAGCCTTCGTAGTAATAAAAGACGGAATAGAAATCCACCGAGGCTGCTACAAAATAGGAGAACAACTCCTAGGAATAAAAACTACCTAGGTACCTACCATATGAAAAAAACTACCAAACAAAAAACAGAAGAACTAAAAAAAGAACGAGATTTAGCCTTGGAAAAATATAAGACAGAAAGAAGTTTCTACTGCTCTTCTCAAGATGAGGTATTACGACTAACATTCGAGAATAGATCGCTCCAGCAAGAAAATGACGCGCTGCGCGACAGACTGAAAACAATCGCTTCAGTCTATTATCAGAACAAACAAAAAAAAGAAAACTTCAAGAAAATGGAAGAATATTACTCAAGCCATTTTGAAGAAAACCTCGAACGAGCACTACAATGAACCAAGACCAAAAATCCCGAATCACCAACCTAATCGAGGAAGTCATCAAAACCTCCAAATCCAACAAAGATACCCTAGACCAAATCCACTACCTCGGCCACATAGACAGAAGCCAAAAACAATACCGAGTCTACCTCACCTTCACAGCAGCCAAAGCACCAGTATCAGACAGAAACCTAGACTAGGGACATTACAAGACGCAGAGCTAGGCTACACCAGAAACATGGGTTTAGGGGTCTGTGTCGCTGTTGGGAGGAATGCTAGGCAGGAAGAGCGAAATACGGGTTTGTGTCGCTGTTGGGGAGGAAGGAAGGCTGGATCACGCGATAAGCATAGAATCGGGGTTTCTCTCGCTGTTGGGAGTGCTACGCTTATGGTTGAATCGTCCAGTTCGGGCTGCATACCCCTACCCCATACCGCCGTGCCACTCCTGCCCGCAAATAGATTCCTTGCCCCTGCCCTGCCCCTATGCGGTGCGGTGCGCTGGTATATATAGAGTGGATGCGTGGCGAGCGTGGGGCGAGTGAGTGAATAGGGAATGGGAGCGAGTGGCGAGAATGGCGGGAATGGGGTCGTGCGAATCGGCGCGCAATGTTACCATGCATGGTTGCTGGGGTTGCTCGGTAACATTGCCTTGGGACTTAGTAAAAAACGAATAGCCCCATTATCGTGACTGGGAAAC
>OGVX01000020.1_pt1 | contig 12341 bp, 36 predicted proteins | sample 1575851 | NCBI WGS metagenome assembly OGVX01 (sample SAMN07581529, study PRJEB24739) | freshwater metagenome | place: Singapore | collected 2015-01
GTTTCCCAGTCACGATACGAATTTGGAGTAAAGTAATGCCTGACGACGATTATCAAGCAGAATTACTTTTTTACAAGTCAATTCAATCTTACAAAGGTTTCATTCCTTCAACTGATTTCAAAGAGAATGAATACAATCTCTATCTCCAATATGCCTCTTCTGAGGAATTAGAGAAAGATATTGTAAGTGAAAAAACTTATATGGAAGTTATGAAAAACTTATAAATATTAGTGTCTGTTAGGACGGCAATCTCTACAGATAAGATTAGGTGCTCTTATGGGCACCTTTTCTATTATAAATAGTAATGCCGTCTTAATAGAATAAAAATGACTTTACAAAGTCCAAGAATTTACACATATAAAATTACATTTGAGGAAGTTCCTTATTATTACTACGGAGTTCATAAGGAAAAGAGATTTAATGAACATTACATGGGAACGCCATATACACATAAATGGTGTTGGAAATTATATACTCCAAAAAAACAAATATTAGAAGTATTTGAATATTCTGACGATGGGTGGTTGGAAGCAAATTTAATTGAAGATAGGTTAATTAGACCATTTTACAATACTGATAAATGGTGTTTGAATGAATCTTGTGGTGGAAGAATCTCACTGCAAATTTTAAGAGAAACTGGAAGAAGAATGGGAAAAATAAATGGAAGAAAAATTGTTGACCTTAAACTTGGGATTCATTCATTTTCAAAAGAACAAAGAATAGAAAATGGAAGAAAAGTGTCCAAAACATCTTGCATAAAGGGGGGCAATCGAGCAGCGGAACTTAAAAAAGGTGTTCACGCTTTAACAAAAGAGCAATTAAGCGAAAATGGCAAAAAAGGTGGCAAAATTGGGGGTCAAATTTCAGGTAAAATAGTCGGTCCTCGTGTAGGGCAGATGTGCAAGGAAAGAGGAATTGGTGTTTGTGGATTAACACAAGAACAAAGAATTGAAAATGGTAAAAAATATGGTTCAAAAGCAGGAAAAATAGGTTCTACTAAAACAAATTCACAAAAATGGATATGTTTAGAAACAGGACACATATCAAATGCAGGTGGATTAGCAAAGTACCAGAGAGCAAGAGGAATAGACACATCTAAAAGAAAAAGAATAGAGTGAGACCACCTGACGAACTGGCACAAGGGGACACCTTCGGGTGTCCTTTTAGTCTATAATGATCTTGTAACACAGGACGAACCTAATGGATTATTTTTTTCATGAGTACATTCAACCAATTTTGGTTGCCGTACTACTCACTTTTCTTGCTCCAATTTCTCTCGTAGGTTCAGTTCATGTTGTAAATAAACTTGGATTGCTTACTTATGAGTGTTCTACTCAACATCATCAATCTTCACAATCAAAATGAAAAAAGGTGAACTGCTAAACAAGATGTTGGTTCTCGCAACCAATTCACATTCAGGTCAATATGACAGGGGAGGCAATCCGTACATTCTTCATTGCCTCAAGGTGATGCACTACCTGAAGTCTGATGATGAGGAACTTCAGTGTATCGCATTGGGTCACGACATCGTTGAAGATACTGATGTTACCTATAAGCAACTGGTTGAGGAAGGTTTTACTGAACGAATCATTAAAGGCATTCAGTGTCTAACCAAGCAGAGGGGTGAGACTTATGATGAATACAAACTTCGAGTATTCTCAAGTGAAGATGCAATGAAGGTCAAACTTGCAGATTTGCGTCATAACAGTGATATTCGTAGACTTAAGGGTGTGACAGAAAAAGACATTGCCCGAATTGAGAAGTATCATCGGTTTTGGTTGGAAATCACTGCTAAACTTCAGGACACCTGATTCAATTTTTACGGAGAGATTAAAATGTTTGAGTTCTTTAATGACTTTGGAAATTACGCCACTCGTAAAGTTGCGAGGGATGTTTCAGAATGTGGTATTACTGTTTCAACCTGTTGGACTTCGGACGAAGGTTATGAAACAGCACTTCTGGATAACAATGGCACCCATCCAGTAGAGAGATACCTTACCAAGGAAGATGCAATGAAAGGGCATTGTAAGTGGTTGGTATTTGCTCACGATGCAAACACGAAAACTGTTAAAAAACTTGGTGGTTTCGGGGGACTGGTTGAGGATGAAGAGATTATTTTGATTGCTTCTTAAAAGATACCTAACCCATTTCAAAACACAACAAATCAATGACTATTCCTCTTCCTACCACTTACGTTGATTGGCATTGTCGTGATTGTGGGCATCAACACGAAACCAATTATCATTCTTACTCATATCCTGTTAAATGTCCAAAGTGTGACAATAAAAGTGTATATCGAGATGCCCCCGAACTTCCAGTCAATTTTGTCTATTGCGATTCAGAACCACAACGATATTCACTTACTTCGAATGATAAACATATTCAAGTTTATATGCAATCACTAACAGGCAAAACTTGTGGTGTCACATTAGATCCAGATGAAGTTCCTGATTGCTCTGATGACCCCATTGAAGTTGTTCGTGAAGTTTTGAGGATTCTCAATAGATACTTTTATACATCACAAAAAGGAAAAGTGGAAGCAATTCTTACTGAAATGCAAAACTGTAAAGAAGAATCTGATAAGAATGCGAAACTCAATCAGATTCAAGAACTCAGGAAATCAATCGTACTTAATTCATTGGATTATGTGTCATTGATGGAAGAACTTGAAGAAGATGAGACCACCTGACCAACTGGCACACTGGGGCACCCAAGACCCCACCTGAACCCTTATACTACTTACATACACACAAAGGAACTCCAATGACCAAACTTTATGAAGTCGAAATCATCTATAACGTGATGATTGCTGCTGATGATTGTGATGATGCAATCAACATTGCAAGAACGACAAAAAATAATATTGTTAACGAATGTGAACCAACCGACTTTGAGATTTGTGATTACATTACAAAACAGAGTCAATTGGATATTGATTGGGAAGATGTAGTTCCTTACGGAAACAGTAATGGTGGTCAGACCTGCAAGCAAATTCTTGCAGAAAACGATGAGAACGAAAAGAAGAAATACATTGAGTCTCTGACTGATGAGCAAAAGGTTCAACTGCTCTCCACTCTCACTCTTTCTGATATTGCAAACCTTCTGAACAAAAAGGACAACTGAAATGACTGATTCCGAACTGCTTGCTGAAATTGTAAAGACTGCTATTATCCCATTTATTGAAACACTTGATGATGATGGTGAATGGGATGTAGAGGCCGTTTTTGAATCTTGGGAAACCGTTTACTCTCTCTTTATGAAACACCGACCAGAACTCAAAGAGATTGAGACTGTAAGAATGAAAGAGGAAAAGAACCGTAGGAAACAAGAACTAGAAGAACAACTTCTTCGAATTCAAACGGAACTTAAAAATCTCTGAGGGTAACTGAAATGACTGACAAAGTAATGCAGATTCGTTCTAAGATTATTCCACAACTTGAAAGTCTTTCTGACAATTTGTGGGATAATGAAGTTGAAAGACTCTATGTAAGAAAATTGGATAAGATTACCGAAGAACTGATTTGCATTCTCAATCAAGAGGACAACTGAAATGACCTACACTGTAAAAATCGTTGAAACCAACATTGGTTACAAGGATTTTGAAACTGAAGAAGATGCTCGAAGTTGGATGGATTGTCCAGAGGATTTTGATGGAATTACTTGGAGTGAAAGTATGATTGAAGAACTTAATCTGGAGGACAACTGAAATGACTGAAAATAGTGTCGAAGAACTCCAATCCGAAATTGTGAAAATTGCACTGGATGCCTCAACTGAAGGTTACAAACGAGGAGTTCTCACATCAGCAAAAATTCTACGAAATGCATCATCATTAAATCCACAAGTTTCTGAAATTCTGAATACTTGTGCTCAAGTGCTTGAAGACCTCATTAAGGAGAAAATGAAATGACTGTACCAACACCAGAATGGAAATTTACTCCCGTTCCACCAGAAGAACTTGAAAGGTTGAAGAATGATTGTGAAATCCCTGATATGCCCACACAGATGACTTATCATTTGCGTCTTGCACCATCAGGTAAAGGTGATTATGCTTATACTTGGAAGGATAAACCACATCGTTTGATTTATGATGCCTGCCGTGAAATTGAACGATTGACTGTGATCATTTCCCTTGAAACCAAATTGAGACAACTTCAACTTAAGATGACTGAAGAAGAACTGCAACTCCTAAAGGACTACCAAAAAGAAACTGAAAAATGTTGGGAAATCGCACAAAAACTTGATGCTCTGAACCCCGAACTTCCTGGTAGTTTTACTGGATATCCCAGTGAAAGAATTCAACGACACCTCAATGTCATGCAACAAGAACTCAATCGTCTTCAAAGATAATTGAACGACTTTACGCTAAGGACACTTCTCAAACTGACACATGAGACCTTCACCCCTTACGCTTAATGCCTTATACTACAAAGGTAGTCAAGGGAACCACCTCTAATGCAACTGACATCTAAAAACGGAACAATGGTTGTGGATTTCTATCCCATTGAAGGTGATTCCCAGTTTGTCTATAAGGTTCTCAAGTTTCAAGGTATTGATACTATGAGTACCAAATGTATTACTCAGAAAGACTTTGAGTATGAGTGTCGTGAACGTCTTAGTCTTGGTTATCAAGTAACTGGAACGAATACTGAACCAGTGAAAGTAAATCCAATGAATGGTGCTTGCTGATTTATTTGAATTTTATGGAGAATCTTATGACCACTAACAAAGAAACACAAAAAAGCAAACTGAAAAAGTTCATGCAAACAGAGGAATATAAAACCATTAAAAAATTGGAGAAGTCAATGGACATGAGACTCGACGGAATTGCGTTCTTTTTGGCAAATAATCCCGTAATTAAATCCAATGACTGAACTTTCACCTCAAGCGCAGGCGGTGCTGGGTGCTGCTATCAACGACGCCGCCGGCATACTCAACGACTCTGACAGCGAGTGGGTTCGGGGTTACGCAAATCAGATCGCCGCCGCCCTGCGTGCTGCTGCTTATACCATTGACTGGGAATCTGGTGACCCAAAATTCCTTCTTGAAAATGTCGCCACTGAACTCGAATCTCAATGAATCCTAAGTATCTAATCTTTACCATTTCCGCTCTCATTGTAGTATTTGGATTCAACGCCTTTCTGATTCAAAGAGATAAAAAACTCTTTGAATCTTACTACAACGGACAACCAGAGTATTGTAAAACGATTGGTTGCGAAAACGAAAAACTTCACTCTCCTGCAAAATGAACTCTAACGACATTCAACAGTTTTTTAATACTCTCAAAGACTTCCTTCAACATGCTGAAACTGAATTGAATGCTTATGAGAAGCGTCAAGAGGCATGTAAGTATGCTGAAGAAGTCTGGGATAAAGAAATTGAATATCTTGCCGCAAAGTATGAGGTAACAGCGGACTACATCATTGAGGAGTTTATGATTTGACAGAAAAATCAAAACTTCTTCTTGCCCTTCAGCAGATTGAAAGTCTTTTGACTCTTCTGAAAGGCAATGAGTATCAACATCACCTTTATTCGCATCTTATTTCAGTTCAGGTTGAATTGAATCGTCAATTATCACCCAAATGAATAAATACCTAAAAAGTATTAAATTCAAATGGCAAAGGACGAAACTGAAATTGGAATTACAGGTTTACCAATTCCAAAAAAGAGAAGGTCACCTAAGAAGCAACATGAATTTGAAAAGAAAAGACGCCAAAACTTGGGTAGAAATGTAGGTGGAGTCCGTTATAGTTCGGATGTTAATCCTTATGTAAATCCAAGAGCAATTCGTGAAAAGACTTTTGACGAATTTATGGCAGATGTAAAAGCATCTCAAAATTATTGATTGACAAATCACACACATTCATCTAAAATCAAGGAGTAATTTACACAAACAAATGAAGTATCTTTATATTGTTGACCTCTGGATTCCTTTCCCTGCTGCTGATACTGGACTTGTAACTCTAATTGCAGAATCTGATACAGAGGCATTTGAGATTCTGGCAAATTCCGAAGAATTCGACACAACTTATACGAATTTGATTATGCCAAAGATTATGACATCTCAAAAGTTTGCTTTGGTTGATGATTATGAATCTGGTGTTGTGGAGGCACTGGTAGTATGACCGAAACTTTCTATAAAATCGAAGAACTCTTCACTAATGGTTGGGAACTCATTGACCCAAGTGCTCAGAAACTCACTCGTGAGGAGTGTAAATCCCGATTGAATTCATATCCTGCAGAAGGATATAATCCAAATCGTATTCGAGTTGCACTTGATACTTCAGAATGAAATACATTCCTAAGGTCAATGATTTTGTAATCTGGACCAAAGGAGTTCAAGGATGGGTTTATTTCACTGATTCTGAATACATTACAATTGAAGCATCAGTGAAACCCAAGAATTCTGAGAATTACAAGGCAGCACCAATTCATGCGAATAATCGACTGTTGGTACTTTGCTATAAAAACCAATGGCATGAACTGCAATATATAAGGTCCAGACAATCCGTATATGAAGAATAGATTACTCTATTACATCTATTGTGCATTAGGTGAGAAGTCTCATGAATGTGACAAAACCGCAGATAAGGTTGCATTCATTCGACTTCTTATCACACTTCAGATTTTGATTACCAATTTTTTTATTATTTTCGGTGTGATTGCCAACGTATCATCCATTGTACATCATTGGAATGATTCTAAGCAATTATCACCAAGCAATAAATAATAGAAAAACTCTCATGAAAACTTTTTCACAATTTCTGAAAGAAGCAAAAGAAGCAAAACCCCCTAGAGAAGTCTTAGATAAAATTGAGAAGGCATATGCAAGAAAGCATCGTGGAGTAAATGTTGACACTTCACATCATGAGAAGTCAAATACCATAAGACTCAATAATATATGGATTCCACCCGATAAGAGAAATCAGGGAATTGGTGGAAGAATCATGAAGGGATTGACAAAATATGCAGATAAACAACGTCAAAGAATCACATTAAATCAAGCACCAGAGAAGGGTAAAAAGGCAAAACTTCAAAAGTTCTATAAATCACATGGGTTTGAATCGAACAGAGGAAGAAGTCGAGACTTTACCACCAGAGACACACACATTAGAAATCCAAAAGAATGAAAGAAGAGTTTCCATCAGTATCAAAACAGTTTGATAATTTATCTAAATTTGTCTTTGAAATGGCATCTGATGTCGTTTCAGGCGATTTTAATGTATTTGCAGATAAGGAGTCTCAGGAGAACCGCAAGAAACTCTGTGAGTCTTGTGAATTTTTTGCAGCAAAGCAACGTAGATGTAGAAAATGTGGATGCTGGATAGATAATAAGATTCAATTCTCTTCCAGTACATGTCCGATTGATAAATGGTGAAACTACATTTTTATTATGTTGAGTACGAATACATGGACAAAAGACTCAGAGCAGTCTATTTTAATCTTGATTCTGCTCAAGAAGCAATGATGAAGATGCTGAAGCGTGGTGTAGTCTGCCACGGTCTTCATGAATGGAAGGACGGTTAAGAAAGCGTCACATCAGGGGTTGCGGGGGTCCGTGACCCCTGTTATATTTGATTCAGTTGAGAGGAACTCCATGACCATCCGTATTCAACGCTGGAAACGCTCAGAACCAACTCTCAAGATGAAGTGGTATAGATTTCTGCAACCTTATGCTGGTCTGCTGGATTCCTTGATTGCCATTTGTACACTCTCTCAAGTTATCAGTGACTTCCAATTGAATGTCTCTGAACGACATATGAGAGCATATCTTGAGTATCTTAAGACCAAATCACCCTAAAACCGAATTAAGTATCAACTGCAAAACTGAAATGATTACTACAACTGAACTGCTGAACTTTCTCTGTAAAGCACAGAAACTTTCTATTTTTGGTATAACCTTCCTTCAAACTGATGAAGGTTATAAAATAACTCTTAATTTGGATTGGGATGGGGATAACAATTTCCACGACCAAACTCTTTTCATCACCAACGAAGGTGAATCTAATTGGGACAGTGGAGGAGATTATGATTTCTACACAATGGATAGCATCCTGGATGAGAAACTTGAAGAACAAAGGCAGAATGAAATTAAAAAACAAAAACGCAAAGAACTGATTGAGGGTCTTACTCCTGAGCAACGTGAACTTCTAGGTGTTTGAAAAATGACTGACACACAAAAGATTGAAGCACTAACTGACCTTCTTTCTAATGTAATTCATACACTTGAAATGAAACAGTATGACATTGAAAATCCTCACCAATCTTATGAATGTGTGATTGAGGCAGATAAGTTTCATCAACAAATGCTGGACATTCTTCACTCTGAGTCCACTTAAGGAACTGGCACACTGAGTTCCCCAGACCCCACCTAACCCTCTATAATACTCTCATAACCAACCAAACAAATGACACTCACTAAAAAACAACTGATTGATGCTCTCCTCAACCTTGATGTTCCTGACGACACTATTGTCGTCAAAGCATCTGGTATTGGTTTTGAGGACATTTATGGTGTGAATACTCAAAACATTGTAAGTTCTTTTTCCAAAGAGAATGACGAGTTCCCCGCAATCGTTTTGGAATGATTGGACTGATGAACGACGAACTCCAAAAACAACTTGCTCAGGTCATCAGTTCCATTGCGACTTCTGTTGGAGAAGTTAAGGACTTTTCTGTTGCTCAACTTCCAGACATTGCTCAACAGTACATCAATTATGGTATTGTGAGCAGTTCTGTTCGGGTTGTGCTATGTGCCATTATTGCAGTAGTTTGCATCAAATTTCTGATGCTTTCAGTTAAAAAAATGAATGAACCTTATGAAAATGAGGAATACATTCCAGTCGCAATTTCTTCATTCCTTGGTACTGCTCTTTCTACTATCTTCTTCTTCTCCAACCTACACGACCTTATTCTGGTTCTGACTGCACCTAAGGTTTGGTTTATTCTACAAATGAAAGAACTTCTTGCTTGAAACTATGACCCTCAAACTTAACAAACTTCAATTGATTCTTATTGCGATTGCAATGTTTCCAGGTTTTGTGAATGGTCTCCATTATGCAGTAAATGACCTCACATATCTTTATTGCATTGCATCGAAATCCTGTGCCAACTGATAAAAATATCGCAGAACTTCTTGCTTGAAACTATGACTTACACACCCGAACAAATCCCTCAAATTGCCCTCAAAGGTCTTAAAGAAATTGTTATGGACCTATCTCCAATAGAAAAACGTGATATAGCAAAGAGTACATCTTCAGCAAATATTCTAAGGTCTCTGGTGACTGATGAGGATTTTTGGGTTCGATACTGGGTCACATATAACTCCAACACTCCAGAAGATGTTATAAGAACTCTAGCAAAAGAAGAACTTAAAAAAACACTTGCTAAGGAAATTGAAGAAGATGCAATTAGATATCCTTTCAGTCATGGTTACAAACCAGGACCATACAAAACACTGGAACTCACTAAAGTACAGTACGATGCTCTTAAGCAATTGATTGACTCCTGCAAAAACACTGACCTTCTGATTATTAACATCTGATGACTACTAAATCCCAACTCCAGTCTAAAGTCGAAGAACTTGAAAACGAACTCAAATCGCTCAAAGAACAACTGAATAATTTCAAAGAGTTTCCCACCATCCAAGATGCAGCAGTCGGTGATACTCTTGAGGACGGTTCGATTGTCATTAAAAAATCTGACGGTCTTGCGCTTCTTATGGCGCCCAAATTCACTGAGTATCATTGCATGTGGTCTGAAGATTTTAAAGAAGTTTTTTCTCAAATTAAATCTCAAGGTTTCAACCGTTCTCAATGGTTTGTTCCCACCGCACATCAACTTCAAATTGCAATGAGTACTTTTCCTGATGAGTTTTCGGATTTGGTGGCATACTGGTCATGTGAAGAGTATTGTGATAAGGTATCTAGGGCAGTATTCCTTTTAGGCATCACACCTATCAATAAGCATGAATATAGACCTGTCCGCCTGTTCCGTTGTGTAACCTATTGAAAATGAACAAAATCACTGCAGCAGAAGCAAAGCAAATCGCAATTCAACAAAGGAAGGAACTGGAAGTCAAGTTTCTTGCAGAACAACTGAATCTTGTGTATGATAAAATCAATCAGAGTAGTCATGAAGGTTATCAATATTGTGTGTACCATATTCCATATATTCCTAGTGGAAATGTAAACCTTGAGAGTATTCTTACCAAAATGGAATCTACTCTAAAGGAGGATGGATTTATCGTTAGTCATAGGGATGCTACATCTGATTATTATGCCTATGTGCTTTCTATTCGTTGGTCAGATGACACTTAAAGAACTGGCATAAGACCCCTTGTGGTCCAATGGCATCTGTGTCATACTACTTACATACACACATGAGGTACCTCATCAAATGTCTCTTGATTTTGACTTGACAATTAAAGTTGATACTGGAGCACCTGAACTTCATACAGTTGAATTGTATTCTGGAAATATTACTCATAATCTGAATACAATGGCAGAAGCGGCAGGAATCTATAAGTGTCTTTGGCGCCCTAATGAACTTTGGGATAATCCAACCGCCGACAAACTTATTCCACATCTTGAGGCAGGACTTCTAAAACTGAAATCCAATCCAGAATATTTCAAGCAGTTCAATGCTTCTAATGGTTGGGGGACTTATGATGACTTTGTGCCTTTTGTGGAGGAAGTATTGAATGCTTGTAAGGAATATCCAAAAGCAAGTGTTGATACTTGGATTTGATTGACTGACACACTGAGACCTCTTCTTCTCTATTGTACCTTTATACGCAACAACAACCTCTTATGACACAAACCATTTACGTTCTGACTGAAGGTGATTACTCCTCTTATCATATCATTGGACTTTATTCCACCGAAGAACTTGCAAAAGAAGCAAAAGAATTCGCATATCCTTATGCCGATATTGAAGAATACCCATTGAATAAAATTCCCGAACATCCCCCTGGAATGAAAGCATGGCACGTAAGTATTTGTAATGGGGTACTTGAGTCCGCTAATCAAACATCAATTAACTATTTTGGTGTAGGAGAACATGAATATATTCATGAAGTGGGAAAATATAATCCAGAGAGAAAGGTATTTTTTAAGGTCGATTGTTGGGCAGTGGACGAAGAACATGCACAAAAGATTGCATTGGATAAGTATTATCAACATCAAGCACAACAAGCAGGAATTGCCTAAGATACCGTGACACCCTAAGAACTGGCACACTGAGGCACCTCTGGGTGCCTTTTGTGGTTTATAATCACCTTATCTACACAAATGACTTATGACTTACATCATTCAGCACGACTTCAATCAAGACCTTCCCTACTATGTAAAGACAGTAGATAATACTGAATTCCAAGAGATTTACAACCCTAAGATTGCAACTCAATTCAAAACCAAAAAAGAAGCGCAACAATGGATTGATGTGTATTCATCTATGAAGTCTCACTCCAAAGTTGTAGACTTTGAGAAAAGCGTGCAGAAGTATGAAGAATGGGTCAACGGTGGTACTGTAAGGCGCACTCTCGCTTGCATCAATCGCACTATGTCTCGTAAATATAACAATGAGTCTCTCGAAGAGGTCATTGACTGGTGGATTTATCAGCGTCAAAATGATTACGAAATTGACTATGATGACTATAAGACTTGGCCCCATCTATACAGCATTTCAAAATATCTCTGGGATATTGAAGGTTATCATTCAGATGACTATAAAGAAATTTACATCACATTTAGTGTTTACACTCTAAAAGACGGTAACTTTGAAGACTTTCAACGTGAGTTGAATATGGTTATGGATAAAATAACTTACAAAGATGAAGATGGTTTTCTCATTATGCCAATCTTTGACCACTTCCTAAGTGAACATGGAAACTCAGTTTCATTGTTGATTCATCCAGAAACCAAACAAGTGAAAGTTGGAGGTAGGTGGCATAAAGAGGATTTCTCTTCTCTCAAAGAAGCATTTAATTACATGACAAGGGAACGTTATTACGAGTGATTGTGACACCCTAAGAACTGGCACACTGGGACACCTCCAGGTGCCTTTTGTGGTTTATGATGGTCTTGTATCAAGGAAAAGAAATCAAATGAAAGGCAATCTCACTGATTCCAGCATCAATGCAATTTCCAAAGTGATTTCAAAATACGTTAAGGATGATGTCCATAACTTGGTGGCGAATAAAATTCGTTCCGAGTTCAATAATGACATCAGTGAATCTTTGGTTTACAAGATTACTCTTGAAACCATTAAGAAACTCCAAAATTGTGACACCTGACCAACTGGCACACTGAGGCACCTTCGGGTGCCTTTTGTGGTCTATAAT
>OGVX01000021.1_pt1 | contig 12244 bp, 12 predicted proteins | sample 1575851 | NCBI WGS metagenome assembly OGVX01 (sample SAMN07581529, study PRJEB24739) | freshwater metagenome | place: Singapore | collected 2015-01
GTTTCCCAGTCACGATAGCGGTCATATGCATCTGATGCTGCCACGCCAATCACAGTGTCTAGACCCACAGGTGAGAAATTGTCAGCTGCTTCCACAGTGTTACCTGCGGATGCCACCACAACTAGACCTGACAGTTGCAATTCACGAATCTTTGTATCAAGAATTTGACTCTTAGCTACGTGCCATGAGCAGTTCACAACCTTCACATCATCAGGTGTTTCCAAATGGTCGGCCTTCACAGCATTGAAAGCTGCCAACAATTGACTTACTGGGATGGCAATACCTGATTGAATTTTCACATTCTTGATGATGGCATCTCTGGCAGCACCTAGCTGTCCGCCAACAATCAAACTGGTGATGGCAGTGCCGTGACCGATGGTATCATCGAAAGTTTCATCATAGGAATGCAAATTCAAAATGGTTCTACCTTGTAGTTCAGGGTGTGTGGTATCAATGCCTGAGTCCAACACATACACCACAACACCAGCACCTTCATTCTTGGGTGTGTACACGGTACGCATTGGCAAGTCAGTGCTGTTCACACGATTTCTTTGCCAAGCACCTAATGTGGCAGTGACAGATGTATCCTCTTCTGTCAGGGTGATTTGTGAAAACTGTGAGAAATCTACAGAATCAGAAGTGGTCACATTCATGACATTCAATGATTCATAGATTGCATTCACTGTGATGCCAGCTGCTTCCAACTCTGTTTGCAATGCTGCAGCATCACCAGTATAAACTAGATTGTAAAGGGCCATAATTTCTCCTGAAAGTGGAACGATGTTTAGATATATTTATGTAGTTTGCATTGCCCAGTTTCTTTCCATACAGAAAAAACATCCCCCACAGGGAGTGATTTCATCAGAAACTATCGGTCTACCACAAGAAAATGTCAGATTCCATAAATCCAAGATGGTTTCTTTCTGATAGATTTGATATATTTCAGGTTTCAACATCTCTATGAAAGGTCGAAGATGTTGTTTACTGTAGGCAGGCCCACGTACCGGAGGTGTATCGTGAGGTATAATCACGGTAGGTGTAAACACATTGTCTGGAACTTTGTTACATCCAGAAAATACATATCCTGGAAATGTATGAAGAATGGTTTCCACAGCTAACCTGATATAAGTTTTACCCCATTGATTTATCGGTATTTGTTTTTGAAAATGAGAATTCAACCATTCGTGAGTTTGACTTATGAATGGTTGTTGATAGGGAAACAAACGATTTTTCATGTAGTGAAGAATCACAGGTGTTTCTGGGTATTGTTTCAGTAGCAGATAGGTTAATAAAGTGCTATCAGCTCCACCAGAAAACAAAACATTGATGTGTGTGCAATCTTCAGGGATGTCAATTTTCATAGAAAAATTTGGTGGGGTTTTCTGTTCCCAGGGAAACCCCGAACCCGGCATGCTACCTAATTAGGCAGCTAATGCAAGAGGCGTATTATATGTGCCTGTTAATGTTTTTGCTCTGCTTACGGCAGTCGCCTATCGGGTAGCTCTCTCATCTAGTCCTTAACCTGTCGAAACCAGTCATCCCCGAAATGTTTGCCGCTGAATGGAGATGGAGGGAATCGAACCCTCGTCCAAGCTATGTTTCAATTTGAGCTGTTCTACTACCATCCTACAGAATTATTTATGAAACTCTTTGATGATGATTTTGTTATCAACATCAATTAATATGGCTGTAAGATTTTCCACCCAGTCCCCAGAATTTAAATAATGGATTCCGGCGATTTGTCTGTCCTCTGGTTTATGGATGTGACCACAGATAACCCCAGAGCAGTTGTTCTGCCGTGCAAGATTTGCTGCACCTACTTCAAAGTCTGTGATGTAGTTGACTGCTGCCTTCACACCATTCTTGATATCCTTGGAAATAGAATAGTATGGAAGTCCTCTCCATGCTCTCCACTTGTTATACCACGTGTTCAAACGAAGTGCCAGTTCATATCCACTTGCTCCAATCTTGGCAATCCACTTCCACTTGGCAACAAATACGTCTAAGATGTCTCCGTGGAAGATGAAATACTTCTTGCCTTCACCGAGGTCAAGGATGTAGTTTTCTTCCACTTGTAACTTTCCAAGATGCATGTGCATGAATTCATGTAAAAACTCATCGTGATTCCCACGAATCCAGACCACAGGTATCTTTCTGGAAATGTCTAAGACCTTGGATATCACCTTGGTATGTTTTGCTCTCCAACGAACTCCACGGGACAGCGCCCAACCATCTACGAAGTCACCGTTGATAATCAAAATATCTGTGTGGTGTTCTTCCAGAAACTTCAAGAACTCAACTGCTTTGCAATCTTCTGTTCCCAAATGAACATCAGATACAATAATGGCTTTATAATGCTTCATATTAATCCCAATAGTTCACTTTTGCCTTCTCGAAGTGCTTAAGGTTGTTTCTATTGAAGAAATTCACAGTCATGTACCATATCATTCCAAGATATCCCAACTTGGTGAATCGTCGTTCATCTTGACCGAAGTAATGGTCAATAATCATGAACTTCTTTGCATCATACTGCTTGCTCAAAATGTAATCTTCTGATGTTTCATATTTGTTTGGGAACCCACCAAGTTCATCAAATTTATCTTTTCTGGTCAAGAAAAATGCTCCGATGGCAAATGGAGTTTTCTTGGTCATGATTTTATTGATAAGATTGAAACACCAGAAGAAGAATGACGCACGAAGATGTTCACCATAATTTTTGATATTCGCTGTTACCAAATCCAAATCATACACTCTCATTTTATTTACTGCATCATATATCGTAGATGGATGAAACAACCGAACATCAGCATCTAAGAACAAAATATATGGTGTGGTCGCCAACTTGGCACCATTGTTTCTGCCCACAGATACAGGTCCGCCTTTAATGACTTCTATGTTCAACACATCATCATAAAGTTTCACCACCGAGAGAGTATTATCGGTACTATCGGCATCTGCGACAAGGATACGAGTGTTTCTGATACCCATTTGTTGTGACAAAGAATCAAATAGATGTCCAACATATTTTTCTTCATTCTTGCATGGGATGATGATAGTGAGCAAATCCTTCATTTCATTACCTCGTACACATCTCGGTAATAGAGTAGTTGTTCCACATGATGGTCTCTCTTGCTTTGAAAAACTTGCATGAATCCATCTGATACTGCAATCAGAATGGTAAGTCGATTCACAGGTATACCAGTACGTTCCTCAAACATGATGGCATAGGCTGTTGCTTGCATGAAATAGTGTTGAATATGTTCCGCATCTTTTTCACGCCGTGCTGTCTTGAAGTCTATGATATTTAGTTTCCCGTCAAATTCTGCTACACAATCCACCCGTCCGGCCAATCTTAGATGATGGGACCATAGGGCCACTTCTTGTGCTCGAATATTATCAATTCTATCTAGCACAGGATTAGCTACCTTGAACATCTCATAATCCCACAATGACAAATCACCACCAGACAGATTGTTTTGAAGATACTTTTCCGTGATGGTGTGAAATCTGGTACCCCAGCCGGCAGCTTGGCGAGACACCTTGTTGGCTTCCTCCTCACCCACACGGGCTCGCCATTCTTGAATGCCTTTCTTGGTGTGCTCAGCCAATACTGTAGTCACAGATGGATAGAGCCTACCATCAGGTGTCTGATAGGCTCTGGTTCCATCTGCCTGATTCACGGCGGATATGGTTTCTATTTTTACTGGGTCATGTAGGAATGTTTTCATAACAATAATATATCACAACACTGCTATTTTGTCAAGCCACTGCCATGTCCTCACACGCCATTCTGGCCATGATGTATTCTTTCACCAAAGGCCCACGAACAATATCCTCCACCTCAAACTCCACATGGCGGAAAGATGGCATATTACGTGCGATGGCCATGAATTTCTTTAGTCCTGACATATCTGACCTTTTCTGTAAATCCGTCTGGCGGAAATCACCACAGAAGATGATTTTGGTGTTTTGACCCACACGGGTCATGATACTGTTCAGCTCCATGTCATTCATGTTCTGAGCTTCATCCACAATCACAATGCAGTTGTCCAAGGTCAATCCACGAACATAAGAAGTGACCATGAAATGGATAAGGCTTTGTTCTTTCAGTTTGTTATAAGCACGTTCCCCAAATCGTGGGAACAAATCAGCACAAATTTCTTGATAGGGTTGTGAGTAGATTTCTACTTTCTCCTTTTCATTTCCCGGAAGAAAACCAATGTCACGGGAAGGGACTGCTGAACGAACCACAACTACTCGTTTGTATCCTGAATTTTCCAGTATCTCCTTGAAAGCGCTGTGCATTGCGATGTATGTTTTCCCTGTTCCTGCCACACCATGACACAAGATGGCCTTGTGTCCTTTACGATAGAAATTGAAAAAGTTCTCCTGATTGTTAGTGAGGGCCCAAATTTCCTTTAAATCTGCGAGTCGAATTTTGTGTTTGGATTCCTGATCCTCTTGTAGAATATAAGTTTGGGAAGTGACCAACTTAAGGCGCTTTTTTCTGGACATAGCGTGCTCGCTGGGTTGGGGGTAAAAAATCCCGCCAAGGCCGTGGCCCGGACGGGATTTGAATAGGACGGAGAGTCCTTAGATGTAACTACTGTTGTTTTTAAGTGTGGAGCCTGGAGTTTTTTCATGAATTTTGTGTAATACCTCTTTGAATCCATTGTCGGGCCGACGAATACGTAGTCGAACGGCATCTCCGATAGTGGGTGCAGTGAACATCACCTTTTGCACCCGTATCTCGCCACAGTTAGGACATGCTTCCTCCGTAGGCTGATTCATGTTAGGTATACTAAGAAACTTCGTGAAATACTCCTCACAGGCTTCACACTGGTACTCATATGTTGGCATATTTTTATTTATCTTTCGTAGTTTTCTGCGACACGATGTACTGTATCACGTACCCATTGCAACAACAACACCGCAGATTCATTCCCTTGAACCAAACGTTCAATGTTGTCTATCTCCTCATTCAAGTCTGTCACAAAATACTGAATGCGGTTTCTTAATTCTTCATAGTATTCTTCATGCGGTTCCATATATCCCCCTACTTGATAGAAGATGAAACATCTGCATCTGTCTTATCTTCACGAAGTTCAAGGAACACTGGCAGAAACAAGCTGGTTTGTCCAGTTTTCTTGTCCTGAATCTTGGCATTGTACTTCACTGCCACCACCTTGCCCACCGTGTTCTCCTTGGTATATTTATCTCGTTGTTCGTCCGTGAATCCAGAACCCACGTTCACTTTCACCACACCATCAGCAGATGTCAGCACCAAGGCACCCAACTTACCGACATTCTTGCCAGTTCCTTCCTGCCAATCCATGCACAGCAAATCACATTCCAATTCTCCCTTGAATTTCACTTGGTGCTTCACTCGCTTGTCTTCCCAAGGAGCATTGATGTCTTTCAGGATGATGCCTTCTTCACCCTTGTTGAAATATTCCTGAAACAATTCATGAGCTTCATCTTCAGTGTTCACCACACGATTTTCAATCAAGGAGATGCGACCAGGCAACACCAGTTGTTGGAGTTTCCCAAAACGCTCCTGATAGGAAGTCTTGTATACACATTGCTGAAATGCTGAGAAAGGAATGATGTCCCAGATGGTGGCGTGTACCATGGAAGCTTCCATGGCAGAGATGGTGCCCTTCACAGCCTTGTTCAGGATGCCATTACCCTTCTGACGATTCATGATGCCTTGACCATCACGAACCACAAGTTCTCCATCAAACACACAGGATTCAGAACCTGCCATGAACAGAAATTCCTGTTCCAGATTGCCAAGTAAATCAATATGTTTGCCATTACGAGAACGGAACTCCACCTTGCCATTATTAACAATGGCATTGAATCGCATTCCATCCAACTTCAATTGTACATAGGCAGGATAGGACATCTTGGCCATCACCTTTTCATCAAAGCCTGATGCCAACATCACGGGATAGGTGGGAATCAGCCCAGGCCAAATCTTGTTCACCGTGGCTTCAGATACACCACACCGCAGATCCTTTTCAATGATGCGTTCAATCACATAGGCATCGTCAGCAGTAACACTCTCCAAAATCATTTTCAGGTGATTGATGGCAGCATTACCTGTGACCACACGCTTGCTAATTTGTTCCAGGTTGTCCAAAGCACCCTCCAACATCATAGTACTTCTGTTGGTTGATGTGGGACCTGGAATGTAATTGGGAATCTTTCGGATGTAGAATTGTGTGAAAGGATCCAACGCCAAGAACAACACTCGCCTGAGAGTCAGGTTTGTGAGGTGTTGACGTAAAATGCATTCCTTCTCGATTCTACTAGTTGTGTTCGCTAAGGCACGAAAAATGGAATCCATGACATCCTCCTTGAGATGTCATGGAATCTAACACCTTATCTGGCGTTTGTCAAGTCCTGTTTGATGTATTCACCAATAAAATTACCAATATATTGGTATCCTAGCTCGTTAGGATGATGGCAAATGTCGGACATCATGGTGGTGTCATGTTCCACCAGGTCAGCAATACAAGAGTGGTTAGGATGAACACATGATGTGGTTTTTGGATACCATTTATGAAATTGTTCCATTTCTTTGTAAAAGGCAGATCCATAATAGAATTTATAGCCTTGAGATTTACAGAAGTGTTCCACAGACCTTAAATAAAATGCCATTTCCAACAGCTCATCTTCAGCCCCACCTAAACAATGTTGCAGAAACATTTCACAAAATTTTTGTTGGTCTGAGTTAGGATGAGCAGGTGAAAATGATTGTAATAGTTCTGGTGCATCCACGCTGTTGAAAAAAGAAAATCTTGCTGGGTCAGTCAACAGAAACACCACAATGACATCATCATACTTGGTGTATGTTTCTGGATTCAGTAATAAACGTTTGGCAGCTGCAGAATTGGCATCTCCGCCCATCGCCAAGTTCTTCAATTCAGCATTTAGATGCTGAGCAGTGTATCTAGGCCAACTGAACAAAGAGAACCTGTGAAACGACCCCAAGAACAAGTCTTGCATAGTGGCTTGTCCTTGCTGAAATTTTTCACGTAGGTCAGGTTCATAACATCCAACACCTTGTGTCCAACTGTCTCCTATTGTAATCAACAAACGGTTCATAGGACAGGAACATTGTACATGGCTTCGAATTCTTTGGCATCTTCAGTGGTGTTCACCATGGGTTTACCCTTGATGTTCAAACTGGTGTTCAACACCATGGGACACCCTGTTTCATGATACCATGCTTGAAGAAAATCATAGAAATCAGGAGAATCTGTTTTAGATACTGTTTGTACCCGAGATGTCCCATCGGCATGAATGATGGCAGGAAAAGCCAGTGGATGTTTACACATAGCTGTGTATTGCATATATGGACTCTCTGCGGTGGGCATATGAAAATATTCATGTGCATGTTCTGCTAAAATGGCAGGAGCGAATGGACGAAACTTTTGGCGTTTCTTGATGGCATTCACTTGATCCTTGATGTCATCACCACGTGGGTCTGCCAACAAACTTCTGTGTCCTAAAGCTCTGGGTCCGAACTCAGCTCTTCCAAATGCCACACCGGCAATTTTATCTTTTTTTAATGACTCAATAAGTTGTTCAGTGGGATATTTCATCCCTATATCATGTCCTAGATATGGACCACGCCAATTCAAAAATTCTTGCTGATGTGCTGTGATGGCACCCAAACTGTTACCTGCATCTCCTGGATTTGGCATGATCCAGACTCGTTCAAAATATTGAAAGGCTATGCTATTGGCAACACAGTTCAAAGCACATCCTCCGCCCAGCACCAGATTTTTACTACCAGTCAACTTTTTGGCTTCATCTACTAAATCATGAAAACACATTTCATAGATGAACTGCGTGGCAGCGGCAATATCATACATATCCTGTTCAGTGGTCAGTTCAGGGCGCCACCACATACATCCACGATGTAGATTGTGATTCAGTTTCAGAATATGCCTGCTATCAAAAAAATCTTCCAGAATCATGGCAGTGTATTTCAATGGGTCACCATAGGCTGCCATGCCCATCAAGATGTATTCTTCTTCATTGGGTTTCAATCCCACACGTTGTGTCATGGCTGAATACCACAACCCTAAACTATCAGGATATTTGATGGAGAACTTTTTTTCCAACTTGGTTCCCTTGCCGTGCCAAATAGTGGTGGTGTCAAACTCACCAATGGCATCAATCACCAGCACAGCGGCTTCATCGAAATTGCTGGTGTAATAACTTCCAGCCGCATGACTATGATGGTGATCCACGGTGATGACAGGCGCTGAGATGCCATAGTTCCGAACATACTGTTTGGCATTGTTGTTCACCCATCCCTGTCCAGCCTGGAGTTGACGTAGTGACTTCATCAGCGGTCGTTCATACCAGACCACTTCATCAGGTTCACCATATCTGTAGGCGTCTGCCACGATGTCAGAATTCAGATGAGCGTCATTTTTCACACCAGAATAGCGTTCTGATTGTGAGGCAAACAATATTTCTTTGTCTTGTACCACAGTGATAGCGGCATCATGGCTATTAGCGGAAATTCCCCAAATCAACATATCAGTCTTCCATTAAGCAGGCTAGTTCAGGAAACACCTTGGTGAAGGATTCTCCACGTATATTGTCAATGGTCTGTATGGTGTTTCTGAAACTTTCTTTTTGATGTTCCCAATCATCTTTAGTGAACAACCATCGTTCTGCGGATGCCATCCAATACAAGAACCCTGATGCACTTTTCAGGTCATATTCTTGAATATCCAATCTTCTCTCTAAAAATTCTCTATATTGGCATAGTTTTTCTGCTGCTTCAGTTTTCATGTGTGTGGGTAACACAGTTGATGCTAGTTGCACTGGTGTGCTCATGGCATACAGTTGAAAGGCATTGTTCAACCAACCTTTGCTATAAATGTATGCATAAAAGTCTGTGATGGTCATGGCATTGAAAATACTGAACACAGTGTTCATAGACAATTGAACATTGTTGGATGTTCTCAATTTGTTCACATTGTTTTCAATCACACCCCAATCAGTACCATGACGCATGTATTCTGCTCGTTCCCCCACATGGTCCACACTGGCATAAATGGACACCGGTTGTGTGAAATGACTCCACAAATCCAATAAATCTCGGTCCTTGTACTTCAAATTGCTGATGTTGCTGTTGTATCTAAGCTTGATGTCATTTCTTCCTTGACGAAGCATATCTTCCAGAATCAAATAATGCTCCTCACTAATCAATGGCTCTCCCCCAGCAAAATAGGCTTCCATCATGTTAGGGATGTGTTCCAACACTTCTGGAAGAATGGTGGGAGGTGTTTTGAAGGCGATTGGGCCCAGCATGTTGTGTTTCACCAGCTCCGTTTCCCACTGAGAACTGAACGAGGGTCCACAGGTTCTACATTTGAAGTTGCATAGATTTCCAAAACGAATATCATAATAACGCATCTTGAAATCATCCAGATGGCCATCTGGTTTGGTGGGTACAACATCCGTTTCAAAGAAATGACCGAATCTATTGTTCACATCATGTCTGGCACTTTGGATGTTACTGTTCTCATGATTGTAACAAGCAATGCAGGTGTCATTTTTCACATCATTCAACAAATCCAACCGAAGTAGTTTCATGTTGGGGTGATTGATGGACTCTGCCAATGTTTGACTGGCGGTGGTTCCAAAATCACTTTGTACGTTGGAAATACAACAAGGAAAAGGCTGACCAATAGGATTCAAATGGAGGCTGATCCATGGATACATACAAAAAGTTTTGCTCTCCTTCAGCAAATACTCTTTTTTGCTTGACAGGTCCTCGACCTTGGGTTGGATGATTTTCAGTTTCATCGTGTATCGCCGTAACGAACCACAGTGCATTCAGGAACATCATCAACATTTAGATATCTCCAGATGTCCACAATCACGCTGCCTGGAAGAATGTCACAATAGAAGTGTTGTGTTTCACTGCCAATCACATGGCTGTGGCTGTATGTGGTTGGAGCATGATGGGCTAATAGAATCACACCCTTGGCTTCAGAGAGATGATTATCTGTCAACGGATCAATGTAGGTGACGCCATGACCTTGTTGTTCCACATAATGTCCAATCAATAAACTGTAACTACCTTCTGTGTAAGACACGCCTGGCTTGTAGGCTTTCCCATGAATGTATATTTCCAAATGATGTTTGTTAGATAACTCAATCAACTTATCTGCCACACGTTTAGCTTGCAGTTCTCGACTACCCATGATGGCACTGAACAAATCATATCCTAAGTTCAACTTGTTTGCCATGTATCGTAGAGCAATGTTGTCTCTGGGATGACAAGCACCTGCATCACCCATACCAGCTCTCATGTAGGCAGGCCCGGTGATACGACGGTCACTATCAGCTAACGCTTTTGTCACCACATCCACATTGATGTTGCCAGATGCTTCTGCCACATCTTGTATCATGTTCACCAAGCCAATCTTGGCAGAAATGAAGGTGTTATAGAAAATTTTGATGCACTCAGCCTCATCCCAGGTACCTATCACATATCTTGGGAAATTCACCATCATGGTCTCGTAGAAGTTTCTAAGAATTCTGGCATCACCTGTTTCAGATCCATCTTCTGTGCCAATGATGACCATTTCAGGATTCACCATGTCCCAGTTCACAGAACCCATGGCAATCAGATAGGGATTGTAGATGAAGCGATAGTTGGTGGTGTGCTGAATGAATTCTCGACGAACAGTGCCTGGCAACACGGTGCTGATGAGAACCACCAGCTGATCCTTGGTGCAATATTTGTTCACTTCCTTCAACACATCAATAACGATGGAATAATCAAAGTCTTTGGGTTCCAGATGTGCTGTGGGAGTTTCACCACCGTAGGACTTGTCATGTGGAGTAGGAACTGCGATGAAAATCAATTCTCTATCCTTCACAACTTCCTGAATGGTATCAACCAAAGGAAATTCTGGGAGGTCAGATTTCACAACATCATATCCTATCACATCATGTCCTGCACGTTTCATTTCATTGGCGCAAGGTGCACCAAGTTTTCCACAACCAATCATAGCCACTTTCATTATTTTTCTCCAGTTTGCTGTGCCAAGTTCAATAGAGTGTACCACATTTCAGGAAGTCTACTTAATCTAGTGCTTTTCATCTTGTCATAGTTATGTTGTAACACACCCTTGGTTTCTTCCAAGAATTGTGCTCGTTTATTTCTGTCCCAACTATGTATATCTTTACAAACATTGCCTATGGCCACCATTCTATCGTAATGGTCTTCGATATTATCATAACTCTCATCCCACCAGCGAGAAAAAGTTTGATAACCGTGAGAGCGTAGATAGTGCAGTGCCTTGGGGGCAGCTACTAGAATGAAAGGTTGCTTGTGTGCGATGGCTTTCAATGTCTTTTCTGTTTCTGTGACAGCTTCATCATACGCCAATGTTTCAGTGATGATGGCCACTAAACTCTTGGTGTAAAACTCTTTCAGTTCTCGTTGGTCATCATGAGTCATACGAAAATGATTCACATGACTTTCAGGTAAACTATCAATTTTTAATGGAAGTTTCTGTTCTAGTGTGCGTAATTCTTCATCTGTGATACCAATCTTTTCCTTGAATGCTGGGTTGATGTTGGTTCTGAACTCATCATGCCATACTTCAGGATTTCTGGCAGGTAGTGTGAAGAAGCTGTCCTTCAACAAGTCCAATTTGTGAAACAGCATGGTGGCATCCAACCGATGAGGGCGATACCGATAATTCAAACACATGAAAGTTTTTTCAATCAAGTCAATGTGTTTTCTGTTGTCGTAATCTTCATTGGCATATCGAACTGACCAGATCCATTCCTGTGAATCCCAGGAAAACACCTTCATGCGAAGGTTGTCCGGAATGTTATTTTCTCTACAGAACTTATCATACAAATCAGCCGCATTTGAAGCACCTGTTTGATAAATCACCTTGTTGGTGGGAATGTTCCAATTATCAAAATATCTGTGCATGGCACGGAATGTTGTGGGACTGACCCAGGCTTCCAATGCCATGTCCATGAACAAATAACCATTCAGAAAACGAATGTTATGCAACGCATTATGAGACATCTGAATGCATTCCAACAATCCAGTGGCAGCACCCTTGGCAAAGAAGTCCATGTAGGGCCACTTGTGATGCAGTTGATAGTCATAGATGAAGAAATCACAGTCTTGAATACCAAATGGAGAGGACAACTCAATCATATATCGTGACTGGGAAAC
>OGVX01000022.1_pt1 | contig 11864 bp, 14 predicted proteins | sample 1575851 | NCBI WGS metagenome assembly OGVX01 (sample SAMN07581529, study PRJEB24739) | freshwater metagenome | place: Singapore | collected 2015-01
ATCAGGGTGTAGAAGCAGACGATATTGCTGCATGCGTTTTATGTCAGGTACTGGTGGTACATCTAACCAATATTACAGTATTAGATGTACCACCAGTACCTGACATAAAACGCATGCAAACTATGGAGTCAGAGTATACGAATCACCTACGCACAGTGCGTGATGGCGAAGCATTTATACAAAAACTAAATAAGTTGAGTGGTGTTTGTCCAACCTGTTTTAGCTTAATAAATGACGCAAAAGTTAACGAGTTAATTGTTGAGCGTACTAGTGAAATTGAAGAAGCTAGAGCTAGTGGCGTTGTTTGTGCAGTAATTATAGAAGATATAAAACAACAAAAACAACAATATGATACTAGCCTAGCAAAACAAGCAGAGTGGGAAAAACTACACCTGTTAATAGATAAAAATCTACCACAGCAAGTCCTAGACAAAAATGACTTGCAACGTGAATATGAGCGCATTAGCACACTAATCACAAAAACTCGTGAAGAAATACAGCGCTGTGAACAGCATAATAGTACGGCTAAAGCACATAATACTAAAATAGATACTATTAAACAACAACTTGGTGATATGCGTAGTGAGTTGGAAGAACATACCTTTCAACTTGGTTTAATTAATGAACGTATTAATATTGTCAACATACTAAATAAAACTTTTAGTACAACTGGGCTAGTAGCCTATAAAATAGAGTGTTTAGTTAAAGACTTGGAAGAGATTACCAATCAATACTTAGTTGAATTAAGTGATGGTAGATTTCAGATTGGTTTCAAGGTAAACAGCAGCGATAAGCTAAATGTTGTTATCAGTGATAATGGTCGAGATATAGATATTAGTGCTCTTAGCGGCGGTGAAAAAGCCCGCGTAAATGTAGCCACACTGTTAGCCATACGCAAACTAATGCAAACACTAAGCAGCAGTCGTATTAATTTATTAATCTTAGACGAAACTGTAGAAGCACTAGATGTAGATGGTAAAGAAAAGCTAGTAGAAGTGTTATTACGCGAAGAGCACTTAAACACCTTTTTAGTTAGCCACGGTTTTAGTCATCCCCTGTTAGAGAAAGTAAATGTTATTAAACGTAATAACATATCTCGCATTGAGGCGTAGTATGAATATGAAGCACTATCAAAAAATAGCACAAGTGCGTAAAAATAAACAAGCTCGTGATAGACAAAAAATTGAGCAGCTAGACCTAGAAACTAAAGAAAACCTATATACGGATCAGCTAGGAAATATAGATTGGGCTAGACTAGCTAAACACGTCAATGAGGCTACCAGTGGTAGATAGTCGTCAAAAAGGCGCACGTACTGAAACACTAGCACGTGATGCGCTGCGTAAATATACAGGCTTAAATTGGGAAAGGGTACCTGGGTCAGGTGCTCTTGACCCTAAACATCAGCTTAAGGGCGACTTATACGTACCTGGCAAAACTAATAGGTTTTGTGTTGAGGTCAAGGGATACGCAGATGACCATATTAATAGCGGCCTGTTAACACATAAAACTCCACAATTGATTGAGTGGTGGCAACAAACACAGCGTCAAGCACTGCAAGTTGATAAACTACCACTACTTATATTCAAACATGATCGCAGTAAATTGTTTGTGGCTACTGTAGTATTTGACGACGATGCATTATTGGAGAAACGCTGGTTAATGTACAACTGTGATGACTACGAGTTTTATATATTTCTACTAGAAGATTGGTTGGCAATAAGCACACTTAAATTTGTAGATTGACAAATCTTATCAACAGTGATATAATAATAGATTACACTCTAAAAATACCATGAAAACCTTTAAGCAAATAGAACAGAATCAAAACGCACTGATGATAGTAGATGCCCTTAATCTTGCTTTTCGCTATAAACATAGCGGCGCTAGAAATTTTGCTGAGGACTACCTACGCACAGTACAAAGCCTTAGCAAAAGCTATAAAGCTCGTTGGACGATTATTGCTGCAGATCAAGGATCAAGCAGCTATCGTAAAGAAATCTACCCACTTTACAAGCAAAATCGCAAAGACAAGTATGAAAGTCAAACTGAGGCTGAACGAGCAGAGTTTGAACTATTCTTTGAAGATTTTACTAGTACACTAGAGCTGCTTAGCGAGCACTATCCTGTGTTACGCTATCAGGGTGTAGAAGCAGACGATATTGCTGCATATATAGTCAGCAAAAAAGTTAAACTAGGCATACCAGAAATTTGGCTAATGAGTAGTGACAAAGACTGGGACTTATTAATACAACCAGGTGTAAGTCGCTTTAGCTATGTTACACGAAAAGAGACTACTTATGAAAACTGGAATGATCATTATAGTTTTGAACCCACAGATTATATTCATGTTAAGTGTCTTATGGGCGATAGTGGCGATAATGTGCCTGGTGTGCCTGGCGTTGGACCTAAACGTGCTCAGCAACTTGTTGAAGAGTATGGTACTACCTGGGATATTATTAATAGTATTCCTCTATCTGGTCGGTACAAATACATTCAAGCCATTAATCAGAGTCGTGAACAGCTTGAAACAAACTATAAACTCATGGATTTACAAACTTACTGCAAGGATGCACTAGGTACAGAAAATTGTAAAAATATTGATGAAATACTAGGACTAACATTAAAGTGAAATACAGTACGCAATTCTTAAATATTAATAGTAGCTACGATCACGGTCGTGATCTAGCTGTCAAGCAAGTTGTAGAGTGCAGAGTAGATAATGCAGCCTACTTGCCCAAACGTGCTAATGCTACAGATGCAGGTGCAGATTTACGCAGTACTGAAAAGTGTGATCTCTATCCTGGAGAAACAAAACTCATAGATACTGGTGTAGCCATAAAAATTCCGCAGGGCTACGGAGGCTTTGTATTTAACAGATCGGGACAAGGCTCAAAGGGAATTATGCTGCTTAACGGCGTAGGCGTTATTGACAGTGATTATCGTGGAAATATAAAAATTCCACTAAAAAATATTAGTGACAACAGATACCAAATAGAGGTTGGAGATAGAATTGCACAGCTGGTTATTATGCCAGTTATATTATGTGATTTTGTCGACAGCTGGAATGATACAGAACGAGGTACTGGAGGATTTGGCAGTACAGGAAAATAGGAGCAATTATGCAGGTAAGCACACGAGCACAAGTTATCACACGAAGAACCTATAATAGACCTACTAGTGATGACGGTAAACAATTTGAAACATGGGAACAAACAATAGCACGCGTTACAGAACATCAACGCTGGCTGTGGGAACGTGCAGCAGGACGAGCACTAGTACCCAATGAGATTAAAGAATTAAACGATTTAAAGCAACTAATGCTAGATCGTAAAGTATTAATGGCTGGACGCACACTGTGGCTAGGCGGAACGCCTGTAGCACAAACACGCGAAGCCAGTCAATTTAACTGTAGTTTTACACATGTAGAAACAGTATATGATGTAGTAGACGTATTATGGCTACTACTTCAAGGTTGTGGTGTAGGCTTCAAACCTATTGTAGGTACACTAAATGGATTCTCAAAAACAATTAAGAATATTAAGGTTGTTAAAAGCCAACGAACAGCTAAGGGTGGAAATGAACAGAATGTTGAAATCTGGGATGCAACCACAAAAACTTGGACAATTAAAGTTGGCGACAGTGCCGAAGCATGGGCTAAATCTATCGGCAAGCTCCTTGCTGGCAAATACCCTGCTGATACTCTTGTGCTTGATTTTAGTGAGCTCAGACCTGCTGGGGAAAGGTTAAAAGGATATGGATGGATTAGCAGTGGTGATGCAGCTATCTCAAAAGCTTATGTTGCAATTGCCAACATACTTAATGGTAGGGCTGACAGCCTTCTCACTAGGATGGATATTCTTGACATTGTTAATCATCTCGGAACGATCTTGTCCAGTCGTAGATCGGCTGAAATCGCTCTTTTCGACTATGGTCAACCGGAGTGGGAAGAGTTTGCAGTAGCTAAAAAGGATTTCTGGCTTTATGATCGTGCACATCGTCAGCAATCGAATAATAGTCTAGTATTCAAGGAAAAACCAACACGAGCTGAACTAAAGCATATATTTAATCTTATGCTAGAAGCTGGTGGTAGCGAACCAGGATTTATCAATGAACAAGAAGCTCTCAGACGTGCTCCGTGGTTTAAAGGAGCAAATCCATGCGTCGAAATCCTATTGGGCAACAAGTCCTTCTGTAACCTTACAGAAACGGACATCTCCAAGTTTAAAGGTGACACCGCTGGATTACACGATGCGATCAGATTGGCTGCCAGGGCAAATTATCGTCAAACCTGTGTTAACCTTAAAGACGGGATCTTACAAGAAGCATGGCACCTTAACAACTATTTCCTACGTCTCTGCGGGGTTGGTTTAACAGGTATTGCAATGCGTCCAGATATGACTAGCTATGACTATGAATATCTTAAGCGCACTGCTACAGCTGCTGCTACTAGTATGGCTGATGAACTAGGGCTACCACGTCCTAAGAATGTTACCTGTGTTAAGCCGTCGGGAACACTGTCAAAGATTATGGATTGTACTGAAGGTGTACATAAGCCACTAGGCAAGTATATTTTCAACAATGTGCAATTTAGTACCTACGATCCAATGATTCCGTTATTGCGTGATGCTGGATACAAGGTAATTAATCATCCTACAGACCCTACTGGTGTACTAGTAACATTTCCCGTAGAGTGGAAAGATGTGCCGTTTCACAAAGAGGCTGGCAAAGAAGTTAACCTTGAAAGTGCAGTACAGCAGCTAGACAGATATAAATTGCTGCAAACTAGCTGGACTCAACAAAACACTAGTGTAACAATTAGTTACGATCCTAGTGAAGTTAGTGAGATTATAGATTGGTTATTAAATAACTGGGATTGCTATGTAGGTGTAAGTTTTATTTATAGAACTGACCCGACTAAAACAGCTCAGGATTTAGGCTACTTATACCTTCCACAAGAAGTTGTAGATGAGCAAACATTTAAAGACTATGTTTATAACTTAAAATCAATTGATTTAGAGAGTGCTAACAGTTTTGATGAAATTGTTGGTGATGATTGTTCAACAGGTGCATGTCCGATAAAATAATGGAAAAAGAACTACTTAAATTTGAATTCTCGGTAGAAGAAGCTAATACAATCTTAATGGCGTTGCAAGAGATGCCAGCTAAGGTTGCTAATCCGCTTACTGCAAAAATTCAGCAACAAGCAAAACCACAGCTGCCTCAACCAGAGGAACAGCCTAACCTAGAGTTAGTTAAATAATAAAAAAGCCCGCATATAGCGGGCTTTTTCTTTTTATAGTGGCGTATCTAAATTACTATCGTCTGTATTATCTACATTGTTAGGGTCATACATGTTATCTAGTTCGTGAAATACTTCAACTAATATATCACGATATGGCTGCTCTACACGATGTAGGTCTAGTAAGTATATATCTAGGTGATCATTTCGTAGTAATTCAGCATGATACATAAATTGACCAAATGCTTCTAAGTCTTGATTAATATTTTGATTAGCATAATCTTCTAGAACTTGTGCAGCCATTAGGCGCAATGGTTCTGTAATCATACCTTTTTCTGTAAGTTTAACTAGTTGCAGTGCTTTACCTTCACGTTCACGCATAATTTGATTACGTTTAGTAGTACTCCAACTATAACCACCATCTCCGCCCCAAAGATCCCAAGCTACACGACCTTTACTGGGAAAACCTTCTTGGCCGGTGTAAAAACCTGTTGCTTGTTTATCTGTTTCATGTCTGCTAAAAAAGCTGTACATACGTAATACTGTGCTGGCGCTCAATGGTTCACGATCTTTTAATTGGTTAGCTCTAGCCAATCCAACTAATGTGCCTCCAGCTTTTCCTTCTTCTTTCCATTTTAGTGCTCGCCTGGCAGCACTAGCCATACCACTTGTTGGTTTATATGTTTTAGCCATTACAATTCCTATTGTCTCATACGATTATCATCAATAAATTTGATTTCGTCAACTAGTGCATCTGCATCAGTTTTATAATTATTAAAATCACTCTTGCTTATAGTTTTGTTAAGTTCTTCTAATAATTTCTGTGCCTCACTATTATGTTGTGCGCGGGCTGCGTATAACCAACGAAATGCATTCTTCTTATCACCTGTTTGTGTATAGTATTTTGCTAAATTTAACATAGCTGGCACATTACGCTTCATAGCACTTTCTTTAAGATCGCCTATAACACCTTCTATCTCACCTTGACTGCTTAGTGGATCATCAAATATCATAGCTGCTAATCTTTGACTTGCTACTTCATTAACCCTAGCAGCATGCCGCAAAAATTGCATAGCTAGGCTGTGACTATCCCCCTTAACCAATTCTACTATTTTTAGTGCAACATCACTAGTTACCTTTTGATGTATTTCTCTAAAAACAGCATAAACATAGGGTTTAAGTTGTTGAGGCACAGCGTCTTTTTGCAGTAAGTTTACTAATTCGTCTAAAGCTTTTTGATCACCCTTATAGGTTCTCCACATTAATACCCGTGTGGCTGCATCGTATCTGCCATCATGCTTAAAAGTTATAGCGTCATTTAGTGTACGATTTCTTGCTGCTTGATCATTAACTACTGCACTGATCAATTCATTATGACTTTTAGTAGTCGTTGTTGGTTTTTTCGTTGCTTTATTTAAGTGTGGATTAGGCTCACAACCTGGTATATCAACACTCCAGATCTCCATAGGTTCTACATTTTTAAACTCTTGAACACCACGACTAATAAATTTAAGATCTCGTATTTTTGAATTGACTAGCCTATACACGGCTTCAGTCATTGTTACTCCGCCATAATCAGCTAAGCTTTCAGTACGGGCAGCTAGGTTAACAGCGTCACCCATTAGGTTGGTGCCATAAATCCATACTTCACCAACATGCATACCTACACGCCAACGTAATCCATTATTTAGCTTTTGTATTCTATGCTGCATTTCAGTGCCAAAGCGCACAGCATCAACAGCACTAGCAAACTCTATGAGTACACTATCTCCGCCTGTGTTAAATAATCTGCCTTTATACACCCCTATTAGTGGGTCAATAACTGCACGACAAGCGTCTAGTTTAGCCAATGTACCTGCTTCATCATGCTGCATTTGTGTGCTGTAACCAATAACATCACTGCAAATTATTGTAGCTAACTTAGTTTCCATGCTGTTTTACGTCTTTTACTAGTTTATTAACTTGATCCCAAAGTGCAGTAATTTGTCTATCGTAATTTTTCTCTAGGTAGTCCAGCCTAACTTTGATTGTAACAGCATAGGCAGCTATGGCAACTATTCCAGCACCTAAAAACCATAATTTACCTACGGCATCTGTAACAGTTTCCATAGCTATTCCTTTACTTATATGCTAAAATTATTTGTTTACATAGTTTACTGCGAACAATATCTTCATCACGAAAACGAACAATTTCAATATCATCAATACCCTCAAGCCGCTGTGTAGCGTCTAGGAGTCCGCTGTTAGTAATATCACTTTGCTCATGATCGCCGCTAATTATTATTTTACAGTTTTTTCCAATGCGTGACAAGATCATTTTCATCTCATCCCTAGTAGCATTTTGTGCTTCGTCGAGTAAGACTATACAATCTTCAAAAGTAGTTCCACGCATGAATCCTAGTGGTTTAGGTACTATTTGATTTTTATTTAGTGCATACTCGTAAAATCCGCGTCCTAGGCTATTGGTAAAGATTTGGTCAAAGGGTTCTAGGTATGGTGCATATTTTTCTTCTAGTGTACCTGGTAAGAAGCCAAGCCCTCGTCCAGTTTCTACGTTAGGTCTAGTTAATATAATCTTTTTAATGCGGCGGTGAAATAATTCACCAGCCGCATATGTTGCTGCAATATAGGTCTTGCCAGTGCCTGCGCTACCTATACCAAAGATTATACTATTTTCATGAATGGCCCGCAAATATTCGCCTTGAATGTAGTTTAGTGGTTTTACGTTTTCAAAGCCTATTTCCAGGGGAACAACATTATTAGGTTGTACGCTGCGTAATTTTTTAGCACTGCTCTTGGCCATATTATATCCTAGTAGTTAAAGTTACTTTTTATCAGGTACTTTGTGTCCGTCTAATTTTTCGTGAACCTTAACTTCTTTACACACTTGCTCTGGCTTACCATCTTTACCAATAACAGGCTTACCATCTTTTACTTTATCAATACAAGCCTTTTCTTTTTTAGCTTCTTCTTTTTTAGCAGGAGCCTTTTCTTCTTTCTTAGCTGGCTCATCCTTTTTAGCTTCTACTTTAGCTGGTGCTTTTTCTTCTTTTTTAACTGGATCAGCCGCTAGTGCTGGTTGCAGTAATAATGCTGAAGCCACAAGTGCTAATAAAATTTTAGTCATATAGTTTCCTATTATAGTTCTGGAAATGGTTGTTGTGGTGGTGCGGCTTTACCGCCAAACCCAACAGTTACTTGATTACCACCAGTTGATGGTGCTATGCTTATACTACCGTTGTTACCTAGAGTAACCATGGGAGTAGACATAGGTGGTGGGCTTGGTGGCTTATCCCAACCTTTGTTTGCAGCTTGTAGGGCTGCTTTTTGAGCTTCCTTGTCACCACTGGCTAACATAATACCACTAAGAGTACCAGTTAAAAAAGTAGCAATAGGAATAATCAATTCAAAAAACTTATTATCTACAGGACTAATACCATTCATAGGCTGTGTTACAAATATTAGGCTATAGAGTACTACAAATACGATACCAAATAATGTTAGTGCTAGTACCATACCTATAAAAAATTTAAGCCTGGCCATTAGCTCGTCTTCAGTATAGCGCGGGCCTTCCCATAGGTCTTTAATCATTTACAATCCTTTGGTGCTTGAACTGGGGTTGATGGTTTATTGGTGTTTGTTACACGATCTTTTTCGTATGGTGTTAAATCTTCAGGACAAGTTCCATTTGCGCTGCAATAGGGTCGCTTGCAAACCTTATGGTCCCAGTTATCTGGATTTTGGCAGGGGTACCTGTACATGTCGCTGCAACTAGCTAGTAGTAGTGCTAGCAATACTATCCTAACCACGGTAACCACATCCAAAGTGCTTGTGTAACTATTAGTGCACCTGCAGCACCTACCACAGTACTTACCCAAAACATAGCCATACTAGCAGCCAATATACTAGCGGTTAATAACACAATACTAATCTGTAGTATACTTCCGCCCCACGTAAACCAAGGACTGCGTTGTTTAGCCTGATCACGTTCAGCTTCTAGTGCCTTAGCTTTTTCCATGATCTCCTTTTTATCCTCGCTCATACGTTTAGCTTCGGCTTCAAATTTTGCTTTATTCTCAGGCTTTTGTGCTTCTGCGGCGCTAATCTCGTAGAGCACGCCTCGTACATTTTTAGCTTGATACCAGGCCCACATATTATTAGCTTGTATAGTATTATTTTGTATCTTACTACTATTGCTGCCACCAATCATAGTGTTAATAGCTAGTAATGCTGCTAAAAATACAATTACAAATCCAGCCTTATCTTTGATCTTAGCTTCTTTTTCACTACGAGTTAGCGGTTTCTTTTCTACTTGTTCCGTCATACTATACCCTTACTTGTTAGCCAGTGGATTGTCTAATGCTTTCTTTAAGTCCTCACTAATCTTCTTGTCAAGGGCTTTAAGTTTAGCATCTACTTCACGATTATTAGCAGCAATAGCCTTAGCATTATCTGCACTCATCTTATTCATTTCTTTGGTAGCGTTATTAAGTGACTGGTCTGCTGCTTTTTGTATGCTACGAACTTCAACCTTAATTTCCTGCACAGTTTTATCTATTTCACGCTGTTGCGTTTTGTTACTAGACTCAACTGCTTCAACTACCTTTTCAAGTCTGCGTATATCACCCTTAAGATCATTCTTAATATCGCGTGTATATTCAGCAGTCTTATCCGAACCCTCCTGTACAGCCCTAGCGGTTTTTGTAGAATTTTCCTCTATAACTGCCAGCCGCTTATCAAACTCGCTAAAATCAGGTGCTACATATTCGGCAATCTTTTTCTTCATGCCAATATAGTCTTTGTAAACTTCAAAAGCACCGTATAATGCACCTAGTACACTGCTTAATAGTGTGGCTGCAACCATTAGTTTAGCAGGAGTAAAATCATAACCACCTACACTAATAACAGTATCTTTACTAGCATATTTTTTAGCTGCGGCTTCTAATTCGTCTACTTTTTTATCTAAATCTACTTTTTCTTCACTCAAGACGGCCTCCATATTGTTGATCTACCATTTCTTGATGTTTTGCATCCTGCCCCAGGCTACGCAAGGCACGCACATTATCCACAGTGCGTTGTCCACGATATATTTCTCGCGGCTGATAAAACGCCATTTCTCTTATAGCTAAGTTTTGATATACATCAAATCCAGCTGGTATTTTCGCAATTTGACTAATACTAACCTTGCCGGCCGCATCATTATCCGCTGTATTAGATTTTACACTAGGACCAGCAAATACTGCAGCAGTTTGGGGTGTTAGAGGCTGATTATTTAGAACATTGTTTAATGGATTAGTTCTATCAATAAGTGCTGTTACTACACTATTAGATTGTGTATCTGCAGCAGGTGTTTCTACGGCGGCTGATTTAAAGTTTTCTACTACACTAGTAGTTTCTATTGCTGGTATAGACTGACCGTTTGTTACTAGTGCCGGTGTAACTATAGTTACATGTTGAATATCTGCATTGAGCTTGACAGGTTCTACTAAATCATAATTTGTTTGAGTATTCTGCTGGTTAACAGCACTAGATTCTGGAGCACGAAACAACGAAACATATGTTTGCACTGAAGTATCATTATCTGTTGTAATTGTTTGCACACTTGAACGTGATTGAGCTGGTGTAGTTAATGATATATCCGTTACAGTAGCAGGCTGTGATATAATTACAGGTGTTTGATCTAAGCTAGTAATTTCAGTTGAAGCATTAGGTGTATCTTTTGCCTTATTATTTTTTGTTTGACTAACTGCAGTTTGAATAATTGTGTTTATTGTTGGTGTTTGTGACAGCGAGGTTTGTTCGTATAAATTGTCAACAGCTACAGTATTATCAAGCGACTCCTTTAAATTACTACGTATATTAGTAGCTGTAGCTGTTGGTGCTTGATTTATCATGCTCACTACAAAGCCAATATTACTAATGGCACTAGAAGTTGCTATTTCTGTTTCTTGTGTAAGTTGTTCCTGTTTAGCGTTTAACTTTACTATAGTAGTTGGAGAAAAAGGTACAAGTGGTGTGGTTTTAGTATTAATTGTTGGTACTGATGGAACTACTGAATTAGACTCTTGTACTTGATAAACCGGACTAGCTATAGCTTTTAAAAATCCAGGGCAATCGGTACTATGTAGCGGATTAACTACACAAGGATCCGGTTGATAGCGTAAACTAAAACTAACATTAGTTATCTCTGGGCCATATGGGCCCATCCAATAATTATTATCCTTACCATAAAAACCATAAAGTATAGTACCTAGATCACTGCCTCTACGCTCTTTGCTAAATGTACCAGACCATGCGAAGTCTGTCCAATTGTGAATGAAATTCAAATTATAAGTTTGTGCTTCAATCCACTGTCCACCTTTGCTATACATTTGAACATAGGCCTGTAATACATCTAACTTACCGTCATCCCAACCATTGCCATTTTTACTACGCCAGTTAAACTGAAATCCTGTTACCATAAGTCCAGTGCCTGAGTAAGGTAATGCATCGGCTAGAGATCGTGCTTGATATAGCTCAGTTGCTACATAACTAAAATTAATATTGCCATCAGGTCTAACATACGGTGTGCCTGGGCTACAGTTAGGGTCGCCAGGTTGCCAACCGGTATCGTGACTGGGAAAC
>OGVX01000023.1_pt1 | contig 11769 bp, 22 predicted proteins | sample 1575851 | NCBI WGS metagenome assembly OGVX01 (sample SAMN07581529, study PRJEB24739) | freshwater metagenome | place: Singapore | collected 2015-01
TGTACAGCGGTGACAGCTTGGTTATATTTTTATGTATTGACTTCGATAGCTAAATCTTGTTGCGCCAGGCTGTCTTTGATTTCTTGCTGTTTTAGAGCTTGCGTTTTGAGAGCTTCATTCTGGGCTAGGGCGAGTTCCAGTTTGCGCTTTTCAGCGTCAGTTGTAGCTTTGGAGTATTCATTGTTTAAGTCTTTGGCTTTTTGTATGTACTGCTGCTCGATTTGATTTTTGGCAAGGCGGCTGTCGATAGCAGCGTTGATTTCTTTTTCGGCCAAAGTACGTCCCAGCTGACGTTGGGATTCGAGTTGCAGTATTTTTTGGTTGTTGACTATTTCTAGGTGCTGTTTATCAGTTATGGCTTCCAAAGCCGCAATGCGCTTTTGTTCTTCCTCGCTTATGGCTGTAGTTTTTGACTTTAATCCATCAAGTATTCCGCCTAAACCAAAGAACTTTGCGACAAGTTCGATGCCGCTTTTTAACCAGCCTCCTAATGCTGTAGCTGCCAAATTAATGATCTGAAGTGCCTTGGCTAGACCTTGCATAATTGCAGTTAGAGCAGAAACAAATGGTATCCCAATGATGGCTAGTGTCCCGGACACAGCGCCTAAAAATTCATTCCACGTATTGCCGAGCAAGGATTACTCAAAGACCGGCCGTTATCACGGCGACACTCAAGTGCAGGCTTCCAAAGGATGAACGAATTTCACGTTGAAGTAACTGATGCTGTGCATCATCCCGCGCATTACACCGCCGGCAAAATCGAGGTGATCGAGGTGCTGGAGGATTGGACTCAGCACGCTCCAGATGCTGTGACTGGTTCGCTCCAGTGGCAGTGTTTGAAGTATCTCAGCCGGATGTGGCTTAAAAAAGATCCGCTTGAAGATGCGGAAAAGTGTCGCTGGTACTTGAACCGGCTGATCAATACATTGGCGACGGAGGCGTATCGGGACTGATGCCGACTAGGTTTCGCACCATCAAGTTGGTGACGTATGCGATTCATCGGCGGGGTGGGTGGATTGAGCGCCAGCCTCACGCCATGCCGACTTACACCGTTAAGCTGCCCGACGCCGATTTAGTTGGTCCTTTCAATCGGAAGGAACTGATCACTTGGGCAAATATCAATCTCTGAACGCCGATGAAAGCCGACACGTTTAGAGCACCAGGGTTGATTGTTGTGCGCCAGTGGGATCGCTGGAATGGGGCGTTGTTTATTGCCTGGAAGCCGAGCGTCAGCATGGCGTTCCGGGAGCGTAAGCAGCTGCTGAAGTTTGTGGGTTGGCCGGCTAAAACTCCAACCGGTGATCAGTTTCGTGCGTGGTTGGCCGAGTTTGAAAACCCTCTAGTCGATGCTGCAGCGGAAGGGCTGGCGATTTGCCAGAACGAACCCGATCTGATGGCTACCGGCTTTGGACCGGAGTGCCACCTGGATGAAACCGACCCCAACTACCAGACGAAAACGGTCATCTGATGCGGTGCAGCAGGTGTGATCACGAAAGGTTTGATGTGGATCGGACCTGCCGGGATACGGCGGAGACGATTTTGCGCCAGCGCAAATGCGCTAAGTGCGGGCACAAGGTTTTTACGGTTGAAGTTGAGTTGCCTGCTGGTGCAGCTCAGCACACCAGAGCCGGCACTATGAAACGTTTACCTGGATTTTTACGAATCAAGTTTTTCTGATGGGCATCCCGATCAACAGCCGGCCGTGTATTACCTGTGGCCGGGCGACTACAAATGCTGTTCAGTGCTTCACCTGTTATCGCACCAGCGATGCAGGAAAAGAGGAGCGCCGACTGCAGACAATGTTGGAAAAGTACAAGCCGCTCGAAAATGGCGGGGAGTGCCGGCGTTGCGTCCACTGGTACCACCGTTGCACGTTGGGGTTTCCAGAGGCTGGGACGGCGCTTGCTGAATTGTGCGCTGCTCGGGAGTTGGGAGATCTGCTAGAGTAGGAGAGTACACGCCCTACCAGGCATGGAAATCCTTTTTGGCATCGAGCACCTCTCCACTTTGGAGGGGGCGACTACTGTTGCATTTGACGTGGAGACGACTGGGCTCCAGCCGACCCAGGGTGGGTTGCGGTTGCTCCAGCTCTGCACGTACGGCAAAACGCCGGTAGTGATCGACTGCTTCGAGCTTGAGACCAACGATTGGATTGAGCTGGAACAGTTCTTCGAGACGGAGCGCACCTGGATCGCCCACAACGCGGTGTTTGATTTGGGTTGGCTCCAGGAGTATGAGATCTACCCGGCCGGCAAAATCCTTTGCACCATGCTGGCTAGCCGCGTGCTCACCAATGGCTTGGCCAATGTCAAGCATGGTCTGCAGCATGTGGTGAAGCGGTACCTGAAGGAGGAGATCTCCAAGGAGGAGCAGAAGAGTGACTGGTCTGGGGATTTGACCCGGAGCCAAATGGAGTACGCCGCCAAGGATGTGGTGGTGTTGACCGAGCTGGAGCGGCAGATCGCTCAGCGGATGGCTACCGGTGGTCTCTATCCAGCGTGGTTGCTGGAGTGCAATGCGTTGCCGGCGATGGCGCAGTTATGGCGAACCGGGCTTCCCTTTAATAAGGAATCTCTTATTCAACTAATTGAAGACCTTGACATTGAGTGCCACGAAGTTGGTGAGAAGTTCATTGAGGACTTTGATGCGGCGTTGCCCGAGGGCGCAAAGTTGTGCCGCGGCCTGGATGGCAACTTGCTGTACCAGACAAAACCTGGAATAAAAGGTAAAAAAGTTGATCCAAATGTCTTTAACTTAAACAGTCCGGCGCAGTTGCTAAAGAAATTCACTGCATTATTGGGCGTGGCGCCGGTTGATCCGAAAACTGATAAGCAGAGTGCAAGTAAGGCTGCTCTTCAGGAGCATGTTGCTGACCATAAAGTTGTTGCCGATTATTTGCGCTGGAAACGTGTAGAAAAGCGGCGGCAGATGGCGGAGACGTTGTTAAAGAACGTGTCGAAAGATGGGTTTATTCGTGCCAGTTATCTGCAGATGGGTGCAGATACTGGGCGGATGAGTTGCATGAGTCCCAACTTGCAACAGATTCCGCGGGATCAGCGGTTTCGGGCGTGCGTTCAGGCACCAACTGGTTGGCGACTGGTTGTAGCTGACTACGGCGGCATGGAGATGCGGTTGGCCGCCGCCGAAGCTCAAGATCCTCTTATGACTCAGGCGTTCCAGCAGGGGAAAGACCTGCATACGATTACGGCGATGCAGATCTACGGGGTCGCCGAGGATGAGGTTACGAAGGAGCAGCGCCAGATTGCAAAGTCGGCCAACTTCGGATTGTTATACGGAAGTGGTGCAAAAGGACTCAGAAACTATGCAGCAACGATGGGAATCCAAATGGATATTGATGAAGCGAAAGAGGTGCGGGAAAAGTTCCACGCTGCTTATACGGGGATCCACGAGTGGCAGTACAAAAATGCTCGCGCTGCTGATGCGGCTAAGGACAATCCATCTATCCACATCCGCATATCGGGGCTCCGGCGGTTTCTTCCGGGCGAGAACAACAAACTCACCACCCGTTGCAACACTCCCATCCAAGGAGCTGGCGCCGCCGTACTCAAACTTACGCTCAGCAAATTGTGGCCGCTCCTTAGAGCCGACACAGAAGACGTGGTGCGCTTGGCCGGCGTGGTGCATGACGAGATCATCTTGCTCGTCGTAGAAAAACACGCCGAAACTTGGGCGCTCCAGCTGCAGACAATCATGGAAGAAGCTGAAGCTCGGTGGCTTGGCGATATTCCGCCGCTGGCTGAAGCTAAGGTCGGGTTGAGCTGGGATCAGGCAAAGTGACGCGCCAGGACTTCGAGTATCGGGTCAGGATGTACCGCCTTCATGGCCCGATGCTCGACGTCTTTGTCGTGGCGCCCGATGCGTTCCAGGCACATCAAAAAGCGCGGCATGAATACCCTGGCTGCATGATTCAGTCGATCATGCGAGTCGCAGATTGCGTCTTATGAGTCCAGCCCGCACGGGAAGAGAGCTGGTGATGGAGTGGTTGATGCGGGAGGTGCGCCAGGCAAAGACCGCGGATTTGCATCGGGCGGCGGCGTTTTTGGAGTGGGCGCGGGGGATTAGGAAGGGATGTTCCAGGCAACGGAATGGGGCGCGGGCGGCGCAGTCCAATGCGTGGAGGAAAAAGGTGGATGAGGACATCCGGTGGTAAAGTTTCAGGGCTGCGGCGCTCCAACGCCCAGCCCCACGACCACCTGCATCACCAGGCGATGATTAAGTGTAAACCCCTGCCTCCCAAGGAGGTGCTCGACTACTGGTTTCGGCTAGAACCCGAGACAGGTCGGCTGTTTTGGAAGGAAAAACCGTGTCGCCGAATCCATGCCGGAGCTGAAGCCGGGAACTGTACAAACCTTGTGTCTGGAAAACGGTGGATCAATAAAGTGCCAGGCTATTCCGGCTCTTTTTATCGTTACAGGCTTGTGTGGAAGATGGTTTATGGTTGTGATCCATCAGACGCGCTAGATCATTGGGATAAAAATACACTCAATGATTCACCTACAAATTTACTTGATGGAGGAAAATCTTGGAACGGTCGTAATAAAACTGTAGTGGCTAAAAGTGGGTACAGAGGTGTGGTTGAGCGTAAAAACAAAAAGGGATCTAAATGGTGGGTATCCCTTACCGAGATGGGTAAGAACGTGTACGTCGGTACTTTTGATACGCCGGAGGAGGCTGCCGCCGCATACGAAAAAGCTCGACTGGCTCGCAAACCGTCTCAGTCTGCTACAGTGTAGACTGATGACACACAGTAAAGCCGAGGGCTTCGGTCGCTATGCCGCTGAGACACGGACAAAAATGGTATTGCCAACTCCTTCTGGACTCTCATCGCTACAAGTTGGCTGAAAAGCTGGCGGATGAACAGGGGAAACGCTTGACCGCTTTGTTGCGTGACATGGTGTACACAGCTTTGGAAAAAGCTGTGCCGACCTCGGACTACAAAGCGGCTGAAGCAGCCGATAAAGCGGCATGGGCTGAGTCGGTGCAGCGGCGGGTTCAGGGAAGGATGCGCTCCAAGCAAGAAGAGCGGCCAGAAGATCGAGACGCATAAGACACAGTTAGAAGTCGTCATAGTCTGCCCGCGATGCGGTAAGATTACTAGGCTTACACAGTAATCATTCAATTACGCATGACTCGCTATGTGGTTATGGCTGGGGATCGCTGGGTCACAGCGATTTACAGTGCAGGTAACGGTATTGGGTACACCCGGTCGAAGGAAGACGCCTCCAGCTGGGTTACCTACGAAAGGGCGGTTGCTGCGGCGAAAGTTGTTGCTCAGTGCACTGACAGCATTGTTGCTGTTCATAGCATTGAAGAACCCGCCTATCCCCGGTCGTGGAAATAGTCCCAGTGAACGCAAAGTTGAAGCAGTACGAGCTGACCATTTGGATGCCCGGTAGGGGTGCCAAGCGGGATCTTGTGCAGGGACTGTCGTTGAACCACGCACTTCAGGTGGCAAGGAATCGTTACCCGAACTGCATGGTTGAGGTGCCGCCGGAAGCGGCGCCGAAGCCTAGGCTGGCGCGGTCAACTGCTGGTGCCAACGAAAAACGGAACCGGCGACTCAGACTTGTGGAGAGAAAACGGGATGAGCACTCCAGCTGATTGGGCAACGGAGTCGTGGGCGCGGGTCTGCGTGGACCAGGCACGAGCGGACTTCTTGGACAGACTTTATGTACAAGATGGCCGGGACAATCCCGAGCATCCGTTCCACCAGCTCTATACCGGTCTATACCAGCTGTATATCCAGCAGTTGGAGCAGGGCGACTAAGCCGAGTCGCGGTCCATGCCGAATTGGCCGGCTAGGTTGTCCGCTGCTTCGCGGATTGCCCAGTTGGCCTTTGTTTTCTCCAGTTGGTGGAGAGTGTTGAGTACCAGGGCAGCTTCGAGAAGACCGCGGTAGTCGCCCGAGTTGAAGCGATCCACTAGCCACTGGTCAGTGGCGGTCTTGTGGAAGCACGACTCGGTGCTGTGTTCGATGGGGCGCATGGTTAGTTCGGGCGGATTTTCATGAACCAGCCTGTGTCGTCGCCTTCGATTAGCCAGCGCGGGATCCAGTTTTTGCGGGAGTACGCAACACCTGCACCACCCTTGTGGCTGATGTAGCCGCCGTTGACGAGGTTGGCCTCGCCGTAGGGGTCGTTGAAGATGAAATGGGTTGGCGTAAAGCCGACAACAACGCTCCAGTGGCCGGTGCCGGATGGATTGCTGATGGGGCCTTTGTGAAGCCAGCCGACTGGAACTGGATAGCCATTGTTGATCTCGCTTTCCAGTTCTTCGACGGTGCCGTCCATCTCGAAGCTGGCGGTTAGTCCCAGTGCTTTGAGGGCGGCGAGTTGGGCTTTGGGGTCGGTGGTGTCGCCAAAGCGGGCGCGGAGCTTGTTGTATTCGTAGTCGCCGGAGATCTTGCCGTAGTAGCGGGCCACCATCGCGCAGCTGGAGCTGAAGCACTGGCGGTAACCGGTGGCCCCATCGTCAGGTCCCAGTTGGTATTCGTAGGGGACCTTGAGGATTTTTTCTTTCGGCTTGACCTTGGGTTTTAGACCGGTGTGCTGGTTCATCAGCACGATCAACTTTTCGGGGTACGCCGGGTCGGTGGCATAGCCTTCGCGCTGGAGCCAGCGGGCGGCGTCGTCACGGGTGCTGGCGTTATTGCAACCCTGATACTGCTTGTAGTCCTTGTACCAGTGGTCGACAAGGTAGATAACGCAGGACAGCAGGTCCGGGAAGTCGATGAAGTTGTCGGTGATCGTGACCCACTGGCCGTTGATAAATTCCTGGGTCTTGGTAGCGCTGCCTTCCCCTTTCAACCCAAAGAAGTTGTTGCGGCCGGAGACGAGTTTGCCGTAGTTGGATTCCAGTGCCCATTGGGCGGCGACCAGCTCGGGGAATTTGGCGCCAGCGACTCGGGCTGCTTCAAGGACGCCTTCCCAGCTGTTGGGGAAACTGGTTTGTTTGCCGGCCACACTCCAGGTTTTGAACCAGCCTTGGTCTCGGCCAAGAATGTTGGGATTGGCCTTGTTGATGGCTTGCTCCAGCTCGGTCAATGCGGCGAGCTGGTGCGGGAGGGCCTTGTAGTAGCGGAAGAGATCGCCGAGGCGGATCTTGTTGGTTGCCATGACAAGGCCCTCGGTTGGATCAGCGACGGCGCTTGGGAAACATCAGGCCGAGGGCGTGAAGTCCCAGCTGGACCCAGCTGTTGGACTTGAGCTTGCTCATACCGATGATTTCGGAGCCCGCGGCCACCACGATGGCGGCGACAGCGACTTGCTGGTCGGTCATAAAAAGCTGCAGCTTTTATTGAGTTTAGCTGTAGTAGAGAAGACGTCTAGAGCACGTAATAGTTTCTACCGCTACCGTTCCAGTAGCCACTGCTCGGTATGGACCATCGCATCGAAGATGGCGAATACTTAAACAAAAAAGAGGCGAAGTTAAGGTTTAGGCAAGAAATCCTCAGGCATTGGCAGCACAGGTGCGCTTACTGCGGCGATGATTTAGGAAGACTTGCGACACTAGATCACGTTTATCCAAAGTCAAAAGGAGGTTTGACACAAAGAGAAAATCTTGTTCCCGCGTGTTTTCCATGCAATATCGCTAAATCTGATGCACAACCTTTTTCGGATTGGTATCAACGTCAACCGTTTTTTTGTGTACAACGCGAGCAAAAGATATTCGAATGGATTTCACCAGCTAGCGATGCTGCTTGAGGTACTTAATGGCTTTTGTTAAATTTTCTACAGAATCACCCATAAAACCAAGTGCGATATTGCAATTTTTACACAGCACTCCCCTAACTTTGCCCGTCTTATGGCAATGATCTACAGCAACATTTTTTGTTCTACTAATACCGTCTGCGTTGATTTCAAGTTTTTTACTGCAAATAGCACAATTTCCTTCTTGAGTTGTTACTAAATCTTCAAATTGTTTGACTGTTATACCATACCTATAGCGTAAAAATGCTTTAGATGTACATGTACTACAACGGTAAGAACGCTGTCCCTGACTGGATTTATTAAACTGTTCCAGGGGTTTTTCTTTTGAGCATACGGAACAGACACGTTTGCCACTGCTTAATTCAGAGGCATCTCTATGCTTTTTACGTTGAGCTGCAAACTGTCCTTTACCTGGGACAAACCAGGACGGGAACGTTTCTAACTCCAGGGCCTGTTCTGGTGTAAGTCCTTTTTTAAGGCGATTGAGGAACTTTTGATAGGAAAAATTGTATGCTTCTGCTGCTGCTTTACATGATACATATGTTTTATTTTTTACACTTACGGTATTAGATCTTTTTGTTTGTACGTTGCGTATTCTCACTTGTTTAGGTTTACTTGCTAAACCGAATATCTGTTCGGGGGTCCAGCCTCTTTTATACCGCGCTAAGGCAGTTGTGTTCGGTATATTAAACTCTCTACACGCTTCTGCTATTGATGTAAAAGTTTTACCATTAACTATTACGGATTGGTGCGCGGAATATCTAATTTTTACTGCTTCCGCCAAAGGAATATCCCGATCCAGTCGGTGCAGCAGGGTGGTGTAGGGGATTTTGTATTGGTCCGCAATTTCGTGGATGCTGGAAAAGGAACGCCCTTCTAAAACGTACACAGGATTTATTAAAGTGGGCTACCAGTATACCAGATTAGCTCTTAGGGTCCCAGCCCATGCCTTCGAGATACATCACGGCGATGTAGTGGTCTTCGGCGTAACGGCAGATGCTGTCCTTGCAGGCGCGGTAATAAATATCGCCGCGTTCGTTTATCAGTTGTTCCAGGCGGTAGCCGTTGCCGTGGTCGGTGGTATGAACGACGGCCATCAGCGGCGAAGCTCCAGCTTGATGATGCGGACGTCGTGATCTTTGACGGTATCTTCTAGTTCGCCAACGCGGGTTTTGAATTGTTCTTGGTTTTGGATTACACGCTCCAGTTGGGATGGAACTGTGTAAACGAGATAGCCGATGCCGGTGATGGCACCACCAGCAAGAAGTACGACAAGGCCGGCTGCGGCTTCTTGTTTGACGCCCCGCCAAAAACTGTCGCCAGACGGGGTTTGCGCCACGGTTACCGGGGGATCTGACTACATCTTATTTGATGTTGGGAGTTCTTCCGGGTCGTAGCCCATCTTTGCGATAGCTACTGCACGGCGATAAAAGAAAGAGTCAGTCTTGCCGGCTGCTTCTAGTGCCAGCCTGACTTTTTCCCAGTTTTGTTTAGTTTTGGCGTCCACTTTTTCATTCTGCTTTCCTGCTAAGACTAATCAGAGTTGTAAGAACTCCCATGAGAACGGTAATCGTTCTTGTATCGGTGTCGCTGCAGCCCATGGGGGCTGGGTCGATCATGCGGCCTTGGGGTGTGCCAACCCACTTGGCGTACCAAGGCCAGACGATTTTGGGGAGCGTGTAAAAACGGCAGGATGCCCATTGGGTTGTTGCGACAACAACGATTGCCATGGAGGTGGCAACGATGGAGCGCCAGAGCCACGCAGGCATTAGCCCTTACCTTGACCGCGCATCTTTTTGCGCCCGTGATTAGGCAGACTGTGCTGCCCTTGTCCTTGGCGGGTGCGCTTGGGTTTGCCGGGCGTGTGCTGGATGGCTTTAACGCCGACCTTACTCTTGACCGCCATCGCTCACCTCAGGTGCTTCAACCAGACCCAATGCAGCCTTGATTTCGTCAGGCGTTACCGCCACTTCGATTTCGGTCTGGATCACAGCGTACTTGTCGCGGATTTCCTGGCGAGCAACTTCCGCCGCAGTGGCATCCGCACCGGGGATCTGCTTCATGATCACCTCATCGTGCGGTGCAAACTCCTCAGCACGCTTGGCGCGGCGCATGTCATGACCCAGTGCCTTGCACTTATCGAGGTCGTGTTCGACGCAACAGTCGCCCAACACCCACGCATTGCGGAAGGTACGGTCGGATGGGATGGCGTCGTCTTCCACGATTTCGTAAGGCACGCCTTCTGGAACATCCTTGGCGGCCACCTCTTCGATGCTCAGCTCACCCGTGGGATGAATGACGCTGACGCCGCCGGATTCGTTTTGGTAGATGATTTTCATGGGGTTACCTCAGCGGAAGATGGCAAGGTTGTTTTTTTGTTGTAAATTATTTTGTTCATCGGAACACCGAAGAATGAACCATTGCTATATCTTGTGCAGCATTAGTGCTAGCATCTCTCACCCCTATTCTGTAAGCACTTGTAGTATTGGCAGTAGTGTTAGCCATATTGACTACTATAAAGTTATTATTGTGCCCTACCGTTCCAAAAACACAATAATTCGCATCCGGCATCGCCGTCGTGAAGTTCACCGTATAGTCGCCCGTGCCGTTATCAGTAATGCTGCTCACATTGCCGCTAGCGCGAATAGCGACCACGCCAGAGCCGTTAAAGTTCACCCACGCCCTGCATCCATAGGCCGTAGCCACAGAGCCGTAGCCGGAGTTGAACTGCAGCGTGCCAGCGATGGACTGGTTGCCGGTGCCGCTGACCGTGAGGTTATTGGTAATCGTGGTGTCGCCACCCGTACCCAGCACAATGTTGTTGCTGCCCGAACTGGCGTTTTTGGGGTTGGTTGCTGAAAGTGTGCTCATGGCTTAGCTCCAGGTGCCTTGGGATGACGCGCTACCAGCAGCACCGATAGGCGTGAACTTGATGTAACTGCCAGCCACAGTGCTGTAAGCACCACCAGGCGCGGCGCTGAGTGTGTACTGCGGGATGAAGGTGCCGCCGGCGTTGATAGACACTGTGCCGAATACTCTCACCACAGCAGTCGCGGATGTAGCAGAACTGGATTGAGTGACTTGACTGTTTACAACCGAAGATGCTAAAAGTAGACCATAATTGCTATTTGTAATTGGACTGACGGTACTTGAACTTATACCGCCGTGCGCGGTGTAGCCAACGTTGTTAATAGTTGCGGTGCCACCAAAGCCGATGCCGATTGTGTGAGCCGTGCCGCCTGCGGACTTGGTAAACATATAGACCGCCTCAAACCCATAAACCGTGCTTGCCGCCAGCGTCACACCAACACCAAATACGTTTTGCACCGTGTTGACGTTTGCACCAGCCAGATCAGCGTTCAGCCGATAAAACAACGAGCCAGCATCCCAGCTGAAGGACAGCGCACCAGCGCCATCGGTCATCATCGTCTGGCGGGCGGTGCCATTACCAGTAGGCAGCACCAGCGTGTTGGAGCCGGCAGCTGCGGGGGCGTCGATCTCGGTGTAGCCGCTTGAAGAACCATTAAGTCGAAGTGCCATTGTTCCGCCTCCTATTCGTACATGATGTTGATGGAACCGGCGTCAAACGTGTCGCCGCTCACTGTGGTGATCCGAACGCGGTCGAGGGTGCCAGAGAGGGTTTTGGAGCCGCCTGATATCATCCCATTAGTACCAGTTGAACAAAACACTCCCTGTTCACTCCAGGTTGTGGAGGTCAAAAGCGATATCATCATCTGACCAGAGACAGTCTCCGTAGCAGATGATGGATTGTTCACTACAAATCCTGTCGTTTGACTATTGCCGGCAGCGATTGCTGTGACGCCAAAACGGCAACTGAAGCTGTTGTAACCCTTCTTTTTAACTTTCCTAGTACTTTTTTGAGGAACTTCTTGCGAAACAACAGGACGTTCATCTCTAGAAACAAATTCATTTTCCATCTTTGACACGTTCTGCGATTCGTAATTTGGCACTTCTAGCCCTTGTGTTCATTTCAATTTCACTTTCTGAAGGACTAACTGCCATATCGTGACTGGGAAAC